>Ga0137333_1000357_pt1 | contig 12140 bp, 12 predicted proteins | sample EasRivERMLT231_2_FD_102286 | JGI IMG/M metagenome (GOLD analysis project Ga0137333, IMG submission 102286) | Soil microbial communities from meander-bound floodplain in the East River, Colorado, USA - East River MetaG ERMLT231_2 | ecosystem: Environmental > Terrestrial > Soil > Floodplain ... | reverse complement strand
CGTGAAATTCCGCCAGAAAGCAAAATAGATTGGACTTATCCTGTGTGCTGGTGGCGTGGCGCAGACGGTATTAACCAGAATGCCTTAAAATATTATTTTCCGCAATTGGCAAAAGGCGGCTAACAATGCGTGCACCCGACTTGGGGTACGCGCCACGTTTTTTGGGCATTTTTCTAGCTTTGAGCTTTTTCCGTTTCAGCGGCGAGTCCACCCTCCCACCCCAAGCGGGTAACGCGAGCCGTTGGGCGGCAGGTCAACAAACCAGTTGCATGAATTAATTGCGTGAGTGATGAAATTCAATGAACACATGGAATAAAGAAACCGACAAGATATTTTTGGAAATATGGGACAAAAGCTCCCTGGATGAAATTGCGACTGCTGTAAGTAATTGGCATCGAGACCATGTAAAAGGAGATAGGTTTGCACCAACAACTACGGCAAGAGGCGTAATGTATCATGCTCTTAAATTTGGATTGGTGTCGCCTGAGGAAGTGCGTGCTTTTGATAAACGACACAAGAGTGAATATGCCAAGCGTAAGCGCATTCCCAAAGAAATAGTTCAAACTGTGCTACAACGTGATAATAATGAATGCCTTTTATGTGGTAGTAAGGATAACCTGACGGCAACGCACATCATACTCGTGAGTCACGGCGGCAACAGCGAGATCGACAACTTACAAACCTTGTGTGGTGTATGCCGTAAAAGTGCTCAAGGCTCAAGTGTTGATTTTAGAAAACCCTATGTCAAACAGTGGTGTAATCACTGTGGACGTGAGCACTATAAAAATACAGAACAGCAATTATGAGATTGGCTTTCAATCATCAGATTGTGTGCGTAGCACAAAGCCGCCCAACACAGCGTGCACCCGACAAGTGGGACTCTGCGCGTTTTCAGGCAGCTTGTGTGGCTTGAAGTGGATTCCGTCAAAACAGCGTTATCTCGTCTCGCCCACTTGCCGGTAACGCAAGCCGTTGGGCGGCTGCAATCATGCATGATTGAACATAATGTAAAATGGGACATTCTGACGTTGTTAATTTAAGGATTATAGCCATGACATCAACAGATGACATCACGCCTAAATCAAGAGTGCTTGTTGACGGCGATTTTTCTACCGAAAGGCTACAGATCCTCATAAAACTAGGCATCGAGGAAGAGCGACTCGATTATAAAAATGAGTACAACCTCAGCGGTAGCAGAGGAACAAAAGATAAGGTTGAGCTTGTGCGGGATATTGTCGGAATGGCAAATACCTACGGAGGTTATATAGTCCTTGGAGTACACGAAGTTACTGATTCAACTGGAAAGCGATTCAGCCCAGATGGGATGTCTCAAGAGGCATGCACATCTCTTGATATCTCTGCTCTAAGACAACAGATTGAGGCTTATGTTTCAGAAAGGATAGAAATTCAGTTTAAGCTTCACGCTCTCGGCGAGTTCGCTGGCAATACGTTTGGTGTGATATTTGTTCCTCCTAGCCCACATTCGCCAATTATTTTCAGCAACGATGGCCAGTATACAGACAGAAGCGGTCCGCACAATCGAAACATCACGTTGTTTTGTGCAGGAGACATTGTCGTAAGAAAAGGAGCTTCCACAGAAAAGGCTGACCAGAGTGATATGCGTCGTCTTATTTCAGAAATCAGGCAACGTGAAAAAGCGCGATGGACAGAGGAGATTCTTGGCATGCGCGATTTAGTTCAAAGATTGGATCAGCTAATTGCCATTTTATCGAGGGGTTCATTCGCTTCTTCCGAAGAAGCACAGGGAATTACGACAAGCCCCTCAAACAGCCTCGATGAAACACTTCTGTATCTTTCTCCATCTGTTATACCCGAAAGCATATCAACACTTCTTGAAAATAGCCGTAGCATTACTGTACAGCGCTATATTTCCAAAGCGCCTGGCATATTCTCTCAGCATATTGACAATGTGGATTCCAATGACGATAACGAGATACTAGAAACACGAGATAATCGGCTATGGCCTATTTTGGATGGACTTGTAGCCATTGGTGTAACGTGTATTGAATACAAGCAATGGGATTTGTTCGATTCGATACAACAGGCGTTCTATCGAATATGCTATCAAGCCGAGAAATCAAAAGTTATAGCGTTAAGTCAACCAACATCAGCTATACATAAGATAAAGATATGGCAAGAAGTGATGCTGAGAGTATACGTTCTTGGAGGAGTACTAGTTCATCGCACCCATTGGCAACAAGTGAAGAAACTTGTTCAACAAGAAATTGAGTGGGACAACTACTACCGCTTGCACTACTGGTCTCGCTATATCCTCGTAATGGCTTCAAGAGCTGGTCAACTAGAAAAACAGGGATGGATACCGCCGGTAACAAGCTATATCGAGCAACAGCAATGGATTTCACAGTTATTCATGTCCGATAAAGATCAGATTATTAATTCAGTTTGTCAATTCGACTTTCTTCAGTGTGTATATACATCTATCACAGATACAGGAGAAATAGATGTAAAAAAATCGTACCCTGGTTTTGGCTTATACTATAAATCTCGAACCGAGCCAATCATAGTGAAAATAGTGATCCCAGGGGAATTACGTGAGAGCATATCCAATCTGAGCGACGATCAAGTTGCGATGCTGATTCGAGAATTGGATATCAAAGCAGCAAAGGCCTTCATGATGTACAGTGGATGGGATGAATGGGAATGGTCAGATCAAAGAATAAAACAATTCCTTGCAGATCATCCGGCCTAATAGTAGAAGTCGGCTATGCTCATAGCGCGTATGTTCATATAGCTGCGCCGCCCAACACAGCGTGCACCCGACTGGTGGGAGTCTGCGCGTTTTCAGGCATTTTGTGTGGCTTGAAGTTGGTTCCGCTAAAATAGCATTATCTCGTCCCGCCCACCAGCCGGTAACGCAAGCCGTTAGGCGGCAGGCATCGGATATTGTGGAAGGTCTTCAGGACCAGAAATCGTCGCAAGGATAATGACACCAACAAAGTCACGTTTCAGTTTTTTCTGGCTAGCACTGCTCATGGTCTGGATATTATCCGCTTGTGTATCGCCTGAAGAGCATATTAAAGCTCAGTTTGACGCTTTGCCACAAACAGATTCAACCTTGTTGTATGAATATAGTGCTTCCTTTTCGAGTGCTACAGGTGATTGTGCTGGGGTATTCATGCACCGTTGGCATGGCACTGCCATGAGCAAGGAAGATGTGGCAAAATTCTATACGGATTATCTAACCAATCATGGTTGGAGTATTAGGTCAGAAGAAGTAGTAGAAATATGGAGTCGAGAGGATGAGGATGGTTTATATCGCACAGGCGTATCCGTTTTCACAGATCCCAGGACTATTTCTCAAGAACAAGGTGATTACCAATTGCCTGAAACGGTATTGTTGGAAACTTCTCAACACCCAACCGTTTATCTTTTGAGTATGACTTATATGGTTCCATATGCGGCTAAAAAATGTTTTGGGCATTAAGAACTATGATTAACGCTATTGTTGAGTATCCTCTTAAGACAAAAGTCGCCTAACACAGCGTGCACCCGACTGGTGGGAGTCTGCGCGTTTTCAAGCAGTTTGCGTGGCTTGAGGTTGGTTCCGTCAAATGGCATTCTCTCGTCCCGCCCACCAGCCGGTAACGCAAGCCGTTAGCCCTCCGGATAAAGAACATTGAAACAGAACAATATGTCTTCACCAAGCTACACGGTCGACGAATTTGCCGCCTCTTTGCGGTTTTGCTTTCGTTCGCGAGACAACGATTTTCGAACCATAGTATTTGTACTCTTTGTTGCAACTTATAGCACCTTCCTCGGTCAATGTGCAATGTCAATGTTTATCGCCCAGCCTCCTGTATCTCAAAGGCTAGGTAATTTGTCAGCGAATCCATTTTTATTCGGATGGTTGCTAGCGTTCTTGGCGATATTACTATACATAATTATCTCTACGTGGATTGAAATCGTCTGGCGATTCACTGGCAAAGAAATTGTGGAAATTAGTAAAAGCAGCATTTCTATTCGCCACCAAATTCTGAAGTTTGGCGTTATGAAAAACTTCCGAACTGAAAAAATACCGTGTATTTTTATCTCACGGCATAAAGATAATGAGTCAATAACCGCTTTGTTAATCTCTCTGAAAGAGAGAAGGCTCTCTAGTTTTGATCGCGGTAAACTAGCCTTCAATTATGGGAAGGATTATTTCGGTGAACGCAACACAATACGATTTGGGTCAATCCTTGACGCGGAGCAAGCAAAGCAAGTCATTGCCACAATCCATCACAAGTTTCCTCAGTACAAATGCCCAGAAAAAGGTGCGGGCTAACACAGCGTGCACCCGACTGGTGGGAGTCTGCGCGTTTTCAGGCAGTGTGTGTGGCTTGAAGCTGGCTCCGGTAAAATAGCTTTCTCTCATCCCGCCCACCAGCGGGTAACGCAAGCCGTTGGGCGTTTGGCACTGTAAGTCAAATACATGGAGAATAATGGTTCGTGATAATTCAAAAGGTCAAAAACCTTTGCCACCACTAAGTTCTGAGCTGGTCTACCAATTCTTAGCACAAAAGAAATGGTCAGAGTTAGTGGAGTTACTTCACGCCTATTGCAAGATAATTCCTTCTGATTATGCACTTGAAGCCGCCTTCAAAGTTGTTGAAAGTGAAGTAATCAGAAATTTTGACGAATTTCAGCAAGATGAAAAATTCGAGCGGAATTTGTCGAATCTGTATTTGCTTCATTCTGGCAAATTGTATTTACTTTCTGACACAACCGTAAATAAGTTAATTGTTGAACTTGCAAAAGTTCATGACAAAAAAGGCGACATTGAGCAGGCAAATTATTATGCCGCTAAATTTCCTCAAGATAGTTTTTGCGCCAGTGTCATTGAAAAATACTCACAAACTTTGCCTAAAGTTGTCGCACACTCACAAAGTCAAAGAATCCGCGTAACAGAAAATAAAAATGTTTCTGCCAACAACCACACTATCAGCCTGTTCAAATCTCCGCAGGAGCATGATTTTTTTATGGCTGTCAGAGATGTTTTTCCAATGTTCATGGCTTATCCAAATGTCGCGCTAAGCACACTTATTGACTTCGACAAAATTCAATCGGTTTTATCTTCGGACGAAAAAAACTACTTCTTCACAGCGGTTGTAGATTGCGTAGTCTTTGACCAACATAAAGAATATACGCCGATTTATTTCTTTGAACTCGATAGTTCTACACACGATAATGAAAGTCAGCGCAAACGAGATAAAATGAAAGACAATATTCTCGCCGCCGCTGGGCAAAGGCTTTATAGAATTCGTAAGTTGTCACACGCACAAGGTCAAAAAGAGTTTATGAAGTTGGTAAGCGAAGTGGTCTTGCAATAAAAACGCCCAACAAAGCGTGCACCCGACGCTGGGGATTCTGGCGCGATTCCAAGCATTTTTCCACGCCTCAGCATTTTTCCAGTCGGACGGCGTTCCGCCGCCCGCCCCAGCGCGGGTAACGCAAACCGTTGGGCGGCATGGCACCGTGCCATCATGCAAGCGACCATCGAGTTTAATAAGATTTATTCTTCTTCCCCACCCAACTTACTAACAACACTATCGGGACCGACAAAAATTGAGCCACCGCTCTGCACCGTTTCACGGATGAATCGACTTATCTTTTCTTTATTGGCATTCACCAGAGCAATCCAAACTTGAGGGGCACCAGTTTGCGGATCATGTCGAGCACCCCAACTTGCCAATTCCAAAAGGATAGGAATTAAATCCAGCCCTTTGTTGGTAAGAGAATAGATGTCTTTTCTCTTGTCTGTCGGATCTTGCTTTTTTACCAGAATGCCTTTCTCCTCAAGCTGAACTAGGCGAGTGGCAAGAATATTGGTTGCAATCCCCTCATCTGACTCTAAGAACTTCCCGTAGGTCTGCTTGCCAAAATAAACTATGTCGCGGATGACCAATAGCGACCACAGATCGCCAAACGTTTCCAGAGAAAAATTGATTGGGCAATCGGAACGGCGTTGTTGCTTCTTCATTTGGTGGAACTCCTCACTATTTTTTCTAACTTGGCGAATCACTAAAAGGTTTGTTCTTGACTTTTTGATCAACAGATATTATACTCATTTTACTTGCAAAACGCAAGTAATTAACTTTCCCGATAAGGAGAACGAATATGAGAAAAGTAGTTGTTAAAGAGTGGATGACCTTGGATGGTGTCTTTGACGCAGATAATATGGACCAATGGTGGTTTCCTTATGACAGCGTCGAGAGGCAAAAATACATTATGGAGGGGTACTCGGGATGTGATGTTTATCTCCTTGGGCGGATAACCTATGAAATGCTTTGGCCATTCTGGTCTACGCAGGCAAACGACGGTGGTGCTGGGCAAATGCTCAACAGCATGAAGAAGTATGTCGTCTCTTCAACGCTGAAAAAAGCTCCATGGAAAGAATCAACAATCATCAGAGGAAATGTTGTGGAAGAAATCACCAGGCTGAAACAGCAGCCAGGCAAAGACATTCTTATAGATGGCAGTGCTACCCTTGTCCAATCGCTGATGGAAACTGATCTAATCGATGAGTATCGGCTCTTAGTCGTGCCTATTATTATGGGTAGTGGAAGGCGTATCTTCAAAGAGGGAGTGCCTATCACAAAACTCAAGCTTGTCAAAAGCGAAACCCTCAATTCAGGAATAATCGCTCTTACCTATCAGCCCGATAGAAAAGAACTATAAATTGTCAGTGCATTCCCTGAATTCGCGGACAAAAACAGTTACCTATAAGCGGGGTGTGCATGGGCATAAAGCCGCCCAACACCGCGTGCAGCGGACGGCTGGGAGTCTGCGCGATTTATGGGCATTTTCCTGGCTTTGAGTTTATACTGCTCCCAAGCAGTTTTCTCGCCAGCCGCCGGTACCGATAACTTGCAGTGTCAAGGGATAAAAAAGATGGCATTGCGATTTTGTATTTAGGGAACGCTTCGCCAAACCCGGCAGTCTTTCGTTTTGCTGCGGGTTTCCAGTGCCCCTCTTTTTTCAAATACGCTTTAGGTGCTTAACTCCAACTCCTGCATGCGTGCCAGGACTTCTTCTCTGGGTGCGATCCTTCTGGGCACGTTCTTGCGCACAAAGCGGGTGATATCGGTCTCGACGCCCAACTTCATGAGCGCATATTTGGCGAACTGCTTGTAGGTCAATCCCATACGGACACTCTCGTCCAGATCCCAAGATAACACCAACATCTTGTAGGCCAGGTCTTCCTCACTGGCATGAACATCCGTTTCTTCCTTCGTCAGGACCTGCCAGACCGCCACCAGTAATTTCCGGGCAATTACCACAATCGCCTGGTTCGGACGACGCATGCGGCGCAGATAGGTTTCATATTGTTCTTTCCAGTAGGGTGAGATGCGGATCGCCTGCCAGGCGGCTTCCACCAGCGCCCATCTCAGTTCCTTGCGTCCACTTTTGGTAATGCGCTTCTCGATGTGTTCCTTGCCGCTGTCATGCACGCCCGCTCCCAAGCCAGCATAGCCCACCAACTGCTTCGCACTCTCAAAACGCTGAATGTCTCCAATGGCTGATAGGACGATCATGGTCATGATCACACCAAAGCCTGGCAGTTGCAAGAGCCTCACCGCCTGCTTTCCCCATGGTTCTCTCAGGCATTGCCGCCCCAATTCCATATCTACTTCCCGTTTGTGTCTGTCGAGCTCCGCCAGCATCATCAGTTCCTGCTGGATTTGCATCTTCTCCAACGTACTCATCTTCTGTTCCTGCCACCAGCTTGCATCCAGCAGCTTCCCTTTCGGCAGGATTATGTTATGACGATGAAGCAGACTTTGCAAGCGATTGCGCACCATCGTTCCCATCTTCACCAGCCGATTACGATACGAGATCACTCCGCGCAACTCGCGCACTTCCACCGGCGGCACCCACACTTCTGGCACAATATCTGCGATCAACAGGCGGATCAATCGTTTGACATCTTCCTTATCCGTCTTCACTCGTGCTTCCGCGATCTGCCGCACCGCTCCCGCATGCGCCACTGCAGTGCGTGTGACCAGCGGCGCAACAATATCGTAGAGGTCCCACACATTGGTAGTCGTCTCGATCACCACCGCATCCCCTGCATGCAGGTTGGCTGTTGCCCATTCTCGAAACTTCACTATGCTGATCCGGCGGGGCGGCAGCACCCACTCCTGCCCGGCTGTTTGTCCCCCCGCCAGCACATATTCTTTGTGGATGTCCAGGGCGATGTACCGATCGATCTTTCTTGTATCTTCTGTTCCTTTCATGCTACACTCCTTTTGTCTGAGGCTTGGGACGTGGATTTTTGGGTTAGAGTTGCAGCTACCGATTCGGGCTTGGACTCTCTTGCCATCCCAGATTAGCATCCGCAGGTGTCCAAATAACGCGGCGGGTTCTCGATTTCTTCTAGCAAAATCTGTCCCATAGCGGCTGCCGGACAACCCCCAGACACTCACACCCCATCAGCGCCCCTGCGGCGGTATCGCCTCTAGGATACGCCGATGCCACGTCCCAGGCAAGTTCATTCTAATAACGCAAACCGTTAGGCGGCTAATATAGATAGTCAGTAAGACAAACAGGAGTAATCCGTGGCGATAAAAAAACACTCAATTTCAGATATTCTCCTATGTACAATTGGGAGTGCTGGTGATGTATATCCATTTCTTAGTATAGGGCAGGAACTAAAAAAGCGTGGTTATCGTGTGGCCTTAATTACCAGCCAATATTTTGAGTCTCAGGCGCATGATCTGGGATTGGAATTTTTTGGTCTCGGTAGTGCGGAAGATTATCAATCCATCATTCAAGACCCCGATCTTTGGAGTCCAGATAAAGGCTTCAAAGTTTTTGCGGAGCGGGTTGTCTTCCCAATCATGGAACCCGCGTATGCGTTCAGCGCAGGCTTTGAGCCATCCAAAACCACCCTTATCGCCCAGGGACAGTTTCTCGCGGCACACATCGCACACGAAAACCTAGGCTTTCCGTTCATTACCATCCATTTACAACCAGCCGCTTTTCGAAGCGTTTATGAATTTCCATTATTATCTGTAAAACTACCCTCATTCTTGGTGCGCGGATTATATGTCTTGATTGACGCTCTACTTTTGGATAAACTATTCGCGCCAAACATCAATCGCTTAAGACAACGCCTCAACCTACCAGTAATTAACAAAATTTTCGGCGCCTGGATGCACTCCGCACAAAAAAATCTTGGCTTGTTTCCTGATTGGTTCGCCCATCCCCAACCCGATTGGTCCCCGCAAACCCAACTAACTGGTTTCGTCTATTATGACGGACAAAACGAGAATATTCCTGATGGATTAGATACTTTCCTAAATGCAGGCAGTCCGCCAATCATATTTACAGCAGGTACTGCCATGAAACACGCAAATAAATTCTTTCTCGATTGTATTCAGGCTTGCCAATTGCTTGGGCGACGCGGTATTCTGCTCACACAACATCCCGAACAACTACCAGAAGAACTCCCGCAAGGAATTCAGCATTTTGCTTATTTACCTTTCAGCAAGATACTTCCACATGCAGTTGCTCTCGTCCATCATGGTGGCATTGGCACAACAGCACAGGCGATAGCCGCAGGCATCCCGCAGGTGATACGTCCCATGGCACACGACCAGCCCGATACTGCCGCTCGTGTAGAAAAACTAGGCATCGGCGCATCCTTGAATCCGAAAAAATTTAATGCCGCATCACTTGCTGAAAAAATAAACACGCTGATTACATCACAGCAAGTTTTGGATCGTTGTAAATCCTATGCCCAAAAAATAGACCCAAATAAATCGCTTAACGACACTTGTACAATTATTGAAGATTTTGCACACGATCAATCATCGTTTTCCTAAAATTATGTTCAAGCAAGAGATAAAAAGCGCAAGCCTTATATACACCGCCGACCGATGAGCAGCAGTGTCAAGGGATAAGGCTCAAGAAGATCAAAAGTAGCACGAGAAATAAAAAACGGTTCGGATGTGTCAGACAGCGAGCCGTTTTTGGTTGGATGTTTTTAGAATAGGGACAGCCTTCCAGACCCGTGCCCGGGTTGGAGTGCGGTTATTTCCAGTCACCGGAACGAACAAGAGCAGTTACTCGATGTGATTCAATTCCGGACGCAGTGCCAAAAGTTCGGCTTCACTAGCCAGCTTGCGTGGATGTTTGGGGTTGATCGCAATCCGAGTCAGGTCGTGTCCAATACCCAAACGCATGAGGTAATAACGTGCGAATTGTTGACGGGTCAGACCATCCCGCGCCGCTTCATCCATGCGCCATGCCCAGGTCAGGTACTTGTAGGCGATCCGTTCGTGTGTAAAACCACGGTAAGGTTGACGCCGCGTCAACACATACCAGACCAATTCCAACAGGTGACGCGCAATCGCTACAATCGCCTGGTTACGGTGCATCCGTTTTTGGAAGGCTTGGAATTTCATCTTCAGCAAGGGGTCCGATTTGACGGCCATCTGTGCCGCTTCCACCAATGCCCACCTCAGTTCTCGACGTCCTTCCTTCGTGATCCCCTTGCCCCGATACTTTGTCCCGCTCTGTTCCAGTCCGGGTGTCAGACCCGAATAGCTCGCCAGATGTTTCGGCGTTTCAAAACGTTCGATCTCTCCGATCGCCGCCAACACCGTCATCGCTGTAAGTACTCCGAAACCCGGCAGTTGCATCAGGTACGTCATGTCATCTGCCCAAGGTTTCTGGTGGCACAACTTCCGCACGACTCCACTCATCCGCTCGATCTGCTTCTCGATGTAGTCTTTGTTTTCCATCTCCAAGCTCAACTGGAACTGCTCCAGCTTGCTCAGCCGTTCATCTTTCTGCCAACCGATGGTTTTCTCGTTGAAACGCTTACCTCGTTCATGCTGCAGGTGATGGCGATGGGCGACACTGTGCATGCGGTTCAAGATCTGCGTGTGCGTCTCCACCAATTGTCTCCTCTGCGACAGTAATTGCCGCATCTGTCGAATATGTATGGGCGGCACCCATACTTCTGGAACCAGATTCGCCGCCAACAGCCGCGCCACGCTACGCAGTCAAGGTGTCGCGGATGTCTGTCTTGACTCGCGCGGTCGCGATCTGCTTGACCTTGATCGGGTTGGCAACCACCACCCGCTCCACCAGAGGCTTTAATAGATCATGCACATGCCAGGTGTTGGTGGTCGATTCGATCACGACTTGATCGTTGGAATGCAATTTCTTTTTGAGCCACTCTTCCAGGTCCGCATGTTCCACGCGCACTGGATGTAGCAGCACCCGGCCTTCCCGATCCACTCCTGCAATGACACAATAGTGCTTGTGAATGTCCAACGCTACATAGCGCCGCAGAGTTCTTGCATTTTCTTCTGCACTCATGCTACGCTCTCCTTAGGTTTGAAGGTTGGGGCGTGGATTTTCGGGCTGTGAGTGATACACACCGATTCGGGCTCGAAGCCCAGACGAGAATCCACCGGGCAACCAAGTAACAACACGAGCGGACTGCACTTCGTGCGTGCGACTTCTCGCTCATAGGCGGCAACGGTCTGCCCGCATGCTCACACCCCGGACGCATCCCGGTGAGTTTGTCTCTCCAAGGATACCTCCGCCACGCCCCTCCTGTTCATTCTAGTAACACTGCGTGCACCCGACGTGTGGGAGTCTGCGCGTTTTCAAGCAGTTTGCGTGGCTTGGAGTTGGTTCCGTCAAACTGGCGTTATCTCGTCCCGCCCACCAGCGTCACCGTTAGGCGGCTGGTTCAACCGGAGTGTTCTGTATAATTCTGATATCTCTGTTGTGAAAGAGCATATGCCCATCCATAGCATTCTTCCCAAATAAGAAGAACGCTGTTGGAGTCAATCGCCTTCAAAGGAGTAGCCATGAACAAGCCTAACCAATCGATTACAGGAATTGCTGAAATAGCGTTGCGTGTCCACGACCTTGAGCTGATGAGAAGATTTTACGAACAAGTGATAGGTCTTGAAGTTCTGCGAGAAATCAAAGATAGCAAGGGCACAATCATATTTTATGCCGTCGGGGCAGGGAATGACCACCTGGCGCTTTTCGAAGAGAAATGGATAGATTGGTTCACGCGAGATAAATCTCCTCAAATCGACCCGAAGCTGACTACCCTTTCTCATTTTGCAATTAGGATTGCACTGGATGAT
>Ga0137333_1000356_pt1 | contig 12144 bp, 14 predicted proteins | sample EasRivERMLT231_2_FD_102286 | JGI IMG/M metagenome (GOLD analysis project Ga0137333, IMG submission 102286) | Soil microbial communities from meander-bound floodplain in the East River, Colorado, USA - East River MetaG ERMLT231_2 | ecosystem: Environmental > Terrestrial > Soil > Floodplain ... | reverse complement strand
CGCGGCGATCAGAGACTTTTCGCAATATCTCATCGTTGGAGCTGGACTGGCTGTAGCTTTGGTCATTCTTGATATGCCCATCGCCGCTATCCCCATCCTTGCGATCTACATCGTCCTGGGTCTCCGCAGACCCTACACGCGCTTGAAAAAGATTGCCAAGAAGCGTGAGGATGCCATGAAGAACAATATGCTTTTGGGATTATCCGTGTTGGAGTCCCTATTAAGCGTCAGTACCAGTGCCCAGCAAGCCTTTACCCAAACGGCTCAAATTGGAGGACCATTCTGCAACCTTCTTGCTCTCCTCTCGGCGCAGATCTCAAAGCTGCCACCAGAGGATGCTGTGGCAGTAGTGAAGGCCCATTTACCCAACCCGCGCGACGTGGAAGCTAACCTATTCCTCAACGATGTGCTGGCGTACTTCAAAGAGTCCCGGCGTATTCTTTCTGGCGTGTCAGCGCTACGTCATTCGGTGCATCGACTTGTTTTGGATGCCACTGAGGAACGCGCGGCTTTAGTGCGTCAACGTGCCAACCTGTTCGGCATCTTTGCTATTGTGGGTTTGCTCTTTGCTCTTATCCTGCCCTATATGGGTCTGAGTTTCTAATCGCGTCGGTCGGGGGACCACCCCCCTTAAGCAGCATGTAAGATTTATTTATCAGAAACTACACCCATTCGGGTGTCATCAATAACAACAAGGAGATAGTAACAATGCACAAAAAATTTGGTTCCACTACGTTTTTGCGGTTCCTGCTTGATCAGGAAGGTCAGGACTTCGCCGAATACGCCCTCATTCTGGGTGCGGTCGGTGTCGTCGCGCTTGCAGTGATTGTTCGTTACCGCGAAGAGTTGATGGCCGCCTTCGAGCAAGGTATCCAAGCTCTGCGCGCTGCACGCGGCGGCTAAATGAGGAAGATCAAACTGCCAGGAAGTGAGCAAGGACAGGCAATGTCAGAATTTGCCATCGTTATGCCTATTCTTGTTCTTCTGATCATGGGAATGGTTCTTGCTGGCATGTACGCGTTCCGAGCCGCTGCAACTGATTGGGGCGTGTTCGTTACTGGAGTGGGTGCGGGAACGTTCAACACGCCGGCAGACGAGATCGCCCGAAAAGATGTGCTTTGGTCCGATATTCGCAGCCGCATCATAACGGGATCAAATGCGCCTCGTCGTGTGCAATCCTCTATCGCCATCGATGATCAACGCGTCTGGATTTATGGATTGAATCTCGTCGAAGCTCAACGAGGCAAGACCAATTTTAGATAGTGGCGTTTCTACACTGGTCCACCTCCGGCAGGAGAGAATGAATGAAAGCCGCACCTGCGAGAGTCCTTCGCAAGAAAGGAGAACAGGGTCAGGCTTTGGCTGAAACAGCTCTGTTCTCAGTCCTTGCGGTCATCGTCATTTTTGGCATCCTGGCACTCATCCCAATTCATCGCACCAGGACAGCGGCGATCTCCGCTGCCTATGGATGCGCTCAATTCCTCAGCCAGTCCCCAGATCCAGTTAAGGCAACCCACAACGCGCGCTTGATCGCTCAAAAAACCTTAGATGGGGATTGGAGCGCTACCTTTGGCGCATCCTATCAAGTTCGCATTTATCCACCAAGTGGCAGAGGAGATGCTGGACGTTGTGAAGTGCAATGGTCCGCGCCTCTCTTGTTCAATGGCTTGCTGGACATCAGCAAAGGTTCACCAAGCGTCGAGTCGTTTGTTTCTCGATCGGAAACATGGAAGGCGAAATGGCCGTAGAAATAAAGAAACCCAGTGAACGAGGTCAGTCTATTACTCTCTTCGCTCTGATGCTGCCGCTGATGGCAGTATTCATTCTAGGCTTGTTTGACTACATGATCACCAATGCCCGCGCGATGGAAGCTGTGGCAGTTGCCGACCTCTCTGCACATGCAGGAGCTCAAGAAGTCCGACTGCTTCCGAATGGAAAAATCCTTTCTGATGTGGATGCTGCAGAGGAAGTTGCTTATGACTATTTCCGTATGCAAGCACCATCCTATGTGCAATTTGTAGATGTGGTTTGTGGTGACTCCGCGGATAGACCGTTTTGCCGTGTAACTGCCAGAGTAAATTCTGCTGGGTATCTTTTTGCTTCTCGCCCGATCACCGTTCACGCTGTTGGTTATCTGGCATGGGGCGTCACGCGGGAAAAACATTAATAGAACATGGCGTAACTACGGTTGTTGAAGCAGTATAAATTTTCCATGCTACTCAACAAACTCAACGCAGTAGTCCTACACAAAAGAGGCGCTTTATGAACAATCAATTTACCTACTCAACCAGAACTGGCAACAAAATGCGAACCTATATGAAGGTCGCAATATGGATTTTTATTATCGTTGCTGCGATCGGTGTAGTCGCCTTGGTCAATCGCAACCAGATGGTTACCCAAGTGATGGCAACGCCGCGTCCTTTGGATTCAAGCTTGATCCCAACTGAAACTACCATAGCTGCGGCACCAATTGTGGCGGTCGAAGGATGTCCTTCTGATCCTGCAAGCTGGACCTTATCTGATCAACCGATGGCGTTCGGCAGTAATCATAAGATGCTTGCTCCCCAGTGTGCCTATGACAAACTTGAAAAGACCGCGGCTTGGGTCTATGCCACTACTGCGCTTGGATATACACGGGCTGATGCGGCGGCGGGGTTGGGTCTACAGCAAAATACCCTAATCACGAACCTTGCAAGTTTCACTGTCTTGACAGACTTCAACGACAAACCACAGACGGTGGAAGTCATTTCAGCAGTCAACAACTCCAAGCTCGCGGAATGGCGTGTAAATGCAAACGGCGAAACGGGTCTTGAAATGTCGTTCAGTGGATGTTTCGCTACTTCGACTCTCACCGGTGGTCAAATCGTATCGTGGGGCAATGGTTATCCAGTGGTGTGCGAGTTCTTTGCCGACTATCGAACTCAATACGTCGTCAGCGACGCGAATGGAAAACTGCTGACCATTCATAGCGCCAAGAATATCCGACGCCCCATGTGGTTTGGATACATCGGCAATGGAAACTGGACATGGATGGGAAGCGGCAAGGTGTGGGATGTTGATCTATCCCAAATACCTGCGCAGACCTCAACACTAACTACTAGTGTCATGGCGGAGAAATACGGACTCACCGCGTTACCTCTGCCTCAAAATTGGCAAACCGCTGTCGGTCAAGAATACACGGATGCTTTCTTGGCTGAGTTGAAAAGCAGTCATTAATTCAATAATAAGGATGTCTTTCTATGACGAATGATTGGAAAAAGAATTTCATATATTACTCAGTGCTAGCTCTGCTAGCACTGAGTACTGTTGTTGTAACAGTCCTTAAGCTGAATGTGAAATATGCAGATGCTCAAGGTGGCTGCAATGTTGTTGTCATCGGAGATGGTGCAACCTGCGACAATAGCGGTAGCAATCCTGGTGGGGGAGGTAGTGATGGTGGTAATGATAGCGACACTGGAACGCCCGGCGATAGTGGAGGCGGGGGCGGGGATGATGGTGGGGGTAATAACAACGATAACGGCAATGGTGATGAAGGTTCATGTACACCGGGAACACCCGGGGAAATCGGCTTAAATGTCCCCCCTGGCAGTTTGAACCTGCCAAACGATAGCATTATTTATACCCTCCCTGATGGAAGCACTGTAACCGGTAGTGATGCTCCTGCTGGGATGTGCACTACTGTAAGTCAATGGGTGGACACTTGTACCGGTCAAGCTATGGGTGACCCTGAAGGTCCCATTGCGAATGATAGTGGCGTATTTGCGCTATCTGAATGTCCTACATCCTGGGTGACGCCACCCAACCCATGCGATGAGTTTGCTGTCAATAGTGGTGGTGTCACCTGTACGACCGATTTTGTCACTACTGAAAATTTCCCCGGCTCTGAATGGCAACTTACTGTACATACGCCGTTTCCCGGCGCTGAAATCCACACGCGTCCATACCCTGTGACGTTGGTAAATTGGGATACTGTGATGCGCGTGATGGGGTTAGGCTCCTCGAGCAAAACCGAACACCTAGGCTATGCTGCTTGGGGTGGTGGAAGTGAAAGTAACCCTGCTGCTGGAGACTGGAAAGATGTTACCCTGCTTTTGGAAATCAAACCAGTTGCAGATTGGGCAGATGTATTTCTGGAAAATATAGGTTTGATCCGCATGCGTCTTGGTGAATTACATACCTTCCAATGGAACCTGCCATCTCATCCCGCAGCCGGTGGTGGACCTCTATCGGGGCAAGTCGGTCAACTCGAAGAGCTTGAGCCTGATGTTCCTCTCTATACTAACTGGACGCGCGCTCCTTATATGGTTTACTGCACGATTTCTTATTACGAATGGAAATCGACCTGTGTGGGCGGTGCTGGCGACAATGGTGAACTCAACTGCCGAAAAGATTCCAATGGTACTTTCACTGGTCATCGAGAATGGGGGTGGAAGCGTGGTTCAAAGACCACTGTTATCACTCCGGATATGGCGATCAATCAGGTTCCTGCAGGTATGCTCGCCGATCTGAACGGCGACGGCAAACCTGATGCGTATTGGGGTCGCCTGTCCTTCATTCGCCGCATGGACGATAACGGTAATGTCAACAACCCTGAATGGGCACACTCATACAGTTGGGGCCCAGTGTGGTATTGGGCTGTCAGGGAAGCACAAGGCCAAATCGGATGGCCGGGAGTTCCTGTGCCATGAACAACAATATTGTGCGGTCTCTTGTAACTTGAGACTGGACTCGAATTCTCACATAACTTGAGATTCCTGACGAATGTGGAGAATTAGAGTCCCTTGTAACTTGGGACTACAAGAGCGAAGACTTTTGTGATCTTCGCTCTTGTAGGAAGAAACATTTGTCGATAGCTGGATTTCAAGCCCCAAAATACCGAGTCTCAGGTTCTGCGAGAATTTCGCCATGAGTCCATAGTTATGTGAGAAAAATTCTTGACTGATTGGGCGAACTTGCGAAACTTGCCCCTGAGTCCAGTCCCAAGTTACAAGAGACTGCATACAATAAAGTTCGGTCTGGAGCAACACAATGATGCGCCTAAATGCTTATTCCAATAAGCAAGTTCGAGCCGCCCTTCAACGGATCCTTGAGTTTGTCATCGGTTCCATTGTATTTCTGTTGTTGATGGCTGGTACGGTATTGTTGATAGCTGTGCTTGAGCCAAGTTTTTTCTCCAATTGGTTCTAGGCATCGATGGCGCATCCATTACAACTAACAAGGAAGCTAACAATGAGCAAAGTTCTTGTCATCGAAGATCAAAAAGATTTGTACTCCATGTTTGACTTGATTCTTCAATTCCATGGCTTTGATGTGACAATCGTAGACGATGGAAGGAAAGCCATGGAGATCCTAAAGGATGGAATTCCGTTCGATGCCATCACCCTCGACTTACATTTACCTGGCATTCCGGGAACGGAGATCTACGATATGCTGGAAAAGCGCGGTGACGCCAATCGCGTATTGGTTGTAAGTGCCTACCTGGGTGACATCAAGGACTTCGAGATCCGGGGAATCAATGCGCTGGAAAAGCCAGTCAAGATAGAGGACCTGGTTGAGCGTGTGACTCAGATCGTAGAGCACAAGGTTCCTGCCCTCAAGTAATGTATCTTTGCTCATAACTTTCTAGAGTCTGGTCTTGTTCTGAAATTCATTCACCCACCCTTGGATAATGCGGATTTTCAGAGCAAGTTTCAGCAAAGGTGCTGCCTAACCCCTTCTGGCAGCACTTTTTGATTCTCTTCGCGTCGGTCAAGATACCACCCCTTAAGCCTGTTGTATGCCTATGGATATAACAGCGTGTTATTTCTTTCCTGAGAAATAGTTTCTCTAGTGAATAATAAAGTAAGGAACCTCTAGAACTATAAACTACTTTGAAAAATTTCCACAAAATCGAGCTGCGGAAAACACGCCTTTGGAAGAGTCTTTCACGAATTGGCGAAATCTTGTTCGTGGTGTTTGTTATTCTCGTGCTAGTAGATTTTATGTTTTCGTACATCCTGTTGAGTCCGATCACGCCGGCAGGAGGCTAATAGACCAGCTCATTCCCTAGGGTCTATGCTTCACTCTGAGGTCCACTCAACCACTTTCTTAGAAAAATAAGACGTAACCCCCACCAGCTGTAGGGGTGGGATATAAGCCCGTAACTTGTTTCAAATTCTTTAGACCCATATCTTGATGGAACAAATGTTCTGGTATATACTCCGTTCGGGCATACTCGGCAGTTGATCGTCCCCAAAGCCTTCCGCGAAGCACAGAGAGGACTCTAGTGATACGCACAATTCTCGTCGAATGCAAACTTCCAACCAGAGTCGCTGATGCGCTCAACCGTGAGAGCGGGCGTATTTATACAGAAGTCATGATTGAACACTACCGGATCTATCGCAACCATACTCTTTGGTTGAACAACCCAAGGATGCAGAAATATCACGACAGAATCTCTCAATCATCTTTTCTTCATGCTCACTCTGTAGATGCCGCTCAGGAGGCGTTTTACAAAGCCTGCAAGACTGCCAAGGCAAACCGAGACGAAGGAGCGAAATATCCTCGTAAGAAAAAATTCTATCGAACTACCATTTGGAAGAACACAGGCATTCGCAAGAGGGGCAATCATCTCCTGTTGTCTCTGGCAAAAGGAAATCAACCAATCTCTTTTCATCTGCCCGCCTCTTTGGTCATGTTGGATGGCGAGCAATTTCTGGAAGTGCGCCTAGTCTATAACAAAGCCCAACGCAGATATGAATGGCACATTGTTATAGAAGATCGTATCGAACCACCTGCAAGGCCTGGGAATGGCATAGCAGGTGTGGACTTAGGAGAGGTGCACCCTGCGGCGATCACCGATGGGCAGAACGCCATCATCGTGTCCTGTCGAGAACTACGCTCGCTCAACCAATATTGGAACAAACGTCTTGCCGAGTTGAAAAGCCTGCAATCCAAGAAGCGGAAACACTCAAGGAGGTGGTGGAGAATTCAGAGAAGGATCAACCGTTTCCTGGCGCAAAACAAACAACAGCGTCGGGACCTAGAACACAAGATCAGCAGGGCTGTGGTGGATTGGAGTGTCATTCATCGAGTGGGAACTCTAGCTATTGGTGATGTACGTGATGTGGCAAATGGCAAGAGGCTAAATCGGAAAAGCCAGCAAAAGGTGAGTAATTGGTCTCATGGCCAGGTCCGCCGATACATTACATACAAAGCCGAAGCACAGGGCATCCTCGTCAATGATGAGATAGACGAATCCTATACATCTCAAACCTGCGTCTATTGTGGAAAAAAGCGAAAGCCCAAAGGCAGGATCTACTCTTGTAAATGTGGTCAAACCTACCATCGTGATGTAGGCGGTGCCGCCAACATTCTTTCCCGTTTTTGCTATGGGGAACTCTCCAAAGTAGCTGCTCCTCACCCTTTCTTCTTTCGTCCGCATTCACACGTGCACCCGAACAAAGTCACGGGCGCAGTGCAGGTGAAAGTATCGCAATCTGTTGCATTGCGTAGTCTCTTTGGCACGGAGCAAGTGGCTCGTGATGATTCACGAGAAGCCCCACCACTTTAGTGGTAGGGGAGTGCCACAATGAGCAAAGTACTCGTCATCGAAGATCAAAAAGATTTGTACTTCATGTTTGACTTGATTCTTCAATTCCATGGTTTTGATGGGACAGTTGCAGATGATGGAAGAAAAGCGATGGAGATCCTAAAGGATAGAACTCCGTTCGATGCCATCACCCTCGACTTACATTTACTTGGCATTCCGCGAACGGAGATTTACGACATGCTGGAAAAGCAAAGAGATTGAGATCATCAGATTTCTTTTTCCAATTCCCTCTGTGATTGCCGCGCTCATTGGTCCTCAATTATGGCAGAGATGGTTAGTTCGGCGCAGTAATTGCGGTTTCATTCCTGCGATTCCTGGTCTGTTTCTTGGGCCGGCAACGTATAGTGTTGTTCATATGAGAATTCAATATCTTCATGTTCTCTCAGGTGCAATGAAGCGTCTGATCTTGCTCTGAAATTCATTTACCCACTCTTGGATATTGCGGATTTTTCAGATCAAGTTTCAGCAAAGGTGCTGCCTAACTCCTTCTGGCAGCACCTTTTTGATTCCCCCGCGTCGGTCGAGATGCCACCCCCTTTAACCGGCATGTAACATTTATATGGCTGCTTATTTTTCTGCATCTAGGTAGTGGATCCTCTATGGTTCGCGTCGGTCGAGATACCACCCCCCTTAAACGGCATGTAACATTTGCAGAGTGATACTTTCATTTTGGGAAAGGCTTTGCTTGTATGAAGGATATTGAACCATCAAAGAAGAAAAAACTAATCATTATTGCGTCTGCCGGTTTGGTGTTTTGGGGGATAGTCACGTGGCTTTTCCTCACCATACCGATCTTTATCATTGATGCTCGATCACTTCGTAAGGAGTAACTTGTGACGATCAAGAAATCGAATCTAATGAATGGCACATCTGTCATGGCGGGCGGTGCCTGGAAACGCAAAACGCTTGTGTCTCTGGTTGTCGCGATCCTGGCAATGGGAATCGTTATCCCCGTTCTGGCTGCCTATCTTGGTCCAAACCGCACCACGGAAAGCACCAAGGTGGTGACGTATGACTATGGTGTGTGGGCACGGGATAACAACAAGCTACCGTACTGTTTGGACAAAAATGGGAATATCGCGGATGACTGTATTGTCTGTGAATGGGAGCGCAGTCCGGGTACGAAGTGCGGCGATGCCACCTACTGGTACAAACTCGGCACACGATCGGAAGAAGTTACAACGGTGATCAATTTACCGCCCGCCACGATCAGTAACGTGCTTCAAAACTGCACGCTGAGCAATGGCTGGTGCAACACTTCTGCCAAACTTTTCCTGAGCGGGACGGAACCGCTTTCAGGATACAGCATCACCGCCATCGAAGGCTCGCTCAATGGGCTGACCTTTGCCTGCGCGGGGGCAACTTGCAGTGTGCCATTGAATGAAGGCAATAACTCTTTCAACTTCTGGGCGCTCTCGTCTTATGGTGATAGCTCCACGTTAGGGACATTCACTGCCAAAGTTGATACCGTTTCGCCGAATATTAGTATGAGTGTCAGCGGCTCGATCGGCGCAAATGCTTGGTACATCGGTCCGGCTGTTGTTTCAGCAACGGCTGCAGATGCTACTTCAGGAATTAACACCGTCTTGATCTCGGACAATGGTGGACCCGGAAAGCCAAGTCCGGTGACGTTGAACAATGGAGTTCATAACCTGATTATTACTGCTACCGATAAAGCTGGTAACAGCAAATCCATTACGCAGACGGTCAAGGTGGATACCAGTGGTCCGATCATTACGCCCTCAATCCTGGGTACATCAGGAACGAATGGTTGGTATCGTTCTGCCGTAGATCTTTCTGCAACTAGCGCCGATGCATTAGCGGGTGTACAAGGCAGCGTGGAAATTTCGCTTGACAATGGCGCATCCTGGACGACTCCACCGATCAACTTTATGGATGGAATTCATCCCCTGATTTTGCGTGCCTACGATAATGCCGGAAATCTTTCCACTTCTGCATTGACATTGAAAGTCGATAGCGCATCACCAACGTTTGATATATCAACGCTTGGGACAGTGGGGAATGTCCCTTGGTATCTAAGTGCGGCTACAACCAGCATCACGCCCGATGATACCTTGTCTGGTGTCGATCGCGTTGAATACAACCAGAATGGCGCAGGCTGGCAAACGGGAAGATCTGTAATAAGCAGCGACGGTGTCAATACAATTGCCATGCGTGTCTATGATGTGGCGGGTAATATAGCAAGTGGTTCCGTGGTTGTTAGAGTGGATACGGCGCCTCCACTGATCACACCATCCATATCCGGAACTTCTGGATCGAACGGCTGGTTGGTTTCACCAGGTATGGTTTCGGCAACAGTGGATGATGCAACATCCGGAGTCGATGGGGAAGTGTTGGTTTTGTTGGATGGTGGGTCAACGTGGCAAAACATTCCTGTCTCGTTAAACGACGGCGAGTACAAGCTGACCTTTCGTGCCTTCGATATTGGAGGTAATGAGGGGATGGCTTTGATGAGCGCGTCCATTGACACCACCGCTCCCACGCTGAACTTTGTATACAGTGGGACGCCGGGAACTAAGGGTTGGTATGTGTCTGCGGTGAAAGTATCAACAACCGCTTCAGACTCACTGTCGGGTTTGGGTGTTGCTGAATTACGTGTGGATGGAAGTGTCTGGTCGTCGCTTCCACAAACCCTATCGGATGGCGTATATCGTCTGGATGCGCAAGCTGAGGATATGGCGGGGAATACTAAATCTATCTCCAGCATACTTAGCATAGACACAAACTTGCCCTCAGCAAATTTCACCAGTCACACGGATAACAGCCTGGTATCCGGAGCTGTTCATTTAACAGGTCTGGCTTCTGACTCAAACGGATTGCAGTCTGTGGAGATTTCCTTGGATGGAGGGGCAACCTGGCAGACGACATCGCTTTCTTCCGAGGGATGGTCCTATGATTGGGACACAGCCACCATCCCCAATGGAATTTATACCGTGCAGATCCGCGCCACGGATGTGGCAGGCAATCAGGAAAACCCTATGCCGCTAACCCTGGTGGTGAATAACCTCCCGCCCCAGGTGAAGATCACAGATTTCTGGTGGATCTGGCAAAGCGGCAAATTCAAGATTTCTCCCAACACCTTTGCGATCGGCGAACTCACAGTCACGATCACTGACCCGCAGGGCCGGTGGCCGTCGGTCGTGTTCACCTATAACCCAAACACCACATCTTCCGATGTGCGATGGGATCGCCGTTTCTCTGATGGGACGATTGCTCCCTCCGGGAACTATCCTGTTAGCGTTTCGGCCTGTGACATTTACGGCAACTGTGCCAGCGATCGGGGCGTGATCAAGATTCCGTTCATAGCACCCATCCCTCCAACGGCTACGCCCTCGCTTGTTCCATCCCCTACACCAATTTCCACGATGACAGCAGTGTCGTCACCAACTCCGCACATACAAACTGTTGTCCCTCAGACCCCGCTTGTTGATCATATCGACCTGGTGCGTGAACAACCAAGTGTTGTGGAGCGTAAGGCGCATGTGCTTCCAATCCTGGCGGTGGCGAGCTTGATAGCGCTGATGTGGGCGGTGGCTTCTGCCGCCCTGTCAGATAGGCGCCCGGTGGCGATCAATGCCATCACGAAAACCATTCAATAGAAGCAAAACATCTAGCCCTGGATTAAGGGCAATACAAAGGAGCATAGTTACTAAAATGTTAGCATTACCGAACGACCTTTTTCTGTCCATAGTTGTCATCGCCGCAGTTGTAATTTTCGGCGCATTGATCTCGGTTGGGAACGAGCGACAACGAAAAGCCATTGATAGGCTTCACGTAGCCTACAAACAGTGGGCGGTCCAGGACCTGCGCCTTAAGCGCGGTACGGTGGCTTCTCAGATCCAAATCAGCGACCTTCAAGGATGGCTGACGAAAGCCACAACTTTGGGTCTTGGTCGCAAGACAACCATTATGGATATCCAGAAGCACGAAACCCCTGTGCCTACAGTTGAAATGCACGATAGTGAAACAGGGAAAACACTGGTGTGTGTGATTGAAACCCCTGACACCGTTGCGAACCTCCTGAAGAGACGAAAATCGGTGATCCGTGGCGATCTGCGCTCAAATCCTCTTTTCCGTGTTGGGAGGAAAACCCATGTGGTTGAGCTTTCCATGTTGAACGCTGGATCGCTGTTTGATGTCGAACTGCCCGTGGCCTGGAAGATGCTGACTGATGATGTAACCGAATCAGGAACCCTCTGGGCTTACGTCGTGGACTAGCTTCTCGATGAAGGCCCAACTCCTTATCCTACTGGGGATATTGATATTAGCTATTGGTGTTTTTGGCATGATGCGATACGCGCCGGTTCTTTGGTAGTCTATGGCGATGGTTGAGTTTGTCTCAGCGTGGTTACATGGATTGGAGCAGTACGATCAGGGTACCTACTGGCACTCTGTTCGTACTGCCAGATATTTCGTCCGATTTATGGACTATCTTGGCATACGCGGGGAAAGAGCTAAATATATTTGTGCCGGCGCTGCTTTGCACGATATAGGTAAACTGGCGGTACCTCAACATATTCTCCAAAAAAAGG
>Ga0137333_1000355_pt1 | contig 12145 bp, 9 predicted proteins | sample EasRivERMLT231_2_FD_102286 | JGI IMG/M metagenome (GOLD analysis project Ga0137333, IMG submission 102286) | Soil microbial communities from meander-bound floodplain in the East River, Colorado, USA - East River MetaG ERMLT231_2 | ecosystem: Environmental > Terrestrial > Soil > Floodplain ... | reverse complement strand
TGAGTATAAAGAACTGGGTTTTTCTTTCGGGAGATACTAATGCCACTTCGTAAAGGTAGTTCACAGAAAATAATTTCTCAGAATATTAAGAAAGAAATGTCGCATGGAAAGCCTCAGAAACAAGCAGTAGCAATTGCACTACGAAATGCTGGTAAATCCTATTCACGTCCTCGGGGAACAAAATGAATGATCCAACTATTGATTCTGTAGCTGCTGAAATTATGGCGGATCAACGAACTCAAGCACAGAAAGAAGCTGCTCTTGCAAAAGCTGCTATTGCTATCAATGCTGCTAAAGCTTCTCAAGAACCAGAACTAAAAGATCAGCATAAGTTTCGTCTCTTCAAATGTACTTTCTTTGATATTCAGTTTGTTACTCGTAAAGGTAAATGCATTACTTTTCCTAACGGGATTCATATTACGAATAATCCAGAAGATATTGCTGAACTAGAGTATGAAATTTCTAAAGGTCATCCTCATATTTTCATTGATCCTAAGATGAAGTATGTAGATGATACGGTAGAAGGTAAAACTCTTGCTGAACGTGATAGGATTCGGGAAGAAGTAAGACAAGAACTCATGAGAGATATGGGATTTACTCCTAATCCTGCATCTGCACAACTAGGAGGAATTGCTTCCTCAGCTACTGTTGCAGAGTTGTCAGGAATAACTAAGGCGAAGGTAGATCCTAAGATTTTAGCAATACTTAAAAATCTTCCTAAGGCAACAGGATGAATCTTTCTGAACTACAATCTGCTGTCTATGATCTCACAGGACGGCCTGATCTTGAGGCGAGAACAAGAGTAGCTATACAAGCAGCTACACTTAAAGTTCATCATATGGATTTCTTCTCGCGTGATTTAGTAGAAGATCCTATTGATTTAGGAGTAACTGCTTTCGTACATAACTTTGACTATAAATCTGTGTATCCAAGATGGAGAGCTATTAAGTATCTTCGATATCTTGATACTACTATCTCTCCACCAGCTCCGGGCGATTTCTTTAAAGTTCTAGAGCCTGAACAACTCTTGGATTCTTATGGTGCCACTAAGACAGATGTATGTTATCTTGCTGGTATTTACATTCAAATTAATGCAAAAGCTGAACTTCGCTACTGTCTAATGGGATCGTATCTTCATCCTAACATTGAAGAGTCTTCATATTCAAGTTGGATCGCTGACGAACATCCTTTTGCAATTGCATATGAAGCAGCTAGAACAATCTGTAAACTCGTTGGACTCGATCAACAATATACAAGAATGAAAGATCAAGTTGAAGAAGAGTTTACAGCGGTAAGAATAACCGGACTTTCTCCTAGAGGATACTGATGACAGCTTCTATTTGGGAAGCAGGACTCCCACCAACAGTTACAGTTCCTCCTACTTCTCCCTTTAGAAATCGACTCATAAATGGAGCGATGAGGCATTATCAGCGATTTGTTGCTGCTCCTATTGCTGTAGGTACTGCTACACCTACTTATGCTTTAGATCGTTGGTATGGATTTAGAGCAGCTGCGGCTGGTGCATTCACAATGCATTGGGGATTTGGTTCTGATGGTCCTCCGGGATTTCCAGAGTATGCAGAAATTGTAGTGACTACAGCTGATGCTTCTATTGCTGCTAATGATATATATCTTTTCAGACAAGTTATTGAAGGTTACAATATCACTGATTTCCTATTCGGAACTTCTGAAGCTTCTTCTATCGCATTATCTTTCTGGGTTCGTTCTACTATAACTGGAAAGTATGGAGCTGGTCTTAGAAATGGAACTGGCACTAGATGCTATGTATTTTCTTTCACAATAGAAAATTCAAACAGTTGGGAAAGAAAAACTGTTATAATTCCCGGAGATACAATAGGAGAGTGGGTAACAGATTCTAATGCTGGACTGTCCCTTACGTTCTCCTTAGGTGCAGGGTCTGATTATCATGGACTTGGTTATGTTTGGAGTGCAGGACTTCAATTTCAAGAATCAGATGCAGTTAATTTAATTAGTACCAATGGAGCTGTATTTAGTATAACAGGGCTTCAGTTAGAGAAGGGAGATGTTGTCTCTGAGTTTGAGTACAGAAATTATGGAGATGAGCTTTTACGGTGTAAGAGATACTATCAAACTAATCCTCCAACTGCTGGCTGGACAATAAATGCTACTACAATAAATAATGCTCCTGTTGCTTTTTCTCCTACTATGAGAGCTACACCAAGTGCTGCGCTAACTTTGAATGTAATAGGAACAGTTGTAGATTCTGGAGTAGCCTTTAGAAATGTCACTGGACATATAGCAGCTAGTTTGAACTATAACGGTGGAGATGTATCTTTTCTTATAACAAATAGTACTCCGAATAAGATGCATACTATGTACTCTGGTGTGTACGGTTTCTCTGCGGAACTCACATAAGAATGACCCAAGAAACTTATAGTGCAAATATACATTCTAGTGATTTTCCATTTCTTTCCAAGAATCTTGGAGAGACGATAATACTTCCTAGGTACGATCATACTAATGCAGCTTCGCTAACTCATGGTAAGAACAATACTAAATCTACTGGTATTCCTCAAGCATATTACATGCATAATGTGCTGCCCACTGAATATGGATTTCAATCAGTTCAGTATAGAAAAGTAGCATCTAACGCTGTTGGAACTGCTGCTCCTTACAGTCTTGTAGAAGTTCTTCCATTATATCATGACTATCACGCTCCAAATCCCTATAAGCATTATTGGGCAGTTGGCTTACCTGATGGTGGTTTTGGACCTACTGGTGGTTCTATTTTTGCTTTCACTTCAACTTTCGATAGAACTCCTGCAGGATTCACTGCCATAACTCCAAGTCTTTATTTTCGGTATGCAACTACTGCACCAATGTTTTTAGCGTATGCACAACAAAAGAATTATTGGGTTAGAGGCACTGACTTAGTAGAATATTATACAGATGATACAGGAGATCATTTTATACTGCAACCTACTGGTTTAGGTATAGCATTCTATGGAGTTATTCAGTCCCAAGGATATCTGATAGGCTGGACTGCAAATAATGTTTATTGGGGCAGTCTGACAACTCCATATAATTTTGTGCCTTCACAAGTTACAGGAGCAGGTGGTGGTTCAATAGGTGGATTAATTGGAGGCATTGTTTGTTGTGTCTCTACACTGAATGGTTTTATTATCTTTGGTAAAGAGAATGTTGTATTTGCAGCATATACTGGGAACACACGGTATCCATTTTCTTTTGGTGAAGTAAAGAATGCGAGTGGAATTCCATCAGGTTTCGCAGTTACAAACAGTGGTGCAAGTGGTGTTATATATTCCCTCACTACTTCTGGATTTCAAACTATCACAGGAAATGTAGCTGAAACAGTAGTTCCAGATTTGCACCTGTTTCTACAAAATCGCCAACTTGAAACATATGATACCGTAACAGATTCTTTCAATTATGAAGCTGCTTCTGTTTTGTCGACACCAAATCTATATGTTAGACTAACCTATGTAGCTAATAAGTATGTATGTATTTCTTATGGAAGAACAGTTCAACCTGCATTTCCTAATATACCAACTTATAGCTATGTATTAATATACGATACTGTTCTTTTACGCTGGGGAAAATTGAAAAAAGAACATACTTGCATATACACTCACACTGATAACGCTAATTATGTAGCTCCTGTGAGTACAGATTATATTGGACTAGCAGCTCCAGATGGTAATCTATGGGTAGTTGATATGGCTCCAGATGTTCCTATTGAAAATGATTGTGTTCTCATACTTGGAAAGTATCAACGAGATCGCGGCCGTTTCATGAAACTCGAAGAGGTTAATGCACAATTTATAGATACAAGTGCTAACTTCTCTCTTCAATCTTATTTCACTTATGATGGTAAAACAAAAGCAGGATGCCAAACAGGATTTCCAGTTTTGAATAAAGCTGGAGTAAGAAAGTACGCCTTCGATATCAATGCATATAATCACTCTCTTGTTCTTAAGGGTGGATTTCATGTGAACACTCTTAATCTAACTCATGCAGATGGTGGAGATGGCTAATCTTTCTTCTGAGATTCAACTTTCTATATCTCAAAATCCACAAACAACTAACCAAGAGTTGTTTCAATTACTGCAACCTATCCATTCAGCAATTAATTTAATTACTCAATATCTAGATGGTATAAATCCACAGGCAGCTTTAATTGCAGCCACTGTTCCAACAAGTACTTTACGAACTTCAGCAGTGAACAGAATGGTAGTTAAAGCTAATGGTAATTTAACTGAAGGTTTACCTGTTTTCTTCTCTCTAGTAGCTGGAGTATTACAAGCTACAGTAGCACAAGCTTCTGCTGCAAATGTACTTGCAATGGGATTTTGTTCCCAACCCGGTGGAGTAGTTACAGGTGCTTATGGAGAATTTACACCAGCTATGGGTCTTGCTAAAGGAAGTTTTGCTCTCGGAACAAAATACTATTTACAGAATGGTGGAGGATACGGAGCAGCTCCCGGAACTATAAATCAGTGTCTTGGAGTAGCTATTTCTACCACTCAACTACTGTTCTTTCTTGGTATTCCACAGTGAATCTAACAGAACATTTCACGTATGAGGAAGCTATATTTTCTCAAACAGCTATTCGAATGGATATAGATAATACACCTTCTCTAAATACTCTTGTATCAATGGTGCACACAGCTATTAAGATGGAGGAAGTTAGAAGTCTTTTAAGAGATCTTCCTATAACCATAACCTCTTGGTATAGATCTCCAAAGATTAATGCAGCTCTTGGATCTAAAGCTACGAGTCAACATATTTTAGGTTTAGCTGTAGATTTCATATGTCCTGCTTTTGGTTCTGTGCACCAGATTTGTACTAAGCTTGTACAAGAAATAGAAACTCTACAGTTTGATCAATTGATTTCAGAAGGTACTTGGGTGCATATTTCTTTTCTTAGAATCCCCAATACAGTTTCTAGAAAAGAAGTTTTAACATATCAAAAAGACGGTAAATACGTTATTGGATTATATGAACTCAGCAATGCCCACTGAAGAACAGACTGTTAATAGATTTAATACTTGGGTCGGATTAGCTAAGAATTTTGCTTGGGTAGTTGGTATTTTACTTCTCGGGATGTATAAGTTTCAACAGCTTGAAAATCAAAATGATAAGTTAACAATGCAGTTATTGTATATACGAGAAGAACATATAGCTTTAGAAAGAGATCTTAATGATGTAAGAGCAAAACAACTGACTGTTCTTCTTAGACTCGAAGGTATTAGTAAAGATTTAGAGATGGAAAAAAGTCGATTTCATCCTTCTAAGTAGAGGATAAAATGTTAGAGATGCTCGGAGGTATGATGGGCGGTGCTGGTGGTTCTAGTGGTGCTTTCAATCCACAAAGTTGGACTGGTGCTACTAGCGAAATAGGATCTTGGTTCTCTCAGAATCCTACTAATGTTAGTAGAGATTTAAGTCAGTCTGGCTCTGGCCATGAAATCAATACAGGAACTGAGACTGTAACTGAAGGTCTTGATATTGATGTTTCTGGTGTCATGAAGTATGTGAATAATCTATTGAAAGATCCTACTATTGGTCTTTCCAGTATCATTGGACAAGATAGAATGGCAGGTTTGTATGGATCTTCTTCAGCAGCGTTCTCTACTAATGACTTACTAGATAAGATTGCAGGAACTATTGCACAGCTTACTGCAAAGAAAACTACTAGTAAGACAACTGATCTTACTAAAACATACGGTCAAGTTGGTGGTGTTAAAGAAAGCGTTGAAACTGAGAAACCTGGATTCATTAGTGAACTATTTGGTGGTGTTAGGCAACTCTTCTCTGATTCTAGACTTAAAGAAGATATTAAGAGAATTGGTACGACTCCGGGTGGGTATCCGTGGTACTCTTATACTTTCCTAGGTCTGATTCCAGAGCAAGGAGTACTTGCACAGGATCTCTTAACTCTTCTTCCTGATGCTGTTTCTTTGCATCCAAATGGTTTCTATATGGTAGATTATTCTAAGGTTCACTAACATGGCAGAACCTATTGGTCTAGAGCAGATAATGAAGGCAGCAGAAGCTCTGCAAGGAGTAGCTGCTAATGCTGCTAAGATTGTAACCGAAGGTTCTGTAAAAGCTATTGAGATTCAGAAGAAAAGAGAGGAAGAAGCAGCCGTCGCAGTTTCTGATCGTGTTGCAGTAGATGTACAGAAATCTGCGGCGGACTTGAAATCACAACAGAATTCAAGACAAGCAGCTACAGCTTTCGCAGTTAATCAAGATGAAGCTAATTCTATGGTTGTTGCTCTCGGAGTTAAATATGTCGAGAACACTAAGAAAGCTATTGCTATTGCTGAAGATATACAAAGACGTAAAAGCGTACTGCCTTGGGAATCTCCACTTGAGTGGCTTGGAAATCAGATAGTTATTCCATATAAGGTACAAGAATATAATGCTGCAGCAACTGTTGCTAATGCAGCGGAAGCTACTCTGAATGCTGCAAACAATGCAGTACAGAAGCAAGTAGTTACAGAGACTGTGATTAAGGAATCAGTAACTACTGAGACTCAGAAAGCACAGCAGCGATTGATTCTTGCTAAAGCAACTGATGAACTAGCTCAGTTACAGCTACAGGGTATTGCTCTCAATACACATAATGTAGAAGCTGTATATAGAATGTCTTCTGCACAGATGGATGTGTACTTGAAGATTAATGAAGTATTCAATAGAGAAGAAGCTCTTAATATTGCTAAAGCAAATTACAATCTCAGTTCTGAAAGATGGAAACAAGAACTTAAGGATAAGCAAGAGATTGCAGCAGAAGAAACAAGTGTAGCTGAAACTGTAAATTCTGGTAGAGCTGCATTGAATCTTCCACCCTTGCCACCGAAACGTATTATGCAACAGCTTCGTATGGGTGGAGATATTTCTAAAGGATTGCAACAGAACTATATCACTGGTGCTTCGATTCAGAGTTCTGGCACTCCTATGATTGCAGCAGATTCAGCAAAAGCAGCTGAGATCATTACAATGACTCAAGCTCCTCTGAGTCCTGAACAGCAGACACTGAAGAAGTTTTTACTAGATACTACGAATGAAGCAGTGTCGGCATTAGCAACTGCTGGTATTGATTTCAAATCCAATCCTAGAGCTGCCTCAGATCACGTGAATAAGACTGTGAATGAAACAGCTATGGCTCAACAGAAGAATATTAAAACTGGTGATGCCACTAATATCTATGCAGCTATTTCATTGAAAGCAATTACTGGTACCGCCGGAGCGCAGGAAACTCCTCTGTACGAGAAAGTTCTTAAGCCTCTTATCGATGCTGGATACAATACGGTTGATCCACAAGATTTAGTCTCTAAGACTGCTGCTGCTATTCAACAAGGACATATCACTTTCAATCAAGGGGCTGGTAGTCTAGCTGTTATTTTTAAGTCTGCAATTGCAGTAAATAACGAGACTCGCCGGTACCGAATGTTTGGATTACCAAATCAAGAAAGGTATGTGATTAAAGAAACTCTACTTGGTGGTGGTATGTTTCCAGCTGGAAGAGTTATAACTGATATGTCTGATCCCGGTCAAGTGTCTACACTCTTAGCAAGACAGCTTGCACTACAAGGTACTCCAATTAATATTGTCAATAAACTTGCTAAAGAGAATGCCACTAAGTTAGTTAACGAGAAGAAATAAACATGGCAGAGGACATTGATTTCTCAGTGTTTCCAACTTATCTTGTTGGTGCAGATAATCATAACTTAGGTAAAGATAAAAGTAGTTGGTTTGATCCAACAAGTTGGGAATTTGAACCGGGAAATATTCCTAAATTTATTGCAGGTGCAGCTGTATCTGGTGCTAGTTCTTTCTACAACACTGGAGTTGCTGTAAGTAATTGGTTCGGAGCTGAAGCAGATCCAATAGATGTAGAGAAAGTACTTACTGAATATGATGATGATTTAGGAAAGTATTATAGGCAGAATAAGGAAGCAGTTGATCTAGCAGGATTTCTTGCTTATTCTTTCGTTCCCGGTATTGCAGGAATGAAAGCTTTCTCTGCTGGACAGAAAGTCTTAAGTGCTTCTAAGTATGGTGCAGTTGGTTCTAATATGGCTAGATACACTGGTCTCTTAGTTCCTCGTACTGATATGTATGTTGCGAAAGCTGCTACAGAACTAGCACAACATTCTGCAACTTTCTCTTACATAAATGGTAATGTTCTTAAAGCTCTAGGATCTGGATTTGGACAAGCTGCACTAGAATCTGCTGCATTTGAAACTGCAGTTGCTGCAACTATGTTTAAGTCTCCAGTGCTTGACCAGATGGATACGAAAGATTTACTTGCAAATATCGCTGTAGGTACAGCATTCGGCGGTATTCTAGGTGGAGTTTTCATAGGAGCTAAGTCTACTGGAATTCTTAAGAAATCTCTCAAAGAAGTAGATATACAAGAAATTCCTTATAAATACATTCATGAAGTCTCTGGTGGATCTCCTTCTGATCGTATCATTTCTAGATTTAAAGATATAGAAGCTACACCTCCAATAGATCCTACCTCTCCTTATGCTGCTAGATTCACAAGAGCAGCTGAAGATAAGGTACAGAGACTTAATAACCTGTTATTGCATGATGTGAGAGAACTAGCTGAAGGAGATAATCAGTTAGCTCTTTCTATGTACAATTCTCTTAAAGGACTTAACTCAGATCAAGTGATGAAGAATCTACTTGGAGCTGAGGAAATAGGAACTCTTGGAACTAGACTGCGCGTCGAGAAAGAAATTGCTATCGCTACCAAGACTCGGGAAGTTCTAGATCCTAAAACTATGCAAGTGGTTAAGAGAAAGAATCCTTTCGAGTATCTTGCTAAACTCGACTTAGAAGAAAATGCTGGTAAACAGATCGCATTTGTAAAGATGTGGGGCGATGATGCAGGAGCAGTTGTATATGAAGCTCCTCGCTCTTCTACTATCATTGACAGACTTGGTAAAGAAGAAGCTGATAAATTTATTGCTCAACAGAAATTCGCACTCGATAAATCTTTCGACATTCAGAAAGCTGACTTCGATGTAGTAGATGCAAGATACTCTTGGGCTAAGCATCAAAAGTTGAATCCAACTGGACAAGTAATAGATCAATGGGATATTCCACTTCTTGAACAAGCAGTTCTTCAGAAACCTGAATCTATTGTAGTCAGATATGCAGTTGAAGGAGATGTTGTACTTAATTCGCACGAGCAGATGTATAAAGTAATGCAGACTGCTAAAGAAGAACTTGCTAATAAGTTACTTAGTTCTAAAGTTGTAGTACGTGAGAGAGTAGGTAGAGATATTGTGAGGAAAGAAGTTGGTAAGTTTACAACAGATGATGTTGCTAAAGCTACCAATATGAGAAAGACTTATCTTGAAGGCGTTGAATCTTTCAATATTGATGATGATCTCATGGCCCGTCAGTATTTTACTAGTCAATACACTGATGACTTAGTGAAGAAAGGACTTTGGAGTACTAAACAAGGACCATATGATGTTGGTAGTACTCCGCAATGGTTGAAAGTAGGATATAGAAAAACACCACTGACAGATGTAGATGGTAATGTAATTGAAGGAATGGCGTATATTAAGGCGAAAGAGAAGTTGCATTTGCAGGCGCTAGATAATGTTTTTGCTAATGAAACTGGACCCATTGCAGAACAATTTACTAGGCCTCCTGATGAGATGTTACTAGGAGCTACAAGAGAAGGAGCTGGTTCTAGACTACTCTCTTTTGCTAATGGTGACTATGGTTCTTTAGCTTCTTGGTCAGAGAACACTGGATATGCAACTAATAGATTGAAAATTCAATTTCGTAAATCTCTTGATGAAGCTCTGACTCCAGTTACTTACCATATCAGTAATGATCTAGAAGCCGCTGTAGAGTGGAATGCAATTAATGAGTTGTTAGCTAGAACTACTGAGAAGTATGTACTAGATGAATCTGGTACAAAACTTATACCGCGAGCAATACAGAAATGGCAGACTGCAATAGCAGAAGGACGCACCAATGTTTTAACTCCTATATTGCAAGAAGGTGCGCCAGAAGAGATCTTAATTAAAAGTCAGAATGCTCGTAATGCTGTTCAAGCTCACATTGATTTGAATGGTAAACGACTTACGAGTTTCAAGAATATTCGGGCAGCTCAAGGATTAGAAGACGCTAAAGATCCACTAACATTCTATCCAATCAAACCTGATCCAAAAGATTACAAGTTCTTTGCAATGGTAGTAGATGATACTGTTACTGGCTCTGGTCATGTGACAATGATTCATGCTACTTCAGATAGAGAACTTGAGGCTATGATTTCTCAGGTTCGTTCTCAAACTAAATTTAAAGTTATCACTAAGAGTCAGAGTGAGGAATTCCATAAAGCCATTGGAGATTTCGATTTCGAGCGGACTCTTCACGAAAACTATATAGATGTAGAACTTAGAACTAAAGGTGTGAATTCTCAATTCATTCCTCAAACTGATCCTACATTGATCGCACAGAAGATTCAAAATTTCCATCAGCGGGGTGAGGATATACTTGCAAGAGAACTTGTGAGTATGAAGTACGATAAAGAATTTTCAGAGTTACGTCGTTTAGGTGAACAATACACCAATATCTCTGCATCTAAGTATGCATCAACTACTCGCTATGCTGAGGATGTAGTCAAGAATCCGTACATGAATTATATAAAGACAAGTCTCGATATCTCTTCTATTAGAGAGTATCCACTTCTTGTTTCTTTCAATAATATTCTAGATTCAGCCTTCAGTGAAGTCTACAAGACTGTAGATGATGTATTCACAAAGATTAAGACTCCGGAGGAACTTGAGCTAGTACAAAAAATCTTCGATGAGAAAGGACTTAAGACTGCATACTATGATGCAGCTATGGATCGACTTGCTAATCAAGTTCCTGCAAGAGGGTATCTCACAGATTTTGTACGTAAAGCTAATTCTCTACTAAGTTCTCTGGTTCTTCGTCTAGATCCTCTGAATGCAATTAATAACTCTGTAGGTGCTAATGTTCTACTAGGGTCTGAAACTAAATCTATTCTAAGAGCGATGGAGAGATCAGATTCAGCAGCTGTTGGAAAGTTATCAGAACTAATGCGAGTACAAGTTCCCGGCTCAGAAGTGAAAACTCTCTCAGCAGGGAAACTAATTAATAACAGTATCTCTCGTTGGTTTGGTCCTGAGAAAGCTGCATTGATAGCTGAATACAAACAGCAAGGATGGATAACAGATTTGAGTTCTCAATTCCATAAGATGATGGATGATCTTACCATTCGTGGAACTGAGAACCCAACGGAGCTAGGATCTAGACTCAAAAGTGCTTTCGCTACTGCTAAGAAGATTGGAGAAGTAGGAGAGAAGTGGACAGGAAATACTTACGCTGAAGAACTTAATCGTTTCATTGCTGCAGATGTAATGAAACAGATCACAGATGTAGCACAAGAAGCTGGAGTTCTTACTAAGGGAGAATCTCTTGCCTACATTAATACTTTCGTGAATCGTACACAAGGAAATATTCTAGCTTCTCAGCGTCCACTTCTATTTCAAGGTCCAATTGGACAAGCTATCGGATTGTTTCAAACCTATCAATTCAATCTCATACAGCAACTTCTGAGGCATGTAAGTGAAGGATCTGCAAAAGATGCGGCGGTACTTTTAGGACTTCAATCTACTTTATATGGAATGAATGGCTTACCTGCATTCAATTTTATTAATCAACATATAGTAGGAACTGCATCAGGAAATCCAAATCATAGAGACTTATATGATGCAGTTTACGGAGTCGCTGGTAAGACTGCTGGCGATTTTTTAATGTATGGACTTCCATCGAATCTACTGAGAACTAATCTCTATACTCGTGGTGACATTAATCCACGACAAGTTACAGTGATTCCAGTGAATCCAGTTGACATTCCAATCGTGGGTGCATACTCTAAATTTTTAGGAAGTATGCAAGAAATACTTACAAAAACCTCTCGCGGGGGAGATGCCTGGGAGTCATTTTTACAAGGCATAGAACATAATGGATTATCACGTCCTATGGCAGGTCTTGCTCAAGTACTTAGAGGAATTACGACAGGCGATGTCTATTCTACTTCCTCCAGAGGAAATATCTTGGGTTCAAATGATATTTT
>Ga0137333_1000354_pt1 | contig 12156 bp, 13 predicted proteins | sample EasRivERMLT231_2_FD_102286 | JGI IMG/M metagenome (GOLD analysis project Ga0137333, IMG submission 102286) | Soil microbial communities from meander-bound floodplain in the East River, Colorado, USA - East River MetaG ERMLT231_2 | ecosystem: Environmental > Terrestrial > Soil > Floodplain ... | reverse complement strand
GACCGTGTATATATGCCGATCATCAACGTCATCCGCGATACGAACATCTTGAAGGAATTTCCTGGAAAGACCGAAGGCGATCTATATCTGTGGGTGTTGGATCATCAGCACTATCTTGCTGAAGAAGAGGGCGTCCCACTTCAATCGCCGGAAAAAGCCGCACGTATTTTTCTTGAGAATAAAGATAAAAAAACTGCGCGACCAAAAAAGAAAACAAAAAGCACCTCAAAAAAATAGGAGAAAAAATGACATCATCACATCCTCTCGCCGGAGTCTATGCCGCGGCAGTAACACCTCTGCGCGCATCCGATTCAACCCTGGACCTTGAGTCTGTTCCTATCTTAATGAAATTTCTCGCCACCCGCGGCTGTCATGGCGCGGTGCTCTTCGGTACCACCGGTGAAGGACCATCGTTCTCCCCCTCTGAACGGGAATCATTAATGCGTTCGGCGCGCGCCTATAAAGATCAACTCCCAGGCTTTCGACTCATCGCAGGCACAGGCACTCCGAGTCTTTCTGAATCCATTGACCTGACCAAACTCGCCTTTGACCTCGGTTATGACACGGCTTTGGTCCTGCCTCCTTATTACTTCCGCAAAGCCACAGATGACGGATTATTCGTGTGGTTCAATGAACTGATCAAAAAAGCTGTGCCTTCGGATAAATATATTCTCGGCTACCATTTCCCCAATGTGGCGGGGATTGGTTTCTCCATTGAATTGCTCGCACGTTTAAAGGATGCTTTCCCTATACAATTCGCGGGGATCAAAGACTCATCGCATGATGCCGATCTCGCCCGCAACCTCGGCAAAAAATTTGGTTCCGATCTGGTTGTTCTAACTGGAACAGATACATATTTAAAAATGGCAATGGAAAATAAAGCCGCCGGTTGCATTACTGCTCCAGCAAATTTAATTTCCCCTGATCTGCGCGCAATATGGGACTTGATGAACGCGGGCAAAGATGTTTCGGATGCGCAGGAACGCGTGAACAAACAACGGCATATTCTCGAAAAATACCCGTCCTTCCCGCCGACATTGAAAGCATTGCTCCATCGCTTGCATGGTTTTCCAAGATGGTCCGTCAAGCCGCCGTTGGAATCCATTTCAGCAGAGCTGGAAGACAAGGCTGTTCAAGAGTTTGAAAGTTTAAACGTTGAACTTTCAAACCTATAAACAATAATGGACTGGCGACTTCTCATCACCCCTCCGGCGCGCGGTGCGTGGAATATGGCTGCGGACGAAGCCATCCTCGAACACGCGCAAGCGGGACGCGGCGCTTCACTCCCGACCCTGCGCCTGTACGCGTGGACCCCACCCTGTCTCTCGCTGGGATATGCCCAGCCATTTTCAGATATTGATATCCATCGTTTGAAACAACGCGGCTGGGAAGTTGTCCGCCGCGCCACGGGTGGACGCGCAATTTTGCACACTGACGAATTAACTTATTCGGTTATTGCCCCATCCAATGAGCCGAGTGTAGAGGGCAGTGTTCTTGAAAGTTATAACCGCCTTTCACAGGCCTTATTGCTCGCGGTAAAAAAACTGAAACTGCCCGTTGAAATAAAAGAGGGGCAAGCAAACGAAAGTGCGACTCCCAACCCGGTTTGCTTTGAAGTGCCATCCACATATGAAATTACAGTTGATGGAAAAAAATTGATCGGCTCCGCCCAGGCGCGTAAAAAAGAAGGCGTTCTCCAACACGGATCACTACCACTGGCGGGAGATCTCACGCGCATCTGCCAGGCATTGGTATTTGAAAACGAATTGTTGCGCGCGGAAGCATCGCAACGTTTGTTTGAACGGGCAACGACTGTCGAATCTGCTTTGGGACGTGCGGTCAGTTGGGATGAGGCCGCGCAGGCTTTCATCCACGCGTTTGAAGCGCAATTGGGATTAAGTTTGCAGAACGGGGAATTGTCTGAATCCGAATCCAGAAGAGCAGAAGAATTGGTTAAAGAAAAATACGATCATCCCTCGTGGACGGAACGAACATAAAGCCACAGAGTGCACAGAGATCTTTGAGAAAAACTTTTAAACTCTTTTTCTCTGTGGTCTCCCCTGGCACCACCCGCCAGGGCAGGTGTGTGGCTAAAGGTTTTCGCAAACGGCTTATTTTAGAATATCCCTTTTAGGAATAAAAGTAATCCCACAATTGCCAGCGGGATGCCCACGATGGCACCGATGATTGTCAGGCTGACGATCACGCCAACGATCATCAGGACAATGCCGAGCACCATCGCAACGAGTCGCCCGGTCAACTCGACGATGACTGCGAGTAATTTCCAGATGGCGGCAAAGGGCCAAAGATACCAGGGAACGCGGTTATGTGTATGTGTTGTCATTTCAACCTCCAGGTTAAATAAATTTTCATGCTTATACATACGCAGACACTCACAAAAAGTATCAACCAGCGTTCTCTTTGAGCGGTGTTATAATGCCGATATGCCACCGAAAACCCAAAAAACAATCTACCGTGTCACTGAACCGGCCGAACCCGAACCCATCGAACCATCTTTTATCGAAGAAGATACCCTCACGTTCAAACGCAGTCACTTCTATTCTGTATTAAGCGTATTGACCTTCTTTGCAGGGATTCTAATCGGCTATGTCGTTTGGGGAACTGACCTGCTGCCAAAGTTGGGATCAAGCCCGGAAACAACCGCGCAGACTGACGGTCCAATCGTTGAGTCGCCTGTCATCACAGCCGAGCCGGAATTCGTGCGCTATGACGTCCCCTCTGAAGGCTTCCATTCCCTCGGCCCGGAAGATGCCCCAATTACCATCGTGGAGTTCAGCGATTATCAATGTCCATTTTGCAAGCGCTGGCACGAGGAGGTATACGAAGCTTTGCTCGCAACATACCCGGGCAAGATCAAGTTTGTCTATCGCAACCTGCCGCTCACATCCATTCACCCGGATGCCCAGAGCGCGGCTGAAGCTGCCATGTGTGCCGGTGAACAGAATGCCTATTGGCAATATCACGATAAGCTCTTCAGCAGCGAGATATTGGGCAACGTTGCATATACTCAATATGCAACGGAACTCAACCTGGATATGACCTCCTTCGAAGCCTGCATCACCGAACAAAAATACAAGGACGAAATTCAAGCCGACAGTGATTTTGCCATGAACCTGGGCGTGCGCTCAACACCGACATTCTTCATCAATGGGCTCGCCATTGTGGGTGCACAACCGCTCGATGTATTCATGCAGGTGATCGACAAGGAACTCGCGGGAGAAATCCCCACGAAATAAAATTGATTTGCGCTCCCGAAAGACACACCTGCATGATTTGCCAAACAAATCACGTGCTGATGCAAGTATCGGGACTATGCGAGCGGAATATTTTACGGAGGGCTGTATGAAAAAGTTTGTGGCAGTGGCTGGCAATATTGGCGTGGGAAAATCCACACTGGTGGAAATGTTATGTGTGCGCTTGAGCTGGGAACCGTTCTACGAACCCGTCACTGAAAACCCGTATCTCGCCGATTTTTACAAGGACATGGATGCCTGGTCATTCCATTCACAGGTCTTTTTCCTCACACATCGTTTGCGTTCGCATTACCGGCTTGGGCAACATCCCAGTTCGGTGGTACAGGACCGCAGTGTGTATGAGGATGCGGAGATCTTCGCCCAGAATTTATATTTGCAGGGACATATCCAACAAAGGGATTATCAAACTTATCGCGATCTTTACGAGACGACCTCCCGCCTCCTGCCGCCCCCGGACCTGGTCGTTTATCTACGCGCATCTGTCTCCACCCTGTTGACTCGCATCTCAAGCCGCGGCCGCGACTACGAACGGACCATCACGCCCGATTACTTGACCGGCTTGAACAACCTCTACGAACAATGGATCGAGAACTTCACGCTCTGCCCGGTGCTGGCCGTCCCCGCCGATGATCTGGATTTTGTCTCGCACCCGGGTCATTTGAAATTGATCATCGAAAAAGTGCAGGATAAACTGACCGGCAAAGAGGAAGTTGTCTTTGAACCTGAAGAGGTTGCCCGCGCTTCGGCAGATGATTGAGCATTCCTAAATTAGAGAAAGGTGGTTATATCTTTCACAGACCCGTAATTTCATAAAAACCTTGACTTTGCGAATCCTGATATGCTATCAATAGGGAAGTGTACCTAAAAAATCATTGACAATTATAGAATGAATGTTCTATAATCAGAACGAGCGTTCTTGATTAGAATGTTTTAATTATAGAACACTTGGTCACTATACCGTTTATATACATATATATATAATTGTTCGAAAGTGAAGAAAGATACAAAGAAGGGACAGAACAAAAGCGGGGCGGAAAAGCCCGTTAGTTTGTGGGGTGCGTCGTTTCAGGATGTGATCAAGGCCTTGTTGAAAACAGAACCGATGCCGAAAGAAAATTCCAAAAACAAGAGTCGAAATAAGAAACAGACTCAAAAATAATTGACAAAGTTATGGCGGGTCGTGCGGAGGATGAAATGGCAAACAAAAATTTTAAGGAAATTAAGATAAATAGAGTAAACCCCAATGATGTTAGTCCTATACATGTTAATGACATGTTAGTGGGTCAGGATGGCAAGGAGTTCTTTTTACAATTTTTGGAAATAGAGCCTCCTGTACTCCTTGATGTGGAACAATTAAAGGAATTAGAAACTGTAGAAGCAATCATAAAGGTAAAACTCGTTATGTCTCCAGAGTTTTTGGATGCCGTCGTCAAAGCCTTGACAGAAAGCCTTGAGAAATTTAAATTGGCAAGGAGCGCAGACCGTGAATAACTATTTAGCTAGCAACAATCCTGCTATTCCAGCAAACCAAGGCTATTTGTTTTCGTTGCATACGTATAAGAGTTTCTCTGCCCAAAGAAAACAAATTAGGCAAGAGGAAAAACGAAAAACTATTGTTATAAATGACCAAGATTTTGCAGCAGTAGATATTCACGTTATATTAGAGGATGTAAAAAATACTCGCTTTAACAGGTTTTTGGCTGATGCTGTTCAGCATATGAAAGAACACGCATCGAATGAATTAGTTCAACAAGCCCTTCCTTATCTTTATGCGTTAAATGAAAAGACGACTGCATATGAGACTTTGTTGGATTTTCCTCCGTTGAGCGTTTCCTTACCAGAGGACGGGGAATTATTGGTTGAATGGAACTTTGAGCACTTTGCAATTGGTATTTCTTTTGAGACTGATCCAGAACAATCTAATTGGTATACAGTTAATGATGGCACGGTAAAAAAGACGACCCAATGGGGTTATCTGAGTAGCCAAGCAATTGGTGAATTAATGAATAAATTTGTAGCTCAAATTACGGAATGATTCCAGAAGGTAATTATCCGCCCACCTTTTTGCGGGGAATACCGCACAAAGGACCTCAATATTTTGATAACCAAGGGGATGTACTTGGCTATATTTTCCGTCCACACGACAACGATTTACCGGAGGCGGGGGTTTTCAAAGTTTCCATAAACTGGGAAGATGATGCCACAGTCGAAGATTTTACGCTGAAAGCAAAAAAGGATGACGGCAATTTGCACTATAACGGGGGCGCTGCTAGGGTTTCCTTAGAGAAGATTAACTCGATGCGACAAGAACCGCCCTATGTAGGTACTGTGGAATATCAAAGAGATGCAATAAGAGGCGTAAATGAATATCACGGAAATTTATTGCTAAACGAAGATAGAGTTCGTGGTAGTTCGCGTGCGGCTTTTTTCAGAAGGCTAAAATTTACAGTAATTGATGTCATTCCACCGATTGAATAATAAAGACTGGCAACAAGCCAGCCTTTTTTTATTGTCTCTTTGTAAACTAACCGCTTCCCGTCTTAATCCACATACACATCCCACTTGCTATTGATATCGGGTAAAGCCTTTTCCCCAAACCAGCCTTTCTCATCCCAATAGAAGCGACTCCAAATATTCCCAAAGGATGGACACTCTGCCCACACAAAATCCAGGGGAAGTGTATCTGAGATGGGACATAGCGGCTGGTCATCATCTTCTTCAGTGGGTGGTCTCGAAAGACTGCCACTCAACGTATTCTTTAGTCCGGGGGTCGGGAAACAGTTTTGATTCCAATCATCCAAACCGCCGTTATCAGGCAGGCGGCAATAGGCTTGATCGGGATATTTCACAACGGTGTAGTTATAAGCATCGCCCAGTTGTCCATTTGGCTTGAGCAGACGCACACCATCGCCGCCATCGCTGAGTAAAAGGCCGGTTTCCGCACCGTAGAAAACGATCCGCTCGCCGGGTTTGAGAGTCACAGATGGAAGTCGATACGGTGCAGAGCCGATGTTCGCTTCATCATCGAGACTATATCCGCTGAGGTTCACATCGATCACACCATGGTTGAGGATCTCAATATATTCATCACCGGTATTGATCACACCATCGTTATTCCAATCATGACCCGGGCGCGGCACGAATTCGTTGATGGCAACCAGCGGCGGAGGCGGCGGAAGAGTGCGCGTGGCTGTGGGGCGAGGGGTGGCTGTGGGAAGAGGAGAAGGTGTGGCGGTCACAGAGAACGCCCAGTTGGCATAACCCGGGGTGCCGTGAATCAAATGGCTTGAAGAACAAGTAGGAGGCGTAGTACATCGGGCATCGTGTCTGGTCCAGGAGGCGGCGTTCACATTCGTGAACCAGGCTGTATCGCTATCGGTTACAACTGCGCGGCGTTCCATCGACCCAAGCGTGGTGGAACTTCCTGCGGGCCAACCCCCACCATTGGAATTTGCGGTATCGACACATATGCTTGAAGAGTTGTAGAGTTGTAAAATTTCGCCAGAGTTCGAAAGATCATTGCCTGTGTAAATTTGATTGGCAGGGACGTCTGAAACCGACGTGTCATCAGTAGAAGTGTCTCCACGTTCCAACAGATAATATCCATTTGCTGGAATAGTAGCATTTAACACAATATTTGGTGTCCCATCCACTGCTTTTAAGACCCAGCCAGTTAGATTGACTGGGTTTGCTGTAGGATTGTAAAGCTCGATCCACTCATCTGAGGTGGATGAAGATGAGGCAGTACCGGCCCAGGCAATTTCATTGATAATCACGGAAGTGGGAGTAGCTCCTACACCACATATCCCAGGTGTGCTGGTTCGTGATGGTGTAGGTGTATTTGCAGGGAGAACATATGTAATTGTATTATCAGTGCTTGTGCTGGCGAAATTGTTGTTGCCTACCAGATCTGTGACGCGATTTACCGCAATGGATGGTTGTAAAGTTCCTGTCCCCGTCACCGCAGTTGCAGACAGGGTGAAGGTTGTATCGTCACCTGAATTTGCAATGCTCCACGTGATTCCCGTTGCGGTTCCATTCTGGGTGATATCAGAAGGCGTGAATATGCTGGCAATGATGGGCTCGGAAAACACAACCGTGAATTTGATTGGCAAAGTATTCGTCGGGTCGGTTTGTGGAGGAGCCGCCTGGTTTATAGTGACTGTCGGGCGAATATTATCGTTGAGAGTAACTGTATTATCCGTGCTTGTACTGACAAGATTATTATTACCTGCTAAATCTGTCACTCGATTTGCAGCAATGGATGGTTGCAAGGTACCGTTCGCAGATACCGCCGTCGCCGATAGTCTGAATGTATTAGGAGTGGCCAAAGCTGTAATGTTCCATGTAATCAACGATGGCGCTATCGTTCCATTCTGAGTAATATCGCTTGCTGTAAATGTACTGAGATTTATAGCTTCAGAGAATACGACCGTGAAATTTACAGGCATTGAACTCGCGGGGTCTAATTGACCAGTTGCCTGATCAATTGTCACCGTTGGGGCAATATTATCCATGGTGTAAGTCTCCCCAATTGATGGTTGTATTGGAGGCGACGTCATATAATTGGTTAGTGGGTTACCGACCGTATCTATAATAATCATTGATGATTCGCCCAAATACAAGCCAATGTCGCCATTGTAAGTCGCCAGACTTCCCCCAGTTATTGTTAAATCGTACTCACTACCACTTACAGGAGTTATAGTGATCGGTATTGGAGGTGACATTACAGGTACTGTAATTATTCCAAAGTTGGTTGGATCCACGTTAGTCACTGGTTCGCTGAAGATGGCGCGAAATGTCAGAGTATCAGCACTGGTCAGGCTTGTAGATGGGTTCAGCCGTATAAAGGAGTTTAGACTTGGAGGACTCCCATTATCAATCACTATGTTCTTATTGAATCCAAGCGAACCCGGTCCCCCCGGACTCGACAGGGTCAAGTCTGCATTTCCGACCGCACCTGTGATCGTACCGCCATTCAATGTCAGTGAATTGGTCCCCACATAATCCAGATCACTGGAAACGTCATTCGCCTGCACAGTATAGTTAAAGGTTAGGGTAGGAGAACCGTCTCCACTTGAATAAGTTGCGGGTCTATCTGTCGCCCCGGTCTCAAGTATCAATTGTGGAAAGCCGGTAACATTCACATTTGTGCTAAAGGTTACCATTATATCTATGGAATTCAGTGTAGTGGTAGTGTGTATAGCTGGAAAATCGGCTGCTGTAGATGTGACATTGACCACTCCTAGACATGCGATGGGAGCGCTGGATGAATTCTGCGGGTTACTTGAATTTTGATTCCAAATAAAATCAGTGGCATTGTTACCAGAATCAGTACAACCGCTATTTAGTCGTTCATAACTCTGGTTTGCTGTTCCACTTAAAGGAGCTAATGGTGTGCCTTCTTTATAAGTGGTTGTCGAGCACATGCCAACCTGGTCAATTGGAACATCGAATGCATCGGTTATGGCTATCCCGCCGTCATCTGCGACACCTAAATTTACTGAAAAATCGGTTGCTCCACTATAACCAGTTCCAGTAATTAACAGATGTTGCCTGGATGCAATGCTTGTAGCTGGAAAGGTTAGTGGTGTATTGCTCGTTGTCCCACATCCACTTGATCTTTTTATTTTCCAATTAGTTATATCAATTGGGAAATTTGTTGGATTATAGATTTCTACAAACTCATCTGTCCCGCCACCCGGACCCGTTGTTCTAAATTCACTGATTACCACGTTCGTTGCAATTTGTGCCCGCGGCGCCGCCCTCACAGGGACTCGCACAATTCCCACCAACCCGCTCAACAAACAGGTCAGCAGGAACAAAAAGAAAAGCGTACGAAAAGTCTGCTTTTGGAAATTCATCGAAAAAACTCAAGGGTCATATCAGTATCAAGACGAAGGACTCAATCTTCCGTTACGAGCGCTCGTGTTGAGCACAATCGCAACGAAACGGAAGTGTCCAAAATTAAACCCTGATACCACCCTATTATATACCACCCTTGCTGAACAAATATCCAAAGGCAGTTGCCTTCGGCTAGCGCGGCTCCACGACCAGCTTGATCGCAGTCCGCACCTTATCGTCAATCGTCACGTCCACAAACTCAGGGATGCAGACAACGTGGATATCGTCGTTCTTCAAATATCCGATCGCCAGCACCAGCGCCTTCACAGCCTGGTTGACTGCGCCAGCGCCGATCGCCTGCACGTCAGCCCGTTTATGCTCACGGACGACACCCGCAATTGCCCCGGCAACGGCAGAGGTACGGGAGTTGGCAGAAACTTTGATCATCTCCATGGTGAGCCTCCCAACAATGAAAAAGGGGCGGTTGTTTCTAAAGATGATTGTACAAGATTTACCCATTAGATTCAAGTATTATATTAATAGATTAAGGATTCAGTAATAGTAGTAGGGGCTGTGGATACTGTGGACAATCCCAAATCTCCGCCATATATGGGATGACAGACCCGCCTCACTCTGAATGTGGGTCTGCTCCTGCTTTCCAAACATTCTCCCCCTGTGGAGAGAATCCACATAACTCATCCACAGCCTTAACAACATCAACAGACTTAATTTCAACCTTTCCATATTTTGGAAAACAATATTTTTACTGGCTACATATGGGGGGTACCGTCACGCCATAACTCGAACAGATTTGCGACTTCTCCACAGCGCGAGGCACTTATCCACAAATAAAGGCTAGTTATCCACAGAAGCCTTGTCCAGACAAACATTCTTGAAAGGCATAATCCCCTAAATGCAGTCACCTTTTGGTACTATTTCAAGCCCTGGTTTAAGAAAATAGATTCAAATAGACCCGGGATTTTGGACGATTTATCCACATAAACGTCTAAAAAGCCAGCGTAGAGACGCAAGCCGCTTACCGATACTTTATAGCAAATGATGATCTCATCATGAAGTTTGCCCAGTTTTATTCATAATAGAATGACTTGGTGCCTTACTTGAAACAAAACCTGCCGTGATTGAGCGCAATTAGCGAGGTGATTAGAACCACGTCCACAAAATACCCTGCATTTTGATATTCTCAAAGCATCTGTATGTAACAAACTCTTAACAAGGCTGTAAGCGAAAAGGACTTGAATTTTTTGAAAAAATGAGTATACTATGGACACTTCTGAGGATGGTCTTCAGATGAATACAAAACTCTTTATTTACGAAAGGAATTACAATCATGTTATTCGCTCCCAAAGAAAAAGGCCAGGGTCTCGTTGAGTACGCGATCATTCTCGCACTCATCGCCATCGTCGTGATCGTCGTTATGACCGCTCTCGGCAAGAAGGTCAACAACACGTTCGGTACCGTCAACAACGCCCTGCCCTAACGCAAAGTTGTTCCACAAAACAAAAGCCCTGTCGAAAGACAGGGCTTTTGTTGTTAAAAAGATCGGATTTTCAAACTGGTGCGACGTTTTACTCCCTTCGAAACCGGTTTGCACTATTGCTGCGATGTGACCTTCCATGAAGATCAAACCCGCATGACCCAAGGCCGCCTGGGATCCGCTATGGCTTGCCTCAAAAACCTCGTCCTGGGTATCCTGCTCCACAAATTGAAATTTCGATATGCCCCCCTCTGCCAGAAGATATTTCAATGCCCATCCCGATCACGCGTTTGCCTTCCTTACCCGACTTTAAGAAAGCCCTGAAAATGCAAGGCTGAAGGACTTGAATTTTCGTAAAAAATTAGTATACTATAGATACTTCTGAGGACGATCTTCAGATGAATAAAAAAACTCTTTATTTACGAAAGGAATTACATCATGTTATTCGCTCCCAAGGAAAAAGGTCAAGGTTTGGTTGAGTACGCGATCATTCTCGCTCTCATTGCCATCGTCGTGATTGTTGTCTTTACCGCTCTCGGCAAGAAGGTCAACAACACCTTTGAAACCGTCAACAACGCCCTGCCCTAACGCAAAGTTGTTTCCAAAACAAACGCCCTGTCGAAAGATAGGGCGTTTGTTTTGGAATGATTTCGATGATAACCAAATATTGATAATTTTGCGGTGAGGAAACCATAGATAAGAACTTACATTTTTGTCATTATAAGAAGTTGTTACTGAAATTCAGAAAAAAATTCAAATATTCTTGAAAAATATAAGTTTTTAGGCTGTAAAGGGCCCTCCAAGTGGCAACTTGAAAAGAAAAGCAGCCACCCGTTTTGAACTTCTATTGCCAAAAAGTTACTAATAAACTTGAATTTTTATTGAAAATAAGTATACTACATAGAGTTCTGAGGATGTGCCTCAGATAATATTTATTTAGAAAGGAATTACATTATGTTATTCGCTCCCAAAGAAAGAGGCCAGGGTCTCGTTGAGTATGCGATCATTCTCGCTCTCATCGCCATTGTTGTGATCGTCATCGTGGGGATATTAGGCAAGAAGGTTAACAACACCTTCTCGAGTGTCAACAATTTAATGCCTTGACAAGATCGTTAAACAAAAGACCCGCCGTACGGCGGGTCTTTTGTTTAACGAGGGCAGTAAACCGGACTATCACTCCACCAGGGCGGATAAGTCCAGCCCGGATTCATCAACATATTCGTGGAATTCAGCATAGTAGGCGTCATTTACGGCGAGCAGTTCTTCAATGGCATAGGCGGTTTTGAACGCGGCTTTGCCGTCGTCTGTTTGCATGATGGCAGGGATGATATTCGTAAAAAGGTCACGAATGGGTGAAGGCATATTTGTGGAGAATGCGAATACCGAATACGGTATGATCTCCGGGATTTGCCAGATGATAATAACCTGTTCCATCAGGTCGGGGTATTGATCTTCGAGCGAAGGGAATTTGCGCGCATCAATATAAGTGGCGCCGAAATCGCAGATGTCACCCGCATATAGTGAACGGACCACGGTGGGATG
>Ga0137333_1000353_pt1 | contig 12177 bp, 16 predicted proteins | sample EasRivERMLT231_2_FD_102286 | JGI IMG/M metagenome (GOLD analysis project Ga0137333, IMG submission 102286) | Soil microbial communities from meander-bound floodplain in the East River, Colorado, USA - East River MetaG ERMLT231_2 | ecosystem: Environmental > Terrestrial > Soil > Floodplain ... | reverse complement strand
GCGGCTCGCCTACGACGAAAACGGGCAACTGCTCAACGGCACGTTCATGGATTATCACCTGCCCACGAGCCTGGATGTGCCGCGCATCGAAACGGGACATGGCGTAACGCTTTCGCCGCTCAATCCGCTGGGCGTGAAGGGCGCGGGCGAAGCGGGTGCGATTCCTGTCGGTCCGCTGTTTGCGCAGGCATTGGAAGACGCTTTGCACGATGTGGATTTTGAGATCTTGGAAATTCCGTTGAATTCGAATCGGTTGTGGGAATTGGTAAATGCTAAGTAGTAATTGGATAAAGTGCCCCGCTTCGTTCTAAGCCGATGATTGATTCTGACCATCGGCTTTTTCTTTTGCCTCAGCTGGCTCGTTAATTTTTTTTGTGCTGGCTAAATTATTTAGATATAAAATCTCTTGGCTTTTAGGATAAATTTTATAATTAAGTCAAGATTGAGTCCTTCCACTACAGATACAGGAAGTGGAGGTTGTTTTGTTACATCTTGTAATTGTTGTAAATATGATTTCCCAGATGCATATTCAAGTCGATCCATCTTTGTCGCCAGTATTAACACTGGAATTTCTAATTTTACTAATTCTTGGTATATCTGAATTTCATTCTTTCCAAAGTCAATATTTGAACTAGTTGTAAAGAAGATTAAATCTGCTTCCTTTTTAATTTGCTCTAGTGCATTATCTCTTGTGGCAGGATCAAATAAAAATATATCTGAAAACTCAATAATATAATTGTTTTCTTCAAGCGAGGCTCTATAAGTATACGGACTATTGGTAGCGTGTTGCGATTGCAGGAAATTAAAATCTATTCTTGCAAGAGTATATATTAATGTAGTCTTGCCTGTCGAACCCGCTCCAACAAGACCAATAGTAAAGATATCTGGAGATTTCAACTTTAAGGAATCGAATTTATCCCAAAATATTTGAGAAAACGCTTGACTAAAATAAGTACTTAGTAAGTCATGATATGGTTTGTTTTCAGCTATTGTCAGGTTCGAATTGAGGTGGCGACTAAGTTTAATAGCACGCACTTTGAGAGCCTCAACAAGTCGTTGATACCCTTTTTCGTTGAATATCTCTGGCGATTGCAGATGTTCGAGTTGACTTGGAATATTGCAAGGTTCAATACGAGCGGGGATAAGAAATATTGCGCCCTGAGGCTGTTCTTTTGCTAAATCAATAGCCAATCTTATCTCTCGTTGAATATATCCTGTTTTACTAACCGAGTTATTTGATAAACAGATTATTATTGCGTCTGCATCCTTTAACGCGCCTTTTATTTCGTAATCCCAATCTTGTCAAGGAAGTAATTTTTCCTCATCAAGCCACGGGTCAAATCCCTCTTTATTTAAACGTTCATATAAAGTACGAACATAAGTCTTATCTTGTGTTGAATGGCAAAGAAAAACACTTAAACGGTGGTCTGATAAAGAAGCTGTTGTGTATGTTTGTTTTTCTATTAAATGCGAAGTAGAGCTGCTAAGAGGGCGAGATAAGCGAGGTTCAATGTTGTTCATGATAGGCTTTACGCCATTTATCTCGAGATTAAGACCCTCAGGATTCAAAACTTCGTTCAAACTTTTTAGAGCAAGTTCTAAATCGTCAACGTTTCCTTTGTAGGTTTTAGGTGATGCTAATCCTAAAATTACTCTAGTCAATTCTTCATTTGAACACTCTTTTAAACGACCCAACACCCATACTTTACGAGTCGAGCCATCATGTTTAAACTTAGATAAGCCAATACTTTCAAAGAAGCTTGTTAAATACCAACTGCTTCGATAGATTGGGGCAAACGAAGCGTCTCCGCAAATTAAGTCTGCTAATCGTTCAAGAGTAGATTCTTCCATAGATGTTGCGATTATACGCTCTTGTTCTTTTGGTTTGCAAGAAAAAGGAGATATTATGAGCAAATTAAATAATCCACTCTATGAACTTGCTGAAATATTGCTGCGCGTCCACGACCTATCCCACGCTTGCATCGTAACAGACAGATTTCTAATATCTTTTTACTTATTAAAAGCCATGCCAGAATCCTTGCTCTCTAACCAAAACATCACGGTTTCGTCATCCACTTCCCATATGTATGTATAGTGACTGCCCGTACTGCTTTCGAACCAGTGTCCAATGATGTCTTCGCTCGGTGTATCTTCTCCCCATTTTTTCTCGTATCCAATGATCATTAAGCCTTTAATATTTTTCCCAAACTCTTCGTGATGGAAAGCAAGGAAAAAGCCTCCATCCATCCACTCGAAGGTGTCCTGTCCGGACCATTCTTCACCCGTATTAAGATAACGATGCTTTAGATTCCAAGTGCCCACTAGTTTATCGAGAGACTGTAATCGAGGGTCGGGAAGAGCTACCTGGGATTCATTGTTATCGTCGTCTGTCATAGCGATATCTCCTTAGGATTATCTAGTACCTTTAATTATCCCACGCTTGCATCGTAACAGACAAACTCCAGCAAATTTCCTCCTCTGGGTCGAACATTGAGCGCAATGTGGTGTTAGACCTGCATGATCTACTTTGAGTCCAACGCCAACTGAACTGTCTGCTCCATTGTCATATTATGACAGTCCAACCAGATCGAAATAGACGCGGGCGGACTCTTGGACCTTTGTTATTTATTTTTTTCTTCGTCATTTTTGTATTCCAGTATGTCTCCAGGTTGGCAATCTAATGCTTTGCAAATTGCCTCCAAAGTTGAAAAACGAATCGCTCTTGCTTTTTCGTTTTTTAGTACTGAAAGATTAGCCATCGTGATTCCGACTCTTTCCGAAAGTTCCGTGACGCTCATTTTTCGTTTCGCCAGCATTACATCGATATTGATTATGATTGCCATCATTGCACCCTATACCGTTAAATCATTTTCTGATTTTATGTCTATGGCATTTTGTAGAAGTCTTTGAAAAATAGCAGCAGCGGTTGCAATTACGATAGAAGCAAAAGTAGTAAAAATGCCCAGGGCAGTAACACCCGCAGAGTCCTCACCTTTAACAAATAACCTTATGTATAGTATTCCTAGAACAATGAAGCCACTGAATGTGATTGCACAGTTTCTTATGTTCCTCACAGCGTTCACTGATGGTTGAGAGAAAACTTTATTGACGTCAACATAGGCTAAAAGCTTAAATGCTTGATATAACCCAACAAAAAATGGGATTGAACCTATGTACGCATAGATAATAAGCGGATCTGCATAAATACTGATTAGATCCAAGTTAACAGCTCTTCCTTCAAGTCGAGGAAACCAAATCAGCCATATAAGAGCTACGATTGCGATAAGACAAATGACAAACTTCAAGAATAGTGTTGAACCTTTTTTCATAAGAAATACCTCACTTAGTAATAGATAAGTTATAGGGTAACACGTGATTTATCGTTTGTCAATATATTATTATCGTTATTCATTGTTCGGAAATGAAGCAGTTGAGTTAGTGTAAAAGTATCGGAAAGAATTTTCCCACCCCATGCTTGCATCGTAACAGACAAACTCCAGTAAATTCCCTGCTAGGTTGTCGAGAGCGTCCGCTGCCGCCAAGTTAATTACTACTATCTCCACGTGACAGCCTTCGTGATGTTAACGCGACTATCCCGACAATTATCGTGATGAAAACCAATGATGCAGGGGGAACGATGACCCACAGAAAAGCATTCGCCGACCCTGCAGGTTTTACATTAACTAAGCCGCTGTAAATTGTCACAGAGCCAGCCGCGACGATGAACATCACGAAATAAAGCGTTGCTTGTGTCACGACTAACCAGTGCTTTGAAACCATGTTTGCCCAAAAGAGAGCTGCGAATGGAGATAGTACCCAAATTATGAAAAGGATTAGCAGGAAACGAGGGGTATCCTGACCTTCACGAAGCATGATAACGAGCGAACCCGTTGCTCCAATGATCAGCACGCTGAGAGCTACTGCACGCAGGATGCCAGGGAGTCTACCTTCAGGTCTTCCTTGACTTGCTTTAGTGGTTATCTGACCAGGACTATTATTGTTCATTGATCTCTCCGAATGTTTGATTTTGAGATTCTATCCCACAGGGATAACCACATTTCCCTTTTTATGTTCTTTGTCAACATAGCAATGAACCTTGGCTATCTGTTTCAGCGCGCGAATTGTTTTATGCATTCCCACGCGGCTCACGTAAGGTAAGGTCTATAAAATCAAATATGATCTTTTCCCCAAGTGTGTATCCCTCGATCGCCACCCCAACCAATCCCTGGCTGAAATGATCGTCGTCAATTTCACTCACGACCTGTCCATTGATCGTAAAGGTGAAGTGTGGTCCTCGTGCCAGCACTTCCAATTGATTGACCCCATATGGTTTGATCACCTCAATCCTCGTCCAATCCACGAGATTTGACCATTGACTGTCTTTCTGAACAGAAACTGCAAAAGACTGGCTGTCTGTCATCCGAAACGAATAATAGTTCTGGTTATCCTGAATTCGGAAGATCACCCCCCAGCCGCAGCCCGCTTTGCTCCCCACAATATGTTTGCAATTGACAATAAGCTGAAAATTTGAAACCTGATAGCCCATTAACCAGGCTGGCGAAATACTGTTGGGTCTGCCTGCTTCCGCCTCCCAACGATAGCGCCCGTCAGCGATCGTTCGATTCAATTTTACGAAATATTCGTTCGCCTGATTCCCAATCGCCCAGCCATTATCATTGGATGAAAAATTATCATACAGAATCATGTTCCATTGTTCTGCCTCTAAAGCCTGTCGCAATTCTTCTGGCACGATCACGGAAGTATGGCAATGAGGACAACTAATCACAGGGGCGTTGACCCTGGGCAGTAAGGGAGCGCCGCAGGCAGGGCATTGGAATGATTGAGTAGTCATAGGATCCCCGCTCACTTTGATATCGGGAGGAGCGCGTTGGTAGCCTCGCCATAGTCCCAACCGTCGATGGATGGGGGAGTTACTCCCAGCGCTGTGAGCATGCTCTTGATCTGCTCACGGTGTTCGGTGGCGTGGTTGATGATCTGGACCATGATGACCCACGGCTCCACATAATACTCATCCCTTGTTTGGAGTCTCGTTGCAGGAAGGTTACTCTCATCCCTGGTGGGTTCCAATAGTTTTTCCCCACTACTCTTCAAAGACTCATGCAAGTCAGCAAACTCTACTGTGACACGATCTTGCCTCTCCTCAAGTGGCAGTGTTAGGAGACGTAAGTAACCATATTGTGCCGATACGAGATGAGACAAGGTACTGCGAATATTCCCTTCTGTAGCAGATTGAGGCGCGGCATCCAATTGTTCGTCGGTTAAGGTGAGACAGACCTCAATGATCTTTTGATTTGCCCAGTTGTTATGCTCAAATAATCTTGTAAGAAAATTCTCCGACATCGCCAGACTCCTTTTTGATAACACTTGCATTGAATGTGGATGATAATTTCGCAGGACGATTGAATATGATAGACTCTGTCTAGATTATACGCTAATGCAAATCATTAATTCCCTCTTCCTCACCACTGCTGTCAATGAATGGTTGGCAACTTCCCAGCAGCCGCGCATTTTGCATGTCTTTGATCATGTATGCAATTTGATTAACGAACACAAGGACGTGTTGTCCGTTGTCACACCGCAAATCGGGAATGGACCATTCAATCTCGTCCGTGAGGATGATGTTTTATTTTCCGAACAGCTCACTCTCCAATCCCAAATCTCTAATTCCCCAAATCACTTAAGTCTTGGAAATCTAAATATTAACACCGCAGATGCAAAACTCTGGTCTCCCCGCCCTGATTGGGAAAAATTACATGCCAGGAAAGACGATATCCTCAATCAACTGACGAAGTTACCAATTACTAACTATCAATTCTCCAATTCTCCAGCCTCTAATTCGCTAGTCTCTGCACTTGCAAACGCCGACCTGTCATCCGCCCTCAACGCTGCCCAAAAGCTTGCTGGTCTTGGCATCGGTCTCACCCCCGCAGGCGATGATTTTATCCTCGGCGCCATACTTGCAGCGTGGATCATTCATCCGCGTGAAATTGCAAGTGTTGTTGCGAAAGATGTCGCGAATACTGCTGCACCATTGACCACGTCACTTTCGGCGGCGTGGTTGAGGTCCGTAGGTAGGGGTGAAGCAGGAATTTTATGGCATGATTTTTTCAGTGCATTGATTACAAATGATGTATTCGATATACAATTAAAGATGACCAAATTACTTTCGGTGGGGGAGACGTCGGGAGCAGATGCAATGTCTGGATTTCTTGGCGTAACTACTTATTTCAGTGAGCGTATAATCAACCCATGTCCTTCCTAAACTCTTTCACCGAAAACGTCCGAAAATATCCTGGTAAGGTCGCTTTGGAATTTATAGATCCGCCGCTTCAACGTCTCACTTATGCGGAGTTGGATGAACTGGTCAATCGCACAGCGGGATATTTGCAAAGTCTCGGTTTGCAACCCGGCGACCGCGTCGCATTACAACTTTCCAAATGTTTGGAATTTATCCATCTGCATTTAGCAACGGTGCGATTGGGCGCCATCTCTTTGCCACTCAATTTGGCATATCCGCCTGATGAATTGAAATACTTTCTTGAAGACTCCGGTGCAAAATTATTCTTTGCACTCGAAACATCCAAAGAAAAAATCCAAACCATTTTTTCTGATTTACAAGATTTGCAAGAGTGTGTATTTCTCGATCCATCCAAGCCGGAAGAATTCCATTCACGAATTACCAATTACCAAAAAAGTGGTCTCGATACGTCCCGCCACGAGCATGCGGGACTACTCGACCACCAACAATCACTAATCTCTAATTCTGTAATTTCTGATCTCTCAGACACCGCCATCATTATCTACACCAGCGGCACAACGGGACGCCCCAAAGGCGCGGAGATCACGCATGGAAATCTAATCTCCAATCTTGATGCACTTCATGAAGCCTGGGGCTGGCAGGCTGATGACATCCTGCTTCATATCCTACCCATTTTTCACGTGCATGGCTTATTTGTCGCCTTGCATGGAGCCCTGCATGCGGGTGCCACTACGCTCCTTATGCGCGATTTCGATGCGCATAAAACTTTGCAAACTCTTGTTGATCGGCGCTGTACCGTCTTTATGGCTGTGCCTACTATTCATAATCGCTTATTAGATGTACCCGACGCGAAAAGTTTTGACCTCTCGCACCTCCGCCTCATCACATCTGGCTCAGATCGTCTGCCTGATGAAGTCTTTACCGGCTTTCAACAAACCTTCGGGCATACGCTACTGGAACGGTATGGCATGACCGAAACCGGTATGAACTGCTCCAATCCCTTGCATGGCGAGCGACGCATTGGCTCGGTGGGGCTTCCGCTTCCTGGCGTGGAAGTCCGTATCGTCAATTCGGAGACGGAAGCAGCTCTTCAAGATGGAGAAATTGGGGATGTGCAACTACGCGGACCAAACATCTTCAAAGGCTATTGGCGACAACCGGATAAAACATCCGCTTCTTTCTCAGCCGATGGCTGGTTCAAAACCGGAGATTTGGGATTCCGCGAAAAGGATGGTTACATCACGTTATGCGGCCGTTCCAAAGATCTGATCATCAGCGGCGGACTCAATATCTATCCGCCTGAAGTGGAACGTGTGTTGGCTGAACACCCTGCGGTGAATACCTGTGCGGTGATCGGTTGTCTTGATAGGGAGTGGGGAGAAAAGGTCACAGCGGTGGTCGTGCTCAATCAAGGTGAATCAGTGAACGGCGAAGAATTGATCCGCTTTTGTCGTGAAAGACTCGCGCCGTACAAGTCTCCCAAATCCATCGTCTTCCGAAATGACCTGCCGCGCAATGCAATGGGGAAAGTCCAAAAGGCAGAACTTAGAAAAGAACTTTGTTCATAATCCGTCTAGCCGAAGTGTGTACCAGTCCAGAATCTACCACTCGCAACCTGGAGTGGTGTTGATGTTTGCAGAAACTCCCACACGTTTGTACATCGTCACATTCGTGAAAGGTTCGCCTAAAATCCCATCATGGATCGCCCACGATCGCAGGCGGATGCTGTTCGCGGCTTTGGATGAACGGAACGGATTCGAATCATCGAGCATTTGACGAAGCCCGCCGCCTTCCGCAAACCCAGCCTGGATTTCGTTCATGTGCCTGCGTCCCATCTGATAGCTGAATCCATAGCGCTCGAAGATGACTGCGTTGTGATAATACAGGGGTTCCACAAAATACATGTCGTGCCCTAGACCTTTTACAAACTCCTCAAATGTGCCCATCGCCTGGCGCAATAACCTTAACCCGTGCCGTACCTGTCCTGGAGAAAAACCTTCGTTCATGGCAGCGATTTCAGCTTCGACATTTCGTTTCCGTATCCCGAATTGCGTTGGGCTGCCATCGGGCATTTTGTCCACGTTGAAGCGCGGGGATTCGGGGTCATTTAGAATATAGAGCAGGACGTGGATCTGTCCGTTGATGTTATCTGCGAGATGGGCGTAAAGGATCGGGTCAGAGAAATTGACCTGATGATAGAGCATCATCTCCACGTCACTGGCGCCATCTGCAAAGCGGAATTGCAGTAAGTCTTTGTTATGGGTTAGATCGCGGAGATTGAACTTTTCGATCAGTTCATGTGGAATATAGCGAGAATAGATTTCTCTTTTTTCGATTTCGGGTAGCTTGTTGATTCCGCCGATGGTGGAGGGGGGCATAGGTTTCCCTTTTATCTTGCGCGCGTTTCACGTTCCGTACTGCGGGCTTCGTCACGTTTGGCAATCGTGGCGCGCTTGTCATAGGCTTTCTTGCCTTTTGCCAAGGCAATCTCGATTTTGGCGCGCCCATCTTTCAGGTATACGCGAGTAGGCACAACCGTCATGCCTTTGATGCGGATATTGTTCCACAATTCGCGGATCTGTTTCTTGTGTAGGAGGATTTTACGTTTGCGTTTTGGGTCATGGTTGAAGCGATTGGCTTGTACATAAGGTGCGATATTTGCCTCAACCAGCCAAGCCTCTTCGCCGTTCACGATATCCACATACGATTCCTGAATGCTCATTTGCCCTGCGCGGATGGATTTGATCTCACTGCCTTGCAGAACGAGACCCGCTTCGAATTTCTCGAGCAGGAAATATTCAAAACTTGCCTTGCGGTTGTTGGCTACAACTTTAACGTCTTCGGTCATGGTTTTATGTTACCACAATGCGGACAGACCGCTGTTCGGTTCCAAAGGCTTAGCCCCACTTCAAGACAATCGTTCCAGATAGGAAGCGGATGATGCCAAAGAGGATCAATGCATTGAAGAGCCCGATCTGGTCAGCAATGGCTGGGCCGGCAAGCGAACTAGTCAGCATGGCAATGTTCAACACAACGTTGTACCAGGCCAGATGCGTTGGGCGATCATCGGGTGGGATGTGTTCGAGCATGTAATTTGCATACGAACCTGTAGCTAAGGCTGTGAAGAATCCGCCGATCAGGGAAACAGAATAATAATGCCAGACCTGGGTTGAGAATGAGAGTATGGTTGGATATAAAGCCATGCCCATCATGCCCAAACCGGTCACGCGTTTGTTCCCTAGACGATGAACAACCTTACGAAGTCTTGTAGACCCAATCAGAACGGTCAAATAGAATAGCGCGGTGCCGATGCCGATCTGGTTGTCATTCAAGTTAAGTTCGCGCACATTGAAAATCGGGAAGATGGGTACTGGCAGATTTTGAGCGAGATGAAAGACAAAGAGACTCAATAGAATGGTTAGAAATGGCGTCTGTAAGATATCCAGCCTGAATGCGGAGAGAATGTTACGGGGCGAATCGGTTTGCGGTGTTGGAGCAGGTTTCGGCTGGGAAAGAGGCGACGCTCCACCTCCCACATCTCTGATGTGGTAAAGATGGAAACTGCTCATCATGGCACCGATAAATCCAATCCCAAAAACGATCTGGTAGCCGATGGGGAAGATGATCGTGTCGAGGACGTATCCACTGAGCAAGGATGTAAACATAAAAGTGACTGCGAACATTACGTTGCGCAGACCGGCAACATGCGCCCGATATTCATTGGGAACGGCTTCGGCGAACAGGGCATTGAACCCAACCCCCAGTGGTGTTAGTGGAATTGCCATAAAAAATGTGATCACGATCATGAATGTGATCTGTCCGTTATTACTAAATAGCCACGGTAGTAAGGCAAAACTCAGGAAACCGATCCGATATAAAACAGATGTCCAGAAAATGGCATGGTTGAGGTTGCGTTTTTGAAGCCAAATACCTGCGGGAATTGCGAGAAGCAAACTGACCACTGCCGACATGGCGCCAATCAACCCGATCTGAAGGCCTGAGGCGCCAATGCGTGTGGCGTAGACATTGAGAAAATTAACAGTTGACCCGCTTAAGACTCCGAACCAGGCGATATCCAGATATAGATGTAAAAAGTTGGCGCGGTATTGATTCGGGATGGCGTTTTGTTGAAAGATTTTATTGAGCATTGTGTTTGATTTTTTTACGGGTAATAAGGATTTTGATTTGGGGATGTATTGATCGGTACATTATGACATGAAAACTGAAAGCGGAGAATTTACAACAAAGCTTGTTGACCATACTGGCGTAGCTGTTTGCGGCGTGCCTTGTAATCAGGCAACAATTTCTCTACCAGCTTCCAGAATCGTTTTGAGTGGTTGTGATGAATGGTATGTGCCAGTTCGTGGATGATGACATACTCGATCATCTCAGGCGGGGTCAGCATGAGCCGCCACGAGAAGTTGAGCGTATTCTTGGGACTGCACGAACCCCAACGTGTGCGGGCGGAAGTGATCTTGACTTTCTCGTAGTGAAGTTGATGGAGTTCCGCTAGATGCTTCACCCATTCAACGATCCATTGCTTAGCCTGTTGACGATACCAATTTTGAAAAACAAGTTCAGCATTTTTTAGGGCGGACTCGGCGATTTTGAAACGCTCATCCAGAATCAACTTTTTGTTTTGGACTGCAACAACCTCTAGTGAATATTCCTTGCCAAGGTAAAGGAAGGTTTCACCGGATTGATATTGTTTCGATCGAATTGGGACAATTGCACGGATTTCAGCTCTTTTCTTTTCCACCCAATCGACATGCTTTTCGACAAACTCTCGAATAGCTCTCTCTAGTAGGCGCAGCGGCGCACGCACAGTGACCGAACCGTCGCTTTCCACGATCAATGCGACGGTTCGGCGTTTGCTGCGTATGATTCGATCAATTGCTACCAACATATCTGTGTTTTACATCCTTGTGCTCGATGATACGTTCCGGTGAATTATATCTGCAAGCGGCATGATAAAATCTTGCTATGACCCACGCTGAACAAATCGCTTCCCAACTCCACGTCAAACCATCTCAGGTGACCGCCGTTATCAATCTGTTGGATGAGGATAACACCGTCCCATTCATTGCGCGCTATCGTAAAGAAATGACCGGCTCGCTCGATGATGAACAGATTCGCATCATTGCCGATGAACTTGTCCGCTTGCGCGCACTTGATGAGCGCCGTGCTTCCATCCTTGCCTCTATTGAAGAGCAGGGAAAGCTGACTGAGGAACTACGCGAAAGTATTAACGCCGCCATCACCATGACTGCGCTGGAAGACTTATACGCGCCGTATAAAAAGAAACGTCGCACACGCGCCATGCTTGCCCGTGAAAAGGGACTGGAACCGCTGGCTGAATTGATCCTCACGCAATCTGCGGATGGTTCACCTGAAGAACTTGCAAAGCAATTTCTCAACGATCAAGTGACTGATGTTCCCGAAGCGCTGCAAGGCGCGCGTGATATTGTGGCTGAAACCATCAGTGATAACGCCAATGTCCGTTCTGTGGTGCGTGAGAAGGCGTTGAAGTTTTCCAAGATCCGCGTGGAGAAGATCAAGGATGCGGTGGATGAGAAAGCTGTGTATCAATCGTATTACGAGTTTGAAACACGTGTAGATAGCCTTCGTCCTCATCAAACGCTCGCCATTACGCGCGGTGAAAAAGAGGGCATCTTGCGTGTGCACGTGGATGTGCTTGAACGTGATTGGCTGGATGCTGTGCAAGCTGAATTTGAACAAGATATCATCTCGCCGTTTGCCGAACAACTTGAACTCGCCATGCGCGATTCGGCGGAACGTCTTTTACTGCCCGCTATCGAGCGCGATGTCCGCCGTGAAAAGGGGGATGCTGCCGACAACCATGCCATTCAAGTGTTTGCCAATAACTTGCGCGCGCT
>Ga0137333_1000352_pt1 | contig 12180 bp, 10 predicted proteins | sample EasRivERMLT231_2_FD_102286 | JGI IMG/M metagenome (GOLD analysis project Ga0137333, IMG submission 102286) | Soil microbial communities from meander-bound floodplain in the East River, Colorado, USA - East River MetaG ERMLT231_2 | ecosystem: Environmental > Terrestrial > Soil > Floodplain ... | reverse complement strand
TGTCGTTGAGGGTGTTCGATTAATTGAAGAAGCAATTAAAGCTGGTTGGACATTTCAATTTGTTTTATACAGTGACGGACTTAGCGAACGCGGACAGGATTTACTCAAAGTTCTAATTGCCCATCGTGTTGAGGTGGATGAAGTTGCAGGTGATCTGCTTCAAAAACTCAGCGACACTGAAACTCCACAGGGCATTCTTGCTGTTCTTGAATTCACGAATCCACCGATTCCTGATTCACTTAATTTCATCCTCATCCCCGATCAAATCCGTGACCCGGGGAACCTGGGGACATTAATCCGCGCTGCCGCAGCCGCAGGCGCACAAGCGATCTTTCTACCTGATGAAACCGCCGATGCCTTTGCACCGAAAGTTGTCCGCGCCGGGATGGGTGCACACTTCCGTTTACCGATCCATGCATTGACGTGGGGCCAAATCCGCGAAAACACAAAAGACTTACAAGTCTATCTCGCAGATATGGATGGACAACCCTGCTGGGACTCTGATCTCCGCAAACCATTAGCCTTGATCGTGGGCAGTGAAGCCGAAGGCGCGAGCGCCGAAGGAAGACAATTGGCAACACAGAAAATCTGTATTCCGATGGCAGGGAATGTTGAGTCACTGAATGCAGGTGTAGCAGGGTCTGTGCTGATGTTTGAGGTGGTAAGACAGCGAGTAACACAATGAGTTTATCTGAAAAGATTTATTTCTTCATTTTTAGTTTAGTGGGCATCCCAGCCATCATATATTGGGGAAATATTGTTTGGCGCCATCCAGACAAATTTAGAAAGACACTGGTCTTTGATGGTGGAAGATGGTTTGTATTTTATCTTTGGGCGTATAGGATTTTTATACTATTGTTTGGGTTAGCGCTATTATTTATCACCGTGATGATGATTTTAGATTCTATAGGTATCGTATAATAGATCACGCCAAAGTGTAAAAGAAATTCATGAAAATTCGATCCATCACTTACTTTTGCAATCCCAAATTTCCACTGGATGAAAAAGTCCTGCGCAAGGCTGGGAAGTTTTTAGCCAATGCCAAATCTGCATATGAAACAACAGGCTACGAAGTGCAGACTGTCCGCTTGGCAACTATTCCATTTCCCAAAATACTAGGCGTTGAAAATATCAACAAGTTGGCGGAATATACTGTCCAGATCGCGGACATTGCCCAACAACTCAATATCGGATACGTCTCACTGGGTCATGCCTTGCCAGAAATGCCGCATAGTTACGAGTTGATTCCGGATGCCATCTTCGTATCGAAAAATGTTTTCTTCAGTGGTGTAATGGCAGACACCGTACGCGGACTCGATCTCGCCGCTATCCGTGCCTGCGCAGAGATCATCGTTAAATGCGCGCCGATCGAACCCAATGGCTTCGCCAATTTACAATTTGCAGCGCTGGCAAATGTCAAAGCGGGAGCGCCGTTTCTCCCTGCCGCATATCATGACAAAGATAAACCCGCCTTCGCCATTGCAACCGAGTCCGCGGATTTGGCAGTTCAAGCTTTTGAGAATGCAAGAAGTATCGAAGAAGGCAGAAATAATCTAGTCAGTGAGATCGAAAAGCATGGCAAGAAATTAGCGGAGGTTGCAAAATCTTTGCGCGTGAAATTCTACGGAATCGATTTTTCCCTCGCCCCCTTCCCCGATGACGCTCATTCGCTGGGCAATGCAGTTGAAAAAATGGGCGTTCCAAAAATCGGACTACACGGGTCCTTAGCCGCCGCCGCTATTCTGACCGAGTCCATTGACCGTGCAAACTTCCCGCACACCGGCTTCAGCGGATTCATGCAGCCGGTGCTCGAAGACTCGGTGCTTGCGAAACGCGCCGCAGAAGGGATACTGACCATCAAAGATGCTTTGCTTTATTCAGCCGTCTGCGGGACAGGCTTGGATACGATCCCGCTGCCAGGGGATATAACAGCTGAACAGTTGGTACCCCTGCTGCTGGATATTTCTGTGTTAGCTTTACGCCTCGATAAACCGCTCACGGCACGCTTGATGCCTGTCCTTGGCAAAAAAGCGGCCGATGAAACGAATTTTGATTTTGGCTTCTTTGCAAACAGCAAAGTAATGGCTCTGGATTCAGATGCGTTGAATTCCCCATTCAATGGCAATGAAGTTTTGCAAATCAAAAAGCGTTAACAAGTTAAAAAGATAGCAGGTTGAATTCCTTCAACCTGCTATCTTGTAAATCTGCAACCTTTAAACCCTCAACTTCCACATCGTAAACGACTCATCAAAGCCCTTTAGATCACCACTAAAACTGCTCAACGCACTGGGTGGAATATTCTTCGCAATGAAGTCGCGGATCTCAGGATCGCTATAAAACTCCTCCGAGAAGATCAACTCGCCGCCCAGTGAAAAATTCGGCAGGCGCGCCGTGATGTTGACTGTTGAACCAAAATAATCCAAACGATCATTCAAATTCACAACGATACAAGGTCCTTTGTGCAAACCAACCTTGAGCCATAGCATCGGCTCACCGCGTTCTGCAATAATAGTTTGCGCTTTCCAGACAGCCTTCAATGCATCAATGGGGTGACGGAAGGTTGCCATCACAGCATCCCCCATGGTCTTCACAATCCCACCGCCTTCTTCAGCGATGGCTTTCTCTAATATTTCAAAATGCTCACGTACGCGCCCAAAGGCAGAGGCATCACCGATTCTGCGATACATGCGCGTTGAGTCACGCAAGTCGGTAAACATCAACACCACAGAGCCGATCGAAATTTCTTCGCCGGGTCGCACCACATCGGTGGCAAACAGATCGCGGAAGACTTGCAACGCCGTCACATCTGCGGCGGTGGCGGCTTGGTCACTCCACGTGGTACGTTCAAGCGTAAAGGTAGAGTCCGCTTCGGTGGCATTGATCAGGTTGAGGGTCGGAAGAAGCGAGACGTGTCCACCTTCAAGCGGAAATCCAAATTGAGTCGCGCGGATGTCCACCTTCTCAGCCCCATCCGTATCTGCAAATAAAGAGAGCGAGCCGGGCACGTTCGAAGCGCGCAGGGTGTAACGTCCCTGCTCAAGCTGCAAAGGTATCGGCAAGGGGTGCAACGCCGAAATGGTTTGGGTCATAAAAACATGCGGCTGCATCTGCGGGCTGCCCACACAAAACGCCGCATTGAATTCGATCTTCATGATCGAGGGGTTCGGTCTGAACACCACTTCGATATTGTGATCAAAATTCACGGTGAAATCAATCTGGCAGGTACTGCAATGCGACGTGCCATGCACCTCAGCCAGATTGGTATGCCCCTCGGTCGTACCGCGGCATGAAGGACAAAGCAGATCCCAATACATATCCAGAATGCCCGCGCGCGTGGCACGCAAAAACATTTCCAGCACGGCGCGGCGATTCACTTTCCAACGATCAGCGAGCGCGTAGGGGCGAATACGTTGGAGCGACAATTCATCAGCTTGCTCGAAAAATTCTTCGAGATGTTTTACCAACTCAGGACTTGTGCCCTGACCGATGACCGCCTCACTCTGTGACTTGAACCTGCTGCGCCCACTCGAACTTAATCCACGCGGACGCGTGCCTTCCAGCAGCAAGTCGCCTGTTTTTGCGATGCGGTCATACACACGGAAGGCTTTCATGAATCTACCTTTGGCGATCACACCAATCGCGAACGGAATCCCGATCTGCGCCAGAAGGTTGCTCGTATTGATCCAGGTTTGATAAGTGACGTGCGTACCACCCTCGGGCAGCGGATCAAAATTCACCTGCACACGCATATCATTCAATGGACCTTTGCTGTACTTACGCACAATGCCAAATGAATAGGGATATGTCCATTCAAAGGGTTCCTCCTCCCATTCAACCTTGATGATCGGGAGTTTCATGCGCGCATGTTTGGTGCCCATCACATTATCGAGCAGCTCAATCTCCGGCTGACCGGTATCGCGGTTAAAGCGATTCGTATCCGCCGCGAAGGGCCAGATCGCTTCGGGTGTGGACTTGATGTCCCATTGCCAGTGAAAGTAGAATTCTTTTGCCATGTTGGTTGGTAGACGAGGGTGAATGCTCGAATTTTACAGTAAACAACATAAGAATACCATTGCTATCGCGATCCAGTCTTACGAATCCATTAACAGGACATTAACTTTGTCAAAAATGTATTAATGGTATAGTTTGTTAACAACCATGCCAGAAACCATTCTCATCGTTGAAGACGAACCCGCTTTACGTGACACGCTTACCTACAATTTGAAAAAAGACGGCTTCGCGGTTGAAGCCGTTGGCGATGGACGTGCCGCGCTCGAAGCCGCTCGAAATATCAAGCCTGATCTCATCATATTGGACATCATGCTCCCGGGCTTGGATGGCTTCGAAGTCGCGCGCATCCTGCGCAAGGAAATGCCGACGCCCATTCTGATGCTCACTGCCCGCGATGATGAAATTGACCGTGTCGTTGGTCTCGAAGTGGGCGCGGACGATTATCTGACCAAGCCCTTCTCGATGCGCGAACTAATGGCGCGCGTCAAAGCGCAACTGCGTCGCACACGTATCATGCAGGAAGAACATGCAAAAGTCACACCTGAAAAACAGCACGAAAAACTGACCTTTGGGAATCTCGTCATCAACCTCACCCGTCAGGAAGTGCTTTTTGATAACGAACCGCTGCCTATCAAACCGCAGGAATACCAACTCCTACTTTTCTTTGCCGAACACAAGGGACAAATGCTCTCGCGTGAATTCATCCTTGAGCGCGTGTGGGGCTGGGACTTCATCGGCGATAGCCGTACGGTGGATGTGCATGTGAGATGGTTAAGGCAGAAGATCGAGATGGATCCCAGCAACCCGACGCGTATCGTTACGGTGAGAGGTGGTGGGTATCGGTTTGAAGGATGAGGCGATTTACGATTTTTGATTTTGGATTTACGACTGAGCTAAGATTTTTTTAAACCACTGAGACACAGAGTCACGGAGATTTTATTTTTCTTTTCTACCCGTTCGGGCACACGTCAGCGTCTCCGTGACTCCGTGGTTAGCGATCACATTCTCGATATGAATTACATCCTTATTCTCACAATCATCGCCGTTCTCATCGCCACGTGGTATGCGTGGCGTTATCACAAGCTGCGCCGCGACATGGATGAGTATGCCAGCCTTGTACGACAACAAAAGATCAATACTGAAATCAAAGAACTCGAAAATTTATCCAGTTCGATTGCAGCCATCATTGCAACATTTGATGTTCGACATTCAGCTTCGGAATCCGAACGCGCCCGCCTTGCCACCCTCCTCGATCAAATAACTGACGGCGTACTCATCGCCGATGCGCAGGGTATCATTCAATTCGCCAACCCCGCCGCAGGCAAACTCTTTCAAACATCCAGCCCGATCAATCGCAGTCTCACTGAGGTTATTCGCAACCACCAACTCGTCGAAGCCTGGCGGCGTTGCCAGCAAACACGTGAACTGCAAAGTGAGTCTGTCGAAGTGCCCACCCGCCATCAATTTTTGCAGCTCATCGCTATCCCCGATTCGCAATCAAGTGGCAGCCTTCTGCTCGTGCAAGACCTCACGCGTCTGCGCCGTCTCGAAACCGTGCGCCGCGACTTTGTCAGCAACTTGTCACATGAACTACGCACTCCGCTCGCTTCCCTCAAAGCTCTTGCCGAAACTCTTCAGGATGGCGCGTTGGATGACCCGCCTGCCGCACGGCGCTTCATTGACCAAATTCAAATTGAAGTGGATGCATTGACTCAAATGGTGACTGAGCTACTGGAACTTTCCAAGATCGAATCTGGTCGCCTCTCTCTGGACCTTCAACCTGCTTCTGCTTGCGATCTGCTTACCTCTGCCTCCAAGCGGATGCAACTGCAAGCCGAACGTGCGGGATTAAGTCTGCGCGTGGAATGTGCAGATGATCTGCCCAAAGTCAAGATCGATTCGCAAAGACTAGAACAGGTGCTGGTCAACTTGATTCACAACGCGGTCAAGTTCACGCGTGCGGGAGGCGAAGTGGTTCTCGGAGCAGAGGCAGGTGTCGGCGAAGTCCGATTCGCTGTGCGGGATTCGGGAATCGGAATCCCAGCGGATGACGTCACCAGAATTTTTGAACGTTTCTATCGCGTCGATAAATCCAGAACAGGCAGTGGGACAGGCTTGGGTCTATCCATCGCGAAACATATCGTGGAAGCGCACAATGGCAAGATCTGGGCGGAAAGTATTGAAGGACGCGGCAGCACGTTTTATTTTTCGATCCCGATTGAATAAAAAATCCTGACCTTATACTATGTCATGCTGAGCCGCGTTGCGGCGAAGCATCTCTACGGTTGTCTCAGAGACCCTTCGCTACCGCTCAGGGTGACATGCTAAGAGCAGCAATAAAAAATCCTGACTCTCGTCAGGATTTTTTATTCCGATAATTATTCTTCATCAACCATTCCTGTACATCCACCGCTTTACTTTCGCTGGGCGGCTTGAGGCGCACATAAGTACCGTCTGGTTTCATCACACGGGCGCGCATGTTGTCGCTTAGGTAGGTTGCCAACATGGCGTGGCGTAAATAATTAATGTGCTCTTCGCTTTCAACAGGGAAGACCACCTCCACGCGGTGATCCTGATTGCGCCGCATGAGATCGGCACTGCCCATGTAGATCTCTTCCTTGCCGTTGTTATGAAAGTAAAAGACGCGGCTATGTTCGAGATAACGCCCCACGATGCTGGTCACTTTGATATTATCGCTCACGCCTTTGATACCGGGTCGCAAACAACACATACCGCGCGCCAGCAGGTCCACTTTGACACCCGCTTGCGAAGCTTCATACAGTAATTCGATAAACATTGGGTCAACAACCGAATTGACCTTGAAGATCAAATGCGCCGGGCGACCTGCTTTGGCATGTTCAATCTCGCGCCTGATCAATTTTTCCAAGCCCATGCGCAGATTGACGGGTGCAACCAACAATTTCTTGAAATGTTGTTTGGTGGAATAACCAGTCAGGTAATTGAACAGGTCGGTGACATCCGCACCCATCGCCTCATCACAAGTGAAGATACCGATATCTTCATAGATACGTGCCGTCACCGCATTGTAATTGCCCGTACCGAGATGCAGATACCGGCGAATCCCTTCGCCTTCCTTGCGTACGACCATGGTTACTTTGCAGTGGGTTTTGAGTCCCACCAAGCCATACACCACATGGACGCCCGCTTCTTCCAACATTTTCGCCCAGCCGATATTACTCTCTTCATCGAAACGTGCTTTGAGCTCCACCAATACAGCCACCTGCTTGCCATGCTCACTGGCTTCGAGCAGTGCCTCAACCACCGGCGCATTTTGTCCCACACGATATAGAGTTTGTTTGATCGCCAATACATTGGGGTCACGCGCCGCGGCTTTTAGAAAATCCACGACAGGGTTAAATGAATCATAAGGCTGATGCATGAGGATATTCCCACGCTTGATCGCCTCAAAGATATCACCCGCCAGCATGGCATTCTCAAAGACCTTCGGCACCACTGGATGATAGACCGGGAATTTCAGGTCATGCCGTTCTACATTACCGTAGATCTGCCAAAGACTGCTCAAACCCAACGGCGCAGGCGACACATACACATCGTTCTCACGGATCTCAAGATTATCGATCAGCAACTGGCGAATCGTGTTCGGCATGTTGTCATGAATTTCCACCTGCACCACCGACCCAAACTTTCGTTTGCGAATGCTTTGCTGCATCGTCTCAAGCAAATCATCCGCTTCGATCTCCTGGATCTCCACATCCGCATCACGAATGATGCGGAAGGGATAGGCAGCCACCACTTCCAAACCGGGGAAGAGCGGCGCGAGATTTTCCATGATGACCTGTTCCAGCCACACAAAATAATGATGATGGGGAATCGTACCATCCTTGCGTGAGCCACCAGAAGAACGTTTAATGGCAACAAAACGCGGCAGCGTATCAGGCACTTTCAAACGCGCGAACTTTTCATGTCCCTTTTTATCTTTGATCACGATCGCAAGATTCAGACTCAGGTTCGATATATGCGGGAAGGGATGTCCCGGGTCAAGTGCCAGCGGCGTCAGAACCGGATAGACCACTTCATGGAAATAATCGTTGACCTTCTTCGCCTGAACTTCACTGAGCTTGGGGTAATCAAGGATATGGACACCCTCTTTATCCAACTTGGGGACTAATTTTTTGTTGAAATACTGGAGCGCGTTTCCATACAACTCCAATGAGACTTTACGCATCGCTGCCAAAGCCTCGGGCGGGGTCAGCCTATCTGGGAACACTTCCATGATCCGAGCCTCCACCTGCTTGCGGATGCCCGAGACGCGCACCATGAAGAACTCATCCATGTTCGAACCAAAGATGGCGAGAAATTTCAAGCGTTCCAATACTGGATTGCGTTCATCCAATGCTTCATCAAGGACACGGCGCTGAAATTCGAGCAGGCTAAGTTCGCGGTTGAGTACTAGTGTAGAAGATGGGAGGTTTGTCTCTTTGGTCATGCGTCCTATGCTAATTCACTCAGAATCTTTGGTGTAAGCAGCCATTCGAGAACCGCCTTGCGTTCGGTATGCAAGTCATCAGAGGAAAGACAACACACGCCACCATTCTTGATGTTGATGGCGAGTTCGGGATTTCCAGCGGTCAGCGTGCCGATCAAGACACTCAAACAAGGTTCGTGACCGACTAGCACAAGTTCATCCACGCTGTATTTTTCGTTGATCTCACCGATGATGTTGTCTGCATTGCCCATGGGCACGAGCGCATCACTGAAAGCCAGTTCCGGTTTATATTTTAGCACCTTCGCCAGGATCTCCGCAGTCTGCTGGGCGCGGACGTAGGGACTCGAAACGATCAAGTCTGGCTTCACATCCAACTCTTTAAGCGCGAAGGCAATATCTTTCATTTTGTCGCGACCCTTTTCAGTGAGCGGGCGCAGACTATCATCTTCGTAGCCGGGCGTACCGGGGTCTACGGCATTGCTGTGACGGATCAAATAGATTTTCATTCAGGTTTCTCCCAGGGGAAAGGTTGTTCTGGCGCAGAACGCCAAAAGGTAGCGAGTTGGTTCAGCGCTTCAGTATACGCAGAAATGGCTTCAGCGTGGCGGCGCTCATAGTAACGGCGAACAGGCTCAAGATCCGAAAAAGAGGCGTGCTCTGAAAAGTCCGCCAGGGTTTGCGCGAAGACCTCCGCGTCCTGTATCTCACCCATCAGGGATTGATAATCATTCATGCGTTTGAGGTTTTCGAAGGGGAAATCATTCAACATTGGGTGAACGATCTCGATCATATAACGCAAGGATTTGAAGGCGATGCGCACGCGGTGAATGGTGGCGGAGCGGGCAAGGTCAACCCAGCCGTGACGCTGTTTGGTGAGTAAGTATACATCGTCAACTGCCTGCATGATCTGTGAGTTAAGGTCTGCGTTCTTTTCGGCTGCGATGGCTGCGTGCGTCTTGCGAATGCGCTTGGTGACTTCGGATGATTCCAACTGTTTTATTTTTTTGCGAAGGGTCCGCAATAAGCGTTCTTCGGCAAATTGCAGGTGTTTTTGAAAATCCTGGAGTTGCGGCAATTCATGAATGATCTCAGAGATCTCGGCAAGCATGACCTGAGTATCTCGCAGATCATCAAATTCATCGAGCTGGTCTTTGAAAGCGCGTATCAATTTTTGCAAACGCGGACGCGGGGCAATTGAATTCAACAACTGGATGAGCGCCAACATACGCCGCGTGGCGACCCGCAGGTCGTGCACCGCTTCATTGGAAAACTCTGCGCGGCAACGTTTCAGTTCCGCGCGATAATTCTTCCATCGCTGCTCTAAAGCTTCGAGCAAGAGTTGGTTGGGGTCCGGTTTGGATTCTTCGGTCAACGGTGTAATCATACGAATTTCCATCATTCTATTTCAAGTTTTACACCAAACACTTCCTCGAATAATGATTTGCGTTTGGATAATGACCAATTCTCAAGCATCAAATCACTTTTGCCAAATAATTTGATCTGCCAGCCCGATTTTGTTTCTTTCAACGTCACATCGGTAACCGGGTTGGCATGGCTGACATCCATCGAATCAGCCAGGCTCAGCAACGCGGAAAGTTTGGCAACGATCGCGCGGTCCTTTTGATTGAGGGCTTTGAAATTATCATCGTCGGTGGTTGGTGATTGTTTGCGGTGATAGCGAACCAGGTTTGCGACAATATTTTGTTCGCGTACCGTCAGCCCGATCAGACGATTTACGCTTAACAAATAATACGCATGTTTTTCGTGATCAACTGTGTTAATGAAATGACCGATGTCATGCAATAGCGCTGCCATCTCAAGCAAAAGCACATTGCTATTATCCAGTTCATGCAACGGTTTGGATTGTTCAAATAAACACGCTGATAGTTTGGCGGTCAGGCGCGCATGCTTTTCATCGAATTGATATTTGCGCCCCATATGCAACGCCGATTCCCACGCCTGCTCCCTGCGCTGTGGTCGCGGACTGCGCGACAGCTCTTCCGCAATATCAAGCAGGATGCCATCCTTCAAACCCACATTGGGAATCGCGATCTGTTTGACATGCGCTTCACTGGCGATCATATGCAACACTATGGAAGCGGGCAGGATCACGTCCGCGCGGTCAGGGCGGAGTTTCAATTTCTGGATGCGTTCTTTATAGCTCAACCGATTAAGGCGCTCGATCAATTCTGCAAGTTCATCCAGCGTGACGAAACGGTCGCTATCCGCTTTAAATAATCTCTGACATAAACGTCCGATCTCTTCCACGTTTCCGCCTGTCCCTGCACAAACTTGTATTTTCTCGTCCCCAATATCGCGCTCGATGCGATAACGCGCGGCTTCGGCATATTCACGGACAAGTTTACCGAAAGGGTGTTTGGAATTGTCTTTTGTATCCAGCTTTTCCAATAGGCGCACCGTCCCCATGTTATAGCTCTCGGTAGAAATAATATTTTGCCCGTTGGAAATCGTGACTTCCACACTGCCCCCGCCAATATCAATTAACAAGCTACGTTTGTTTTTCAAATTCAGCGCATGGACAACTGCTGAATGGATGAGGCGTGCCTCTTCTTCCCCGCTGATCACTTCCAGTTCAATACCGCTCGCTCGCAAGACGCGCTCGATCAACAAGTCACCGTTGGCTGCCTCACGCGCGGCACTGGTGGCGACGGCGCGCAGCCGTTGAATCCCATAATTATCTGCCACATGCTTGAAGCGCAGAAAGGCTTCCTCAGTCTGTTGGATAGTCCCTTGCTCGAGGTAACCCTTGCTGAAAACATCCTGTCCCAACCGTACAGGCAGACGAATGTTCTCAAGCGTATTCACCCGCCAGGCTTCATCCACTTCGCCAACCACCATACGCATGGCATTGGACCCAACATCAATCGCGGCGATCTTTGACATCAATTCTCATGTTTCGATATTACGAGCTCATTGGCTACATGAATGGCTTCATAACGTGCGCCTGTAACCATGTAAATAACACGTTCACAGATATTCGTCGTGCGATCACCCAACCTTTCAAGGTTATGGGCAACCCAGATGATGTAATTCGCACGCTCGATGTTTCTGGGTTCATGAATGACACTACCGACTGCATCGTAGTACAAATGAGTGTAACACTCATCAATACTATCGTCATCCTGAATAATGGCTTTGGCGGTCTGTATGTCCTCATCGGCAAAGGTCGTCATGGCGCGGTGGAGCATATCCACGCCTTTTTCTGCCATGGCATACACCTCTCGCAGGATCATCGGCATGCTCAAGCCTCCCGAGCGGATATTGATATTCGCGATCCCCTTGGCATAATCACCCATGCGCTCCAATTCAGTACAAATATCCAGGCTGGCAGCCAGTGTCCGCAGGTCACGAGCGATCGGTTGTTGAGTTGCCATGAGAGTCATGATGGTCGCCTCGATCTCAAAGCGTTTGCGATTAATGTATTGATCGTTGACGATTGCAAACCGCGAACGCTCCACGTTGTTGTCTCTTAACGCCTCCACGGACTTCATGACGGCATTTTCCACCATGCTCCCCAGTAGAAGAATATCGTCTTTTACTGCCTGCATTTCCTGGCGAAAGGTTGTACGTGACATAATAAATTTATTCCTATTCGGGATGTGAGGGCTATGCTACTTTAACACAGCACAATTAACACCCCTGGAAAGGCAGGTTAACGATTGGTAAAAGGAATTTGCCAC
>Ga0137333_1000349_pt1 | contig 12240 bp, 12 predicted proteins | sample EasRivERMLT231_2_FD_102286 | JGI IMG/M metagenome (GOLD analysis project Ga0137333, IMG submission 102286) | Soil microbial communities from meander-bound floodplain in the East River, Colorado, USA - East River MetaG ERMLT231_2 | ecosystem: Environmental > Terrestrial > Soil > Floodplain ... | reverse complement strand
CTTGGGCAGGTTCGGAATCGCGAAACCGCCTTCGACCTCCATGAAAAACCGCTGGGCCACGCCGCCGGGACCGTGGACGATTTCCTGCACGGAGCGGTCGCGCTGGCTCTTGTCCTTGAAGCGTACAAAGATCACGCCCATGTTCGCCTGGCCGGGACCGGCAAAGGCCGGCGCGACCATGGCGCCGAACGTTTCCACCTCGGGCACGGAGGCGACGATTTTTTCCGCCTTCTGCAATTGCCGGTCGGTGAACTCGCTGGTCGAACCGTTCGGCGTGAACACGATGCAGAACATGCGGCTCTTGTCCTCCAGCGGCAGAAAATCCTGCTCCAGTCCTTTGTAGGCGAAAAACATTGCGACCATCGTTCCCACGGTGACCATCAGCATGAAAATGCGATGATGCAACGACCAGCGCAGCCCGCGACCGTACGTGCGCGACAGCGCGTTGAAACCGCGTTCGAACCAGTTGAAGAGCGAACCGTGCTTCACACCTTCGAGCGGCTTGAGGACACGCGCCGCCATGGCCGGCGTCAGAGTTAACGCCACAAATGCCGAGATCACCACCGCGCCGGAAATCGCCATGGCGAACTCGATGAACAACCTACCGGTCGTGCTGTTGAAAAACGCCAGTGGCACAAACACCGCCACGAGCGAAATCGTGATGGCGATGACAGCGAAGCTGATTTCCTCCATCGCTTTGAAGGCCGCCTTCATGGGTGGCACGCCTTCTTCTATGTGGCGATAGATGGCTTCGAGTACCACGATGGCGTCGTCCACCACGATGCCGATGCTCAACACCAGCGCGAGCATCGTGAGGATGTTCACGGAGTAGCCGAGCCAGTAGAGAATGGCGAATGAGCCGACCAGCGAAACCGGGATGGCCACTGCGGGAATAATCGTCGAGCGCAGATTCCGGAGGAAAACGAAAATGATCAGGACCACCAGCACGAAGGCGATGCCCAGCGTTTCCCAGACTTCCGTGATGGCTTGCTCGACATAAACGCTGGAGTCATAGGCCACCCAGATATCGCAGCCCTCCGGCAGGGTGGGTTTGATGGCGGCAATTTCCGCGCGGATGCCCTGGGCGACCGAAACAGTGTTGGCCTTCGCCTGCTTGACGACGCCGAGAAACACACATGGCTTGCCACGGGCGCGCGCAATCGTGCGATAATCTTCCGCTCCTTCCTCGGCCTTCCCGATGTCGCGCAGCCGGATCAACGTCGTGCCCTCGGTCCGGACCACGAGGTCGTTGAACTCCTCGGCCGTTCGCATTTCGCCGCGGGTCTGGATGGTCATCTCGCGGTCGAGATTCTCAACGCGGCCACTGGGCAATTCGATGTTCTGCTCCCGCAAGGCGCGCTCCACGTCCAGCACCGTGACCTGGCGTGCGGCCATTTTGTCCGAGTCCAGCCACAGGCGCATGGCAAACCGCTTTTCGCCGCCGATCATGACGGAGGAAACGCCGGCCACGCCCTGGAGGCGCGGCTTGATCTGCTGTTCGGCGATGGTGGTGAGCTCAAGGGTCGAGTAACGCTCGCTGTTCAGGGCATTCCAGATGATGGGTTGCGCGTCGGAATCCTGTTTGGCGATGACCGGTTCGAGAATGTCCTCAGGCAGATTGCCGCGCACGCGGGAGACGCGGTCGCGCACGTCCTGCGCGGCGATGTCAATGTCCCGGGAAAGATCAAATTCGATGGTGATGTCGCTTACGCCTTCGCGGCTCGAACTGCGAAGGGTCTTGATACCCTCGATGTTGTTGATTTGCTCTTCGAGCCGTTCTGTGACTTCGGTCTCGACCACCTGGGCATTGGCGCCGGGGTAGACGGTGGTCACGCTGACGATGGGCGGATCAATGTCCGGCAACTCGCGCACGGGCAATCGCGACAGCCCGATGATGCCGAACAGAATCAGCACCAGATTCATCATCGTGGCGAGGACGGGACGTTGGATGGAAACGCGACTTAGGAACATGGCTGCTTCTTACTCTTAATCTTTTTCTTAATCTTAATCTCGTCAGTTTGTGGCAAGCCGATAGATTCCGAGTCGGTAAAGTAATCGCATAACTGTTGGTGGCTAAAGGCGGGCAACATGAAGGATGAGATTAAGATGAAGATTAAGATTATGATTAAGAGCCGAGATATGGCGCCGCTGCCTCCGGCGGCGCCAGCTTGACCGCTCCACCGGGGCGCAATTTCTGAACGCCCTCGACCACGACTTTCTCCCCTGCATTCAATCCCTTGATCACTTCCGCTTTACCCGCCAGGCGGATGCCGACTTCGATCGGACGGATTTGTGCGTTGCCGTCCTTGTCCACTACGAACACGGAAAAATTGTCACCATTGCTCATCAGCGCCGGCTCGGGAATCACGATGGCGGAATCTCTGATCTGCAACGTGAGTTCCATGCTGGCGAACATGCCGCCGCGCAGTTTGGCGTCCGCATTCGGGATGCGCGCTTTCACCAGCGCCGTGCGCGTGGCTTCGAAGATTTGCGGTGAGATGAAATAAACTTCACCGCGGAACTTTTCTCCAGGATACGCGGCAACCGAAAACTCCAGCGGCTGGCCGACCTTGATCTGCCGCAGAAACCGCTCCGGAACGTTGACCTCGACCTTCACGGTGTCCAGGTCCACGAGCCACGTGAGCGTCGTGCTGCGGGTGATGACCTGGCCGGGGCTGATCGGTTGCGCGCCTACGATGCCGGCGAACGGCGCATAAATCCGCGCATCCTTGAACTGCCGGCGTTTCAGGTCCACGGACGCCTCGTTTACGGCATATGTGGAGGCCGCCTGGTCGTATTCCTGTTGGGAGATGAGCTTGTCGTTCAAAAGCTGTTTGGCGCGATCGTAGTTGGCCAGGCTCAACTTGAGGTTCGCTTCGCCTTCGGCCAGGGCGGCGGCGAGTTTGCTGTCATCCAGCTTCACGAGCAACTGGCCCTTGTCCACACGCCCGCCTTCCTTGAAGTTGATCTCCTGCACGATGCCGTCGGTTTCAGATTTGATCTCGACCATTTCGTTGGCGGCGAGGTTGCCCACCAGTGAGAGCGTTTCGCTCACCGGCTGGAGTTTGGCCTCGACGGCGACGACCTGGGTCGCGAAACCGCCTTGCGGGCCGCCAGCCTGCTGCTTTTTGCATCCGGTCAACAATGGCATCGCTACCACACACGCGGCGATCCACCCGCCCGTTCGTTTCAAAGTGTTCAACATTTCAATTCCTGTTCTGCTTCGCGGCGGCCCCCGCGAAGAACAAATCCACGATCCGCTCCGCCGTCTGGCGGTTCAGCCGGCAATCCGGCATCAAGAGATGCGTCATCAAGTAGGCGTTTGTCTGGCCGTAAAATCCGAACGCCAGTTCGCGGCTGTCGAAGCGGTCGTTTAACTCGCCGCTGTCCAACGCCCTTTTCATTAACGCGTGGACGAATTCGAAATTCCGCTCGCACCGGTCCGTGTACCGCAAACCGTCAGGCATTTCCCCCGGCGAGGCGAACGCTGTGGCCAGCGAGATACGCATCAACTCGCGGTTTTTCCGGAAGTAATCGAACAACACCGCCACGATTTCGACGAGTTGCTCACGCACCGTCTTCCCGCGCGCCGCCGCCTCGCGCATCAACCGATAGCGTTCGTCGTGCGCCTCGTTCACCAGCGCCTGAAACAAGCCGGCCTTGTCCGGGAAATAATAATACAGCGTCGGCTTGGACACGCGCGCGTCCTTGACAATCTGCTGCACGGACGCGGCCGCGTAACCACAATGCGCAAAACGCTTGAGCGCAGCGCGCAAAATCTCCTGGCGGGTTTCGCCATTGACAGCGGGTTTGGACATGAACCTACCGAACGGTAGGTGCGGCGCGCGGGGTTCGTCAAATTTTTATTTCCGAGATGAAAGCAAGCCCTCGCACACAACCAACTGCATCGCCGCATTGGTGCGCGGACTTTTGAAGTTCCGCGGGCAAATCTTTTGCTTGACCGCGGGACAGCGGAAGGTGATTAACACCGCGGAATACAGCATGGAAGCGAACCTCAACCGCGGAATACTCATGAACAACTTGCGCAACCGATTCCGCCCGGGAGTATTTTTCGTCGCGTGCATCGCCGCCGGTTTCATTGCGACCTTCATCGCCGGATGCGGCAAGCCGGAAGGGGATGTGATCCGCGTGGGCGAATTCGCCTCGTTGACCGGGAAGGAGGCCACCTTCGGCATCTCGTCCCATGAAGGCACGCTGCTGGCCATCGAAGAAATTAACGCCGCGGGCGGCATTCTGGGCAAACAACTGAAACTCCTTACCGAGGACACACAATCCAAGCCGGGCGAACCGGCCACGGTGGTAAACAAATTAATCGCGCGCGACGGCGTCGTGGCCGTGCTGGGAGAAGTGGCTTCGAGCCGTTCGTTGGAGGCGGCGCCCATCTGTCAGGCGAACAAGACCCCGATGATTTCGCCCTCTTCGACCAACCCAAAGGTAACGGAGACCGGCGACTTCATATTTCGCGTTTGTTTCATTGATCCGTTCCAAGGCACGGTGATGGCGAACTTCGCCAGCAAGACGCTGAACGCGAAGAAGGTTGCCGTGTTCACGGATGTGAAGAGTGATTACAGCAAGGGCTTGGCGAAATTTTTCAAAGAGAAATTCATCGCCAACGGTGGGGCCATCGTTACCGAACTCGACTACAACGGTGGTGACCGCGATTTCAAGGCGCAGCTCACGGCCATCAAGGGGGCCAGTCCTGACGGCGTCTTCGTTCCGGGTTACTACACGGACGCGGCGCTGATTTGTGTGCAGGCGAAGCAGCTCGGACTTAATGTTCCTCTGTTCGGTGGGGATGGCTGGGAGTCGGAGAAGTTGACCGAGATCGGCAAAGAGGCAGTGGAAGGCCAGTATTTTTCAACTCACTATCATCCAGAGGTCGGAAGCGATGTCAGCAAGAGGTTCGTGGAGAACTACCGCAAGCGCTGGAACGGCAAGACACCGGATGCACTGGCTGCGTGCGGGTATGATTCCGCCCTGGTTCTGGCGGATGCCATGAAGCGCGCCGGCAGCACCGACGGCCAGAAGGTCCGCAATGCGCTGGCGGAGACCAAAGATTTTCAAGCGGTCACTGGCATGATCACCATTGACGGAAACCGCGATGCCACCAAAGCCGCGGTGATTCTTCAAGTGAAGGATGGGAAATTCAAATACCTTGAAACCGTCGCGCCGTGAGAAGCGGTTGATGGTTGAGAGTTGATAGTTGATGGTCGTCCGCGTAGGACTAAGGCCATGTTCAACTTTGAAAAGCTTGAAACGTGGCAGAAGGCAATTGACTTTGCCGGCTTGGTTTACTCGTTGAGACGCAATTTTCCGGGAGAGGAGCGGCGTTCAATCCTTAAGTCCGCATAGCCTCCGGTCTGTCGCCCCTATCAACCATCAACTTTCAACCATCAACCCGCCCTGACCGAGATCCTTCAGCAGCTCATCAACGGCCTTGCCCTCGGGGCAATCTACGCGCTCATCGCCCTCGGTTACACGATGGTCTATGGCGTCCTGCGCTTCATCAACTTCGCCCACGGAGACGTGTTCATGCTCGGCGCGTTTGCGGGTTATTATCTTTCGCCGGTGGTGAACCGTTTCCTGCCCCCGCAATCCTACGTTGGCGGCGCCATCGTTTTGGTGCTGGCGATGGCCATTTGCGCGCTGATCGGCATCCTCATCGAATACCTGGCTTATCGCCCTCTGCGCAAACGGCCCAAGCTCACCGTGCTCATCACCGCCATCGGCGTGTCGTTGTTCATCGAATACACCTGCCAGCACAAGGCCGTGTTCGGCGCCGCACCGCAAAAATTCCCCGATCTGATTCCGGTCACAACCTGGCACGTCGGCGGGCTGGTGCTCAGCACGAACCAGGTCATTGTTTTCGTCACCACCGTCCTGTTGTTGTTGGCGCTGTCGTTCATCGTGAAAAAAACACGAGTGGGAACCGCGATGCGCGCCGTTTCGTTCAACGAGCAGGCCGCGGCGTTGATGGGCGTCAACATCAACTCCATCATCTCGTTCACGTTCGGCCTCGGTTCGGCGCTGGCGGCAGCGGGCGGCATTTTGTTCGCGATGAATTACGCGAGCATTGATCCGCTCATGGGCGTGCAGACGGGATTGAAGGCATTCATTGCCGCGGTGTTCGGTGGCATCGGCAACCTGCCGGGTGCGGCGCTGGGCGGTTTGATTCTGGGTGTCGTGGAGACGTTTGCAGGCGGCATTCCCGGTTTGTCGAACTACCGCGACGGAATCGCATTCGCCATCCTGATCCTGATCCTGGTTGTCCGTCCGGCGGGGTTGCTGGGCAAAATGCAGGCGGAGAAAGTTTGATGCATTCAGGCGCAAAACGATGGTTGCTCGCAGCGATTGCGGTTTCAATCACTGTGTCGTTGTTCTCGGCCCACTTCAATCGCTACTACCTGGGCGTCGCGATTGATATCGGCATCAACATCATCCTTGCCGTCAGCCTCAATCTCATCAATGGCCACGCCGGTCAGTTCAGCCTCGGGCACGCAGGCTTCATGGCCGTGGGCGGCTATACGGCCGCGAAACTTTCACTCATCCTGCAAGGACAGGTTCCGCCGTGGGCGCAACCGGCGGTTTTCTGTGTGGCGTTGATGCTGGGAGGTTTGATGGCGGCAATCACTGGTCTGGCGGTGGGCGTGCCAACCTTGCGCTTGCGGGGCGACTATCTGGCCATCGTCACGCTGGGCTTCGGCGAAATCATCCGCGTGTATTTCCAAACGACCGAAACCTTCGGTGCGGCCACCGGACTGATTGGCATTCCGCATTGGACCGATTTTGCGTGGGCCTGGAGTCTGGCTGCCGTCACCGTTTTCGTGGTCGCCAGCCTGGTCAACTCGACGTATGGACGCGGCTTCATCGCTGTTCACGACGACGAAGTGGCCGCCGGCGCCACTGGCATCAATCCCGTGCGTTACAAGGTGACCGCATTCGTGATCGGTGCATTTTTTGCCGGGATCGCCGGTGGGCTTTACGCGCATCACAAGTCGTTCCTCTCACCCACGGGTTTCGACTTCATGAAGAGCATAGATATCGTGGTGATGGTGATTCTCGGCGGCATGGGTCGAACGGCGGGAGTGATCATCGCGGCCGTCTTGCTGACAATTCTGCCCGAGGCGCTGCGCGGCTTTGCGGATTATCGGATGATCATCTATTCATTGCTGATCATCATCTTGATGATTGTCCGGCCGCAGGGGTTGTTCGCTTTCGGAAAGACGAAGGAGTCCTGACTGTGCCTCCCCTGCTCCAACTTGACCAGGTCACCATCCGCTTCGGCGGACTCACGGCGGTGTCGGCTGTGGATTTGCAGATGGGTGACCGCGAACTTGTCGGGTTGATCGGACCCAACGGCGCGGGAAAAACCACCGTGTTCAACCTCGTCACTGGAGTGTATCAGCCCACGTCCGGTTCGATTGCCTTTGGCGGCCGACCGACAGAAAAAATGAAACCTCACCAACTCGTTGCCCTCGGCATTGCGCGAACGTTTCAGAACATCCGGCTGTTTGGTTCGATGACGGTGTTCGACAACGTGCGTACAGCCGTGCAGTTGCATCGCACACACGGCATCGTCAATGCCCTGTGGCGTGGACGCGCCTTTCGCAACGGCGAGCAGGCTGTAACCGATCAGGTCATGGGGTTGCTCGAGATTTTTGATCTGGGAAAATTTCGTGACGCGCCGGCCAGGAGTCTTCCGTACGGAAAGCAACGCCGGTTGGAAATCGTACGAGCGCTGGCGACCAAGCCGAAGCTCCTGTTGCTCGATGAACCCGCTGCTGGCATGAATCCGACCGAAAAGGCGGACTTGAGAAAACTCATCGCGTTCATCAAGGAGAAATTTCAGATTGCCGTGCTACTGGTCGAGCACGACATGCAGGTGGTGATGGGGATTTGCGAGCGGATTGCGGTTTTGGACTACGGGGTCAAAATCGCCGAAGGCACGCCGGAGCAGGTTCGATCCAATCCGAAAGTCATTGAAGCTTACCTGGGAGAGGAGCCGCCGAGGCATGCTTGAGATCCGCGACCTGACGGTGAGTTACGGGGCGATCAAGGCGCTTCACGGCATTTCGTTTTCCGTGAAGCAAGGCGACATCGTCACGCTCATCGGCTGCAACGGCGCGGGCAAGAGCACCACCCTGCGCGCGATCTCCGGTCTCGTGAAGCCGGAAAGCGGCACGATTTCCTACGATGGCGAGCGCGTGGACAACCTGCCGGCCCACGCCATCGTTGCGCGCGGGCTTTCGCACGTGCCGGAAGGCCGGATGGTTTTCGCCAACCTCACAGTTCATGAGAACCTGATGATGGGCGCTTACCTTCAACGTGACCGGGCGGTTGTTCAGCGGGAGTTGGAAATCGTCTTCACCACTTTCCCTCGGTTGAAGGAACGCGACAAACAGGTCGCCGGCACGCTTTCGGGCGGCGAACAGCAGATGCTTGCCATCGGCCGCGCGTTGATGAGCAAACCGAAATTCCTGATGCTGGACGAACCCTCGCTCGGTCTTGCGCCGATGCTCGTCAAAACCATTTTCGAGAAAGTCGTCCAGATCAACCGCCAGCACGGCATCACGATTTTGTTGGTCGAACAAAACGCAAATCTGGCCCTGGAAATTTCCAGCTACGGCTACGTGCTCGAAACTGGCCGGATCAGTTTGCAGGACAGTTCCGCGGCGCTGCGTCAGAATTCGGACGTCAAGAGCGCTTATCTGGGCGGCTGATCGGCGAGGCCTGCGAACGTCCGATGAACCTCCGGGTTTGGAGTTGTAACAGAACAAAAAAGGGCTAATTTTAGCTCGCCATGAGAACAGTTTTGAAACCGAGCGCCTTGAAGGCCGACACAGGAAAGATTCTCGATCGGGCCATCAAGCGTCCGCAGTACGTAAAACGCAACGGTGTGCTGTTGATCATCACTAAAGCGGACTCGGTACCCGGGTCCGGGGATGAAAGCCTCGTCTCCCCTTGGGAGCAACGGGCCAAAACCCTCGAATCGTTCTATGATCCAGCCAAAACCTGGTGAAATCTGGTGGGTTGACCTCGGGATGAAGGCCAAGTTTCGTCCGATGATGGTCGTCTCCCGCGAAGACCCCGACTCCGAGCGGGCGCTGGCGGTGTGTGTTCCCTGCACGACGGAGATCAAAGGCGGCAGCTATGAAGTGCCTTTGCCCCGCGTCAAGTGGATGCCCGGATCAGATGACGGCGTAGCGAACGTGCTGGGCATTGAAGCGATTGAACATCATCGGTTGGAACGCCGCTCTGGGCGCTACGAAGCGCCCGTGGTGGCCAACGTCCGTAAGCGCATCGCTTGGATGCTCGAACTCTAAAAAGCCGGCCAAAAAAAATCCGCGCTTCCCTCGGTATTCAGGTTGGCCGGGTCCTTCAGCATTGTCTCGGCCTCGGCACTTCCCGCTTTCATCCGTTCCGTGTTTGGCTAAATTCGCGCCCATGAGTTCCGGCAAACGCACACGCCAGTTCGCCAGTGACAACTACGCCGGCATTTGCCCCGAAGCGTGGGCGGCAATGACTGAAGCCAACCTCGGCCACGAAGTCAGTTACGGCAACGACACCTGGACTCAGAAGGCGTCCGATCTGATCCGCGAAGTGTTTGAGAAAGACTGCGACGTGTTCTTCGTCTTCAACGGCACATCCGCAAATTCCCTGTCGCTAGCGTCGCTCTGCCAGTCCTATCACAGCGTGCTGTGCCACGAACTGGCGCATGTCGAGGTCGCGGAATGCGGCGCGCCGGAATTCTTTGCCAATGGCAGCAAAATTCTGTTGCTCGGCGGCAGGAACGGGAAAATCCATCCGCCGGAAATCGAGCGGGCCGTGAACAAGCGCACGGACATTCATTATCCGAAACCGCGCGTGCTTTCGCTCACGCAGGCAACGGAAGTTGGGACGGTCTATTCGCTCAACGAACTGCGCGAACTCGTGGGCGTCGCGCGGGACCACGGTTTGCGCGTGCACATGGATGGCGCGCGTTTCGCCAATGCTGTCGCGGCGCTTGACGTGGCGCCAAAAGCCATCACCTGGCAGGCGGGCGTGGACGTGCTCTGTTTTGGCATGACGAAGAACGGGATTGCCGTCGGAGAAGCGGTCGTGTTTTTCGACCGTGAACTGGCGCGGGAATTTGATTATCGCTGCAAACAGGGCGGGCAGCTTGCGTCGAAGATGCGCTTCCTCTCCGCTCCGTGGACGGGAGTGTTGAAGGACGGCGCATGGCTGCGCCACGCCCGACATTCCAACGCGATGGCGAAGCGACTGGAAGCGGGGTTGCGCGGAATTCCCGGCGTGACCGTGAGTTATCCGGTGGAGTCGAACGGAGTGTTCGCAAAGATCCCGCCCGCGGCGGAAAAGGAAATGCACGAACGCGGCTGGAAGTTTTACACGGGCGTGGTCACGCCGGACGAATCGCGCCTCATGTGCAGTTGGGACTCGGCGCCGGAGGATGTGGATGCGTTTGTCGCGGATTTGAAAGAGTTGACGCAGCCGATCACTTAATCGCAGAGGCGCGGAGAACGCGGAGTTCCGCCGAGAAGCCATTTCCACCTCTGCGCTCCTCAGCGCACTCTGCGTCTCTGCGTTAAACCAGGTCATTTGAAATGCGTGTGATCCTCGAAACCCCGCGCCTCGTGCTGCGAGAGTTGGAACTTGGCGACCTCGACTTCGTCGCCGAATTGCTCGCGCATCCGGAAGTGATGCATTTCTGGCCGAAGCCTTACACTCGCGATGAGGCCGAGGCCTGGACTCGCAGGCAGCAGGACCGTTACGCGCGCGATGGCTACGGTTACTGGCTCGCGCTTGACAAGGCCAACGGCCAACCCATCGGTCAAGCCGGATTGTTAAGTCAGGACGTGGATGGAGTCATCGAAGTCGGTATCGGCTACATCATTCACCGTCCGTTCTGGCGGCAGGGTTACGCGACCGATGCCGCAGCGCACTGCCGCGATTACGCGTTCGAGAAACTGGGCAAGGAACGAATCGTAGTGATGGTGCGGCCCGAGAACGTGGTATCGCAGAGCGTCACGCGGAGAATCGGCGGCAAGCCAGAGCGAGAAATAGTCTTTGCGGGATTTGTCCACACGGTGTTTGCCATTTCGCGCTTCGGAGCCTGAAGACCCGAAGATTCGGGAACGACAAAGATGTTCCTGAATCTCATCTTCCATCTTTGGCTTTCCCAAATCTTTGGGTGTTTCACTGAGACAGAATAATGGAGGGCAGATTGACTGCGAATTGAAGATCGAGACAGGCAGGAAGCCTGTCCTACGCCGCCTTAGCTTCCACCCCGGCCATGAGGCGCATGAGATTGGGCTGCGAAACATTCTCCCGCGCAAGCTCGCCGGCGATGCCGCCTTCGCGCATCACGAGAATGCGGCGGCTCAGGTTCATCACTTCGGGCAATTCGGACGAAATGACCAGCAACGCCAGGCCCTGGCAGGCAAGTTCATCGAGCAGACGATGAATCTCCGCCTTCGCGCCCACGTCCACGCCCCGCGTCGGTTCGTCCACGATCAGGATGTCGCACTCGCGCGCAAGCCATTTGGCCAGCGCGACTTTCTGCTGGTTGCCGCCGCTCAAGCCGTCAATGCCCGCGTCCAGTGCCGGCGTCTTCACGCGCAACTGATCCACGTAACGTTGAACAATCGAGCGCTCCTGCCGCCGTTTCACGAAACCACCGAGGCTGAGCCGTGGCAAAATCGCCAGTGACGTGTTCTCTCGGCAATTCATCGAGAGCACCAGGCCCATGCGTTTGCGGTCCTCGGGCAGGAAACCAATGCCTGAAGCCAAAGCCGTTGTAACGGAGCCGAGCCGCATCTCCTTGCCGTGAACAACAACCTTGCCGGTCGCATTCGGATCAACTCCGAAGATGGCCTGCGCCACTTCGCTGCGGCCCGCGCCCACCAGACCGGCGAAGCCCAGAATCTCCCCCTTGCGCAGGTTGAAGCTGACGCCGCTGAATTTTCCCGGCGAGGAAAGGTTTTCCACCCGCAATACTTCCGCGCCGGGGGTTTGCGCGAGGTGCTTCGACGTATATTGGTTCACTTCGCGTCCGACCATTTGCTGGATGATGCGCTCGGCGTTGGTGTCGGAAATCTTTTCGGTGGCCACGTGCTTTCCGTCCCGCAGGACGCTGATGGTGTCGCACAGCCGGAAAATTTCCTCCAGCCGATGCGAGACGTAAATGATGGTGAGGCCCCGTTGCTTGAGTTTGGCGAGCAG
>Ga0137333_1000348_pt1 | contig 12303 bp, 8 predicted proteins | sample EasRivERMLT231_2_FD_102286 | JGI IMG/M metagenome (GOLD analysis project Ga0137333, IMG submission 102286) | Soil microbial communities from meander-bound floodplain in the East River, Colorado, USA - East River MetaG ERMLT231_2 | ecosystem: Environmental > Terrestrial > Soil > Floodplain ... | reverse complement strand
GTCTACAACATTACTGGCTTCACACGCAGTGCTGTGATATCGATTACGTGTTGAGGAAGTAAACAGGACAAGAAAAAACTCCGAGTTCTTTGTGAGCTCGGAGTTTTGCATTTATGCTTCGCTAAGTTGTTCTTTGATCTTCTTGGTCTGCTTGCCGCGATCATCTGTTTTGAGAATGCGCTTGCGGATGCGATAAGACTCGGGCGTGATCTCAAGCAGTTCGTCGTCAGAGAGATATTCAATTGCTTCGTCCAGAGACATGCGACGGGGCGGAGTGAGACGGATTTCCATGTCGCCGCCCGCTGAACGAATATTCGTCAAATGTTTCTTCTTACAGACGTTGATGGGCATATCCTGCCCACGGGTGTTTTCACCGATCACCATGCCTTCATAGACTTTAACACCGGGACCGATAAATAACGTGCCGCGTTCTTCAGCATTCTTCAAGGCATACGCCGTTGTATCGCCCGCTTCCCACGCAACCAGCGAACCAGTCGTGCGCGTGGACATTGGTCCAGCCATTTCATCATAACCGTGGAAGATGGTATGCATGACACCTTCACCGCGCGTGGAGGTAAGGAACTGATAACGGAAGCCGAGCAGACCGCGTGTGGGCGCGATATAAACCATACGCGTCATGCCCTGACCCGCATCATGCATCTCGGTCATTTTGGCTCTGCGGCTCCCAAGCATTTCCACGACCACGCCGACGGTTTCATTGCTGGTTTCAACATGCACTTCTTCATAGGGTTCGAGCAAGGCGCCATCATCCGCTTTGTGGAAAATCACCTCAGGACGCGAAACCTGGAATTCGTAGCCTTCGCGCCGCATGGTTTCGATGAGGATACCAAGATGCAACTCACCACGACCGGAAACAAGGAAGTTCTCAGCCGATTCAGTTTCTTCAACGCGCAACGATACATTGGTGCGGAGCTCTTCAAATAAACGTTCGCGCAGTTTGCGTGAAGTGCTCCAGGTGCCCTCTGTTCCAGTAAATGGTGAGGTGTTCACACCGAACGTCATGCGGACAGTTGGTTCTTCCACTTTGATGGTCGGCAAGGCAATTGGGTTGGCAGGGTCGCCAAGTGTTTCACCAATGGCAATGCCATCAAGACCAGCGAGTGAAACAATATCACCAGCGCTGGCTTCTGTAATTTCAGTTTTATTCAACCCCTGGAAGGTGTAAAGATATTTGGCTTGTTCAGGAAGATTACGACCATCGACAGTTAAGCGCGCAAGTTTCTGATTGGCTTTGATCCTGCCGGAGAAGACACGCCCAATGGCAGTGACACCGCGGTAATCGTCATAGCCGAGCATGGTGACAAGCAACTGCAACGGTGCATCAAAATCCACTTTGGGAGCGGGAATATGTTTAAGGATCACATCGAACAAAGGCTGAAGGTCAGGACCCAACTCTGTCGTGAGTCCGGCGCGTTGGTCAATGCCGATGGCGTAAATGACAGGGAAATCCGCCTGCTCTTCGGTTGCGCCAAGTTCGATGAACAAATCAAAAGTTTCGTTGAGCACGCGTGAAGGCTCGGCATCTTTGCGATCAACTTTATTGATCACGACAATCGCCTTGTGCCCCATGGACAGTGCCTTCTTGAGCACGAAGCGTGTCTGCGGCATGGGACCTTCAGCGGCATCCACCAGCAAGAGCACGCCGTCTACCATGTTCATAACGCGTTCCACTTCGCCGCCAAAGTCGGCGTGTCCGGGCGTATCCACGATGTTAATTTTGATCGGCTTACCGGTGTTTGGATCATTGAGCGTGATCGCGGTGTTCTTGGCAAGAATAGTAATGCCGCGTTCGCGTTCGAGGTCATTCGAATCCATCACGCGTTCTTCGACGTGTTGATTATCGCGGAAGGTGTGCGATTGGCGCAGGAGCCCATCCACGAGCGTGGTTTTGCCGTGGTCAACGTGGGCGATGATGGCGATGTTACGGAGATCAGTTCTTTCGGTTATCATTTTTACACCTTATTTCAAATGTCATTGCGAGCGCAGTTTGCGAAGCAATCCCCAACTTATAAGAATTTAGTTCGCTATAAAAAGATTGCTTCCTGCAGGTCGCAATGACATATAGTTTATTACACACAAAAACCCCCGACGGGGAAAAGCCGAGGGTTTTTCTTGAACAAGATCAAAGCGTTCGGCGTGCGGAATGTATTCTATCAGATTGTTTGCGATTTGGGCAGGGAATGTTATACTTGGCATTATGAGATACGAACTATCTGGCAACATTTTCTTGTGCATCGGTATGCGTGGCTTCAACAACGCCGGGCTTCCTCGAATCGCGCCTGTTGCCCAGAGATAACCACCTTTTACATTTCTCTCTAACGCCGCAGGAACGCCTGCGGCGTTTTTGTTTAAGTCAAATCTGGTGGTTGAGCGCACACTTGCGCCTGCGCGCAGTGCAGGTGAGCAGTCAAAACCACCTTGTAAGCAAAATTATTTTGGTTAGTGGTGGTCTCGATACGCCCGATGAACACGGACTACTCGACCACCGGAATAAAGTATTATTGGAGTACACATGATCTCAATTACAGTTTCAAACGCAACCATCATCCTCGGTGCTCGAGCCATCTTCCGTGACCTGAACTGGGAAATCCAGCACGATCAGAAGATCGGTCTGATAGGTCCCAACGGTGCAGGGAAGTCATCCCTGCTGAAGTTGATCGTCGGCGAACATGAACCGGAAAAAGGCGGAGCCGTGATCCGCGCCAAGGGTGTGACAGTTGGCTATCTGCCGCAGCATCCCAAATTTGACCCGGAGAGAACTGCCATCGCGCTGGCTCTCGAAGGTAATGCGCGCGTGGCTGAAATTGACGCGGAACTACATCGCGTTGAATCCAAGTTGGGCGAGCCGGAAGTGTACAACAATCCCAAAGCACTTGAACGCACCTTGGATGCACAGCACAAATTGCTGGAAGAATTCAAAGCGCTGGGTGGTTTGAATTACGAATCACGCGTCCGCGAGATTTTGCGTGGACTGGGCTTACCCGAATCCGATTTTGAGAAACCGATTGGCGTGTTGAGCGGCGGACAAAAGAAATTGATCGGGCTGGCGCGGCTGTTGCTGGCAAATCCGACTGTGTTGTTATTGGATGAGCCTGACAATCATCTCGATATGCCAGGCAAGGCATTTCTTGAAAAGCTCATCATTGAATATCCAGGTGCGGTGGTACTGATTTCACATGACCGCTACATTTTGGACGCAGTCGCCACGCACATTGCTGAAATTGAAGACGGCAAGATCACAACCTTTCTCGGCAACTACACGGAATTCATCATCGACAAAGAAGAACGGCTTGCGCGCCAGGAAGAACTGTATCAAATCCAGCAACGTGAGATCGGGCGTTTGGAAATGGCACTGAAACGCTATAAAGTGTGGGTAGTCTTCAATGACAAATTTGCGACGCGTGTTCACAATATGGAAGCACGTATCGAGCGCATGGAAAAAATTGAGCGACCCGTACTTGACCGCCGCAAAATGGATCTGGCACTCAACGGCTGGCGCGGCTCGAATCAAGTTTTGGAATTCGATCAAGTTACCAAATCATTTTCGCATCGCGACATTCTTGAGGATATCAATATCCTTATCCGGCATGGCGAACGTGTGGGGTTGATCGGTGCGAACGGCGCGGGCAAATCCGTGTTTCTGCGGTTGGTGCTTGGTAAAGAAGAGCCAACACTAGGCGAGATCAAAATTGGGCCCAGCGTGAAAGTTGGTTATTACGCCCAAGAGCATGAGACATTGGACTTTAATCAAACCGTGATCGATACTGTTCGTCTCTTTGGCAATATGAGCGAGGGACGCGCCGTCTCTTTTCTGACCCGTTACCTGTTCAATTACCAACAAGCGACTCAGCGCGTTGGGTCGCTTTCGGGCGGCGAACGAAGTCGACTTCAACTAGCGTTATTGGTTTTATCGGGCGCAAACTTTTTGTTACTCGATGAACCAACGAACAATCTCGATATCGCCTCTGCTGAAGTATTGGAAAATGCGCTGAACGATTTCAACGGGACGGTATTAGTGATTTCACATGATCGCTATTTTCTCGATCAAACCGTCAACCGCATCTTTGAGTTGAAGGATGGCAAAATCACAGAGTATATCGGTGGCTATAGCGATTATGCGGCTAAGGCTGGAGTCAATTTCTTTGGAGCGAAGCAGGTCAAGGCGTAGAAAGACCGTTCAAAATCCTTGTGGAACCGTGTTGAGCACGAATCCGTCTCTTTAATGTCGCGCAGACCGCGAAAAATCCAAAAAGTGTTCGATGGTATAATCTTGCCGATATGCTTCAGGAACCCTCTTCTCAAAAATCACAAATTTGTCCTACCTGCGGAACACGTTTGACCGAAAACGCCACCCGTTGTTTGGTGTGCGGAACAGAACTCACCGCAAAAGCCACTACAAAATCGAAAAAAGCAGATACAACGGTGCAAGCCAGCCGTATGCCTGAGATTACGCTCAGTTTGCCAGCAGCATTGGGTGCGCTTGTGATTCTTCTTTTGATCGGCGCGGCAGTGGTTTATTTCAGTTTGCAAGCCGGCATCGGCGGCACTCTGGCAGAACCAACTGCTGAAGTATCACCCACCACCACTGCCACGATCACGCCCACAGCAACGGAACTTCCCACTTCAACGGACATACCAACCGAAACGCCGTTACCACCGTTTGAATATGTTGTTCGAACAGGTGAAAATTGCGGCATCATTGCTGCTACATTCAAGATCTCAACGCAAAGCATTATTATCTTGAATCAATTATCCTCCGAATGTCTTATATCTGTTGGGCAGACGTTGAAAATTCCGTACCCAACTGCCACGCCCGCACCGCCACCAACAGCCATTCCGAATGAAGCGACACAAACCGCGCAGGCTTGTGAAAAAGTGCCTTACACGGTTCAGGCAAGCGATACACTTTCAAGTATTTCGTTGAGCTACAACGTGCCGATGGATGCGATCAAATTCTATAACGGACTTTCGACCGATACCGTTTTCGTTGGAAACACGATCGTCATTCCATTATGTGAACGCTTCGCCACGCCAGGACCAACGCCCACTGCGACGCTCCCGCCTCCCTACCCAGCCCCGAACCTGCTTCTGCCTACGGATGGCGCTGCCTTCACTCTGGCAAATGACGTGGTCACACTACAATGGGCTGCGATTGGCACCTTACGTGATAATGAAAGATATCAAGTCACGATCTTGGATGTGACATCAGGCGAAGGTCTGCCTTTGACCGACTATGTGACTGATACAAAGTTCATTGTGCCCACATCCTTCAGACCGAATGATAATCTGGCGCATGTAATTCGCTGGTGGGTCACCACCGTTCGCCAGAACGGCGTGGATGAGCAAGGACAGCCAATCTACGTCTCTGCTGGTGCGATCAGTGATGAACGTGTCTTCTCATGGGTCGGCGTGGCAATTCAAGCTTCCCCGAATCCTTAGTCAAAAAGAAACGAGAATTTTATCCCCGTCGAAAAAATCGGCGGGGATTTTTATTTTCTAAAAACCTTGACAGAATCCCAAATCTCATTAAAATATGTACATTATTCAATTTTGTGAATAATTCAATAATTCGGAGAAAAACATGTCCCCTTTTGCACTTGACCTCGAAAAAACTCAAACTGAAACTTCACTCGTGATGGTGGAACCCGCTATGAACGGGTTTGGAACCATGTTGTTGATCTCAAAAGCCGAAGATGACCCAGGCATTCATGAATGGGTCACAAAAACTCGGGCGGCGATGTCTGCCGAAGAACGTGCCAGGCATCATCTCGTCACGATCGGGTTTCATTACTCCATTCTGCCGCGCGTGCCTGGAGCAACTTTTGAAGCATATATCGCGAGCCTTGAGTCCACGCCACCCTCTGCCTTTCGCCAGAAACTGCTGGATGCTTATTCCAAGATCTGCCTGACGAAAGAGGCGCAAAAAGAAATGGGCGAAGCAGTGGACTGGGATGATATTTTGTCTTCAGCAGCCAATTATGTGAGCTTCCTCAAATATCGCTTTGGTGAAGAGCATGTTGACGAAGAGATGGAAACGCGCGCCTACGAATACGTGAGCGACCCGGCCGCCCTCAAGCAGTTGATCACCGGGCATATCCGCTGGTTCTGGAAGAATCACCTGCAAGCCGAATGGAACCGGGTCCGCCCCATGTTGGAAGAAACAGCTCGGGCGTTCAATGAAATTGACGTCAGCAAAATGACGCGTTTGGAATTAGTCCAATTTGTTACAGGCAAAGAGTACACCGACACGAAATGGGGCGACGAACTCCAAACTGCAAAGGAATTGATCTTCATCCCCAGCGCCCACTTTGGACCCTACATCCGTGCCGACAAAGTTCGCGATAATTTTTACATCACCTTTGGTGCTCATTTGCCGGAAGGTTCTGAAGTACACATCCCTGAATTGGACCGCGCCGAGATCGTTGCGCGACTCTCGGCACTGGCAGATGACACCCGCTTGAACATTTTGCAAATGATCGCGGAGAATGGTCAGATGCGCTCACAAGAGATCATGGAAACCATCAACTTGAGCCAACCGAGTATTTCACGCTATTTGACACAACTTACTGCCACAGGCTATCTACAAGAAAGGAGAGAGAGCGGAGCAAAAGTATACATCCTCAACCAGGATCGAATTGAAAAAACGCTCAAGGCAGTTCATGCCTTTTTACTGGGTCACACCTGATCGTATGGTTTTCGCCAAAGGAGAATCAAATGAACTACTTTCATGATGAACTGACAGCCGAATATAACCGACAAAGAATCTCTGAAGAACTCAAACAGATTCGGCTTGAACAATTTGCCCTCAAATCCCGCGCTTATAAACCTGGCCGCTTTGAACGTACGATGTTCAACTTTGCCAACTGGATGATTGCAACCGGCAAGCAGCTCCGCAAACGCTACGAGGTTCCGGCTGCCAATTGCAATCAGTCGCCTTCTAAAGGCTTCGCACATTAGAAATATTATAGTTATCGCTCTTTTGGGGCTAAGCCCCCAAAAGAGTGAATGAAACGTTTCGGAGAAAAATGAACGCTTTACTGGCAAGAATAAAAAAAGTTTATAACGAATATCCACGTACATTCTGGATCTATAACATCATCGTGTTCATAGACCGCCTCGGCGGCTTCATGCTCTACCCATTCTTCGCGCTGTACCTCACTCAAAAATTCGAGATTGGCATGTCCACTGTAGGCATCCTGTTTGCTGTCTTCTCGATCTCGGGCATGGTAGGTAGTGCTCTCGGCGGTGCACTCACTGACCGCATGGGACGCAAAGTTGTGATCGTCGCCAGCCTGATACTTTCCTCTCTCAGCGCGTTGGGTATGGGACTTGCCCCCACCATGGGCATCTTCGTGGCGGTCGTTGTGGTCGTTGGTACATTATCCAGCATTGGGCATCCGGCACATGAAGCTGTCGTTGCAGATTTGCTGCCGCCCGATAAACGTGCAGAGGGCTATGGCATCATCCGCGTGGTATTCAACATCGCAGTGATCATCGCGCCGCCCATTGCCGGATTACTCATCGCCAATTCCTACCTCACGCTCTTCATCGTAGATGCGATCATTAGTTTGATCTCGGTGGCAATTGTCATTCTGGCATTGCCTGAAACAAAACCGCAGGCATCCGCGCACGCCAAACCTGAAACCATGAAACAAACTTTCGCGGGCTATGGACGTGTGTTCAAAGATACGCCCTTTGTGGCATTCATCGGCGTTACGGTCATGATGACTCTCGTCTACATGAACATGAATTCAACGCTCGGCGTTTACATGCGCGATCAACACAGCATGCCCGAAATCAATTTTGGTGCATTGCTGAGTCTCAATGCGGTTATCGTTGTGCTCCTTCAATTTTGGGTTGCGCGCAGGCTTGAAAAATACAAGCCCATGCTCATGATGGCAGCTGGCTCATTACTCTATGCGATCGGTTTTGCGATGTATGGTGTCGTATCTGGCATTGCACTCTTCGCGCTCGCCATGATCATCATCACCATCGGCGAAATGATCGTCTCCCCGTTCCAGCAGTCGGTTGTGGCAAGTTTTGCCCCTGAAGATATGCGCGGACGTTATATGGCAGTTTCAAGTCTTTCATGGAGCGTGGCGTTTACAATCGGTCCATACTTTGCCGGGTTGATCCTCGATAGCGCCAATCCTGATATGTTATGGCTGCTGTGCGGAGGCATTGGCATACTCGCCACCCTCGGTTTTGTGGCTCTCAACAAAACACACCACACTCCGGTAACTTTGCCTGAACCAGCGGCTACGGATTAAAGAACTCAGGAACTTCCTCCTCTCAATGGGACAGGTCTAACGCATGGACCTGTCCCTACTTTTTAAAATCGCTTCGTTGCCTAGCCGACAACTGACTCTATCTCGACAAGCCTTCAGCCACCCTTTACAATCCACACCAGACACCACAATGGAGAAACAATATGGATATTCGCTCATACAATCGCGACGCCTGGAACAAGGAAGTGGATGGCGGAGATAACCGCTGGACAAAAGCAGTCGATGCAGAAACCATCGCCAAGGCACGCAACGGTCAGTTTGGAATTTTACTGACAGAAAATATTCACGTTCCAGCACGTTGGTTTCCTCCGCTCAAAGGTGCGGATGTTTTATGTCTCGCATCCGGCGGCGGACAACAAGGACCAGTGCTCGCGGCGCTCGGCGCGAACGTGACCGTCTTCGATAATTCTCCCAGCCAATTGAAACAGGATCAACTTGTGGCTGAGAGAGAAGCGCTCAACCTGCGAACGGTGGAAGGCGATGCCGCAGATCTATCCATCTTCGCAAAAGAATCCTTCGACTTGATCTTCAATCCAGTCTCAACGGTATTTATGCAAGATGTACGTGTGGTTTGGCGGGAATGTTTTCGAGTATTGCGACACGGCGGCATTTTGATGACTGGCTCGATGAATTCTGTTCATTACATTTTTGACCTATTCAAAATGGATGAGGGTATTCTCGAAGTTGCATACTCCATCCCCTATTCAGATATGACGAGTCTTTCTGATGAGGATCGCGAGGAATATCTCAGTAAGGGTGCCCCGCTTGAGTTTGGTCACTCGCTAACAGACTTGATCGGCGGTCAATGTGCCGCAGGCTTTGTTATCACCGATTTCTACGAAGATGTGATGCTCGATTCGCCATTAGGGAAATATCATCCTAATTATTTTGCGACGCGGGCAATGAAGACATAATCCATGAATCAAAAACGCAGGGCTGCTAGCAGCCCTGCGTTTTTATATTAAGTTCCAGCTTACTAAGTTATGGAACCACTGTAATACGATCCACCGCTGTGGGAGAGTATGGAGAATTTGCCGCAAGATATCTCTCGAAGGCATCAGTATCCACTTCGCCGCCGAGACGATCTGTTCCGAGCTTGAGGGTCGGGAAGCTATCACCGCCATCTGCCAGGAAGGAGTTGACTGTAACACGATAGTTAGCCGCAGGATTGATCACGACGCCGTTGAGCATGATCGTGGCTGGGTCTACTTTATCACATACGGGACCCGATGCTTTCCAGGTATATGTGAAGCCTGCAGAAACCTGCAGGATACGGGCAGTACCCAACGTACAACCAGCGAGTTGCTCTTCAAGCACTCTTTCGATCTGCGCGCCAGTCAACGTCATGGTCACCATACTATTGCCAAAAGGCTGGACGGTGAACATTTCGCCATAGGTTACATTGCCATCGCCTTCATTGGCGGGGCTGTTTGCATAGGTGAGGTCAGCGCGAATGCCGCCGGGGTTCATGAAAGCGACAACTGCATCACCAAATCCGGGGTCGTTCGTGGCGTCAAGCTGACCGTCAGCGATCAAATCGCCAAGAGCAGATTCACCAGCCGCATTGTTCGTGCGGGTAATGTTTGCAGTAATGGAACCGATCACACGATTCGCAAGCGGTGCGGCAATGGCATTGTATTTATTGATCAAAGCAGTTAATAAACCATCTTTGGGAACATCGCGTGTCACGATCTTGTTTTCGGCTGCCATGGTAACAACTTCACCGGTAACGCGATCAATTGTGAGATCAACCTTGGTCACCAAACGACCAAAAGAGAACGCGCTGGTGACGATCTTATTATCGAGCACACAATTGTAGGGCTGGTGAGTATGTCCGCTGATAACAACATCCACCTCGTCATCCAAATTGTTGACAATATCCACAATCGGACCAGAGATACCTACACAACCATTGAATGGTGCAGGGGCTGCTTGAACACCACCTTCATGGATTATGACCACGATCGTCTCAATACCTTTTGCCTTAAGTTCAGGCACAAGCGCATTGACAGTAGCGGCTTCATCCAGGAAGTTCAAATCAGCAATACCAGAGGGTGTTACGATCAAGGGCGTACCTTCAAGTGTCATGCCAATGAAAGCGATCTTGGCGCCAGCAAACGAACGCACTTTATAAGCCGGGAAGATGGTCTTGCCATTATCCTGACGAACCACATTCGCAGCCAGGAACTGGAAGTTCGCACCTGCGAAATCATCGCCATCCTGACAACCGTCCACAGGATGACAGCCACCCTCCTGCAAACGAACCAATTCATGCCAGCCTTCGTCGAATTCGTGATTGCCAACTGCGTTGAAGTCCAAACCGATCAGGTTAAAGGCTTCGATCGAAGGCTCATCATGGAACAACGCTGAAAGCAATGGGCTTGCACCCACCATATCACCAGCTGAAACGACCACAGTGTTCGGGTTGAGCGCGCGCAAATTGCTGATATGGGTTGCCAGATATTCCACACCACCAGCATCGATAGTACCCACACGCCCGGAAGAACCGGTGGGCGGAAGGAGGTTACCATGGAAATCGTTCAGCGCCAGAATCTGAACGTCCACAGTGCCGGAGGGCTTGGCGCCTACAGAAACTGCAGTTGCCATCAAAAGAACCAAAGCTATAACTAGTGAAAACACACGTACTGAAGTCTTCATACAACTCTCCTCATAAGTATGGAAATATGGATCAAATAGCCATTACAACAAAACCCCTTGAGATTTGCCCAGCAAAGCACCTCCTTCTAAAAGAAGAAAACGAACTTACACTTTTGTAATTATACAATGCCACAGCACGGGGAATCAAACACCAAAAGGTTACACTTTCAACACCCATGTATGGATTTATAGTATCGCCAATGTTTCCAACAAACGTGACTGCCACATTTTCCCAAACGAACACCAATAGGATGACTTTCCGCCTCGCACTCCCGGACCCAGGTCTGCCAATCGCGCCCCATTCCTCTCCTCCCCTGAAGCAGGATACCGCAACACGATCTGTCCGCTCTCCCAGCTGATCCCTGCCAACCCAGCCTTCTCTGCACGCAACTTAACACGCATCTGGTAAAACAGATTCTCAACCATCTCGGGCAACACGCCAAAGCGATCTTTGAATTCAGATGCCAATGCGTCAATCTCGATCTCATCACGCAGATCTGCAATACGACGATACAACCGCAAACGCAGATCCTGATCCGTGATGTAATCCGCAGGGATGCCCACCGCCAAAGGCAAATCGACATTGACAGGCATCGAGATCGGCTGGCTCAAGCTTGAAAGCGAAACTTCAATCTTTCGTCTTTCGTCTTTCGTTTCGCCCTCACCTCTCGCCAACTCAATCCGCCGTATTTGTCTCACTGCATCAGCCAACAACCGCGTGTACAAATGAAAACCGACCGCTTGAATATGTCCGCTCTGACGTGTGCCAAGCAAGTCGCCAGCCCCGCGAATCTCAAGATCACGCATCGCAATGGAATAGCCTGCGCCGAGTTGGGTGTTCTCAGCGATCACTTCCAGCCGTTGCTGACCTTCCTGTGTGGGACTCAGTTTTCGGTGGCGGAAAAAGTAGGAGTACGCCCGGGCAGCTCCACGTCCGACACGACCGCGCAGTTGATAAAGCTGAGCCAAACCAAATGTATCAGCACGGTCCACGATGAGGGTGTTCGCGTTCGGGATATCCAATCCAGATTCAATGATCGTCGTTGAAAGCAAAATGTCCGTCTCGCCCAAATTGAAGCGATGCATCACAGAAGCCAGTTGAGTCTCAGGCATCTGACCGTGACCAATATCCACATTTGCTTCAGGGACGAGTTGATTCAAATGTGCCTTCATCGCATCAATCGTGTTGACGCGGTTATGTACAAAGAAAATTTGTCCGCCGCGTTCGAGCTCACGCAGAATCGCCTGACGCACCAACTTCGGCGAATATGGACCCACATGCGTAACAATGGGCAAACGTTCCTCAGGCGGCGTGTTGAGATTTGAAATATCACGC
>Ga0137333_1000347_pt1 | contig 12318 bp, 4 predicted proteins | sample EasRivERMLT231_2_FD_102286 | JGI IMG/M metagenome (GOLD analysis project Ga0137333, IMG submission 102286) | Soil microbial communities from meander-bound floodplain in the East River, Colorado, USA - East River MetaG ERMLT231_2 | ecosystem: Environmental > Terrestrial > Soil > Floodplain ... | reverse complement strand
CTGCCGGTCGCGATGCTGCTCGTGTGTGCGTTCTTTCTGTGGACGTGGTCGCCGTCGTGGCTCGACGTGCGGCTCAATAAGTTGCTGCAGGTTCTCGACCCGTCGGGGTACCGCTGGCTCAACGAGACGCACCTCAAGGTCGACCGGGGCGTCGAGTTCTACAACCGGCGCGCGGTCCCGTACGACGGCCTCTTCTGGCTTAACCGGGCGTGGCTCCTGCTGGTCGGTGTCGCCGGTGTGCTGGCGGCGCGGCGCTCGGTGGCGTTGTCCGCGCGTGGGGTGGCGGCGGCACGCGTGTCGATACGGAAATCAAAGGCAGTCACGGCGCCACCGCCGCCCGCGTGGGACGAGGCGCCCGCCGGCACGGCGCTGCGCGCGCTCGGCATGACGAGCGGGGTACCTTCGTTTCTCACCAGCCTGCGGTGGGTGGTGGTTTCGGAGCTGCGCGAACTCCTGCGCCAGGCGGGACTCTACATCTTCATTCCGCTGATCCTGCTTCAGTGTCTCGGCAACGTGTTGGTCGCGGTGGGGGCGTTCGACACGCCGCTCCTGCTGACACCTGGTATCACCGCGGCCGGGGTGGCGAATCAGACTTCCGTGTTCGTCTGCTTCCTGCTCATGTTCTACACGGTGGAGTCCCTCGAGCGCGAGCGTGCCACCGGATTCGCCCCGATTCTCTATGCCACCCCGCTGCGAACCGCAGCGCTTCTGACCGGCAAGGCGCTCGCCAACGGCGTCGTGGTGCTGGCCGTGCTGGCGGCGTCGCTGGCGGCGTGCGCGATTGGGCTCCTCATCCAGCACACCGTCGCGTTCTCGCTCACCCCGTACGTGCTGATATGGGGATTGCTCTTGATCCCCACCTTCCTGGCGTGGACCGCATTCGTGACTGCGATGTACGCGGCGACGGGCAATCGCTACGGGGCGTACTCGCTCTCGTTCGCCCTGCTCGCGTTCACCGGTTACCGCGCGCTCACCGGAGGAATCAACTGGGCCGGCAACTGGCCGCTCTGGGGCGTCATTCGCTGGAGCGACCTCGGCTTCTTCGAGACCGACGGCCGTGCGCTCGTCCTCAACCGCATCATGGTGCTCGGCTTCGCGGTGCTGTTCACGGTGATCGCGGTGCGGCTCTTCGGGCGGCGGGGCACCGATGCGGTGCGCGCCATGCACCGCATGGCGCCGCGGCGCCTCTGGTCGTCGGGCTTGAAACTCGCGCCGTACGCGGCGGTCCCGATCGTCGCCGTCGTGATGCTAACGGTGCAGGTGAGTCACGGCCTGGAGGGGGGCGCGGCGAAAAAGGCCAACAGGGACTACTGGGCGAAGAATCTCAAGACCTGGTTCGAGGCGCCGCTGCCGGACATCGCCCGCTTCGACGTGGACGTGAAGGTGGATCCGGCGCGGCACTGGCTCTCCAGCGAGGGGGTCTTCACGCTCGTCAACGGCCTGGACTCCGCGCTCACGCGCATTCCGCTCACCGGCGGACTGCACTGGAAACAGCTCGCGTGGACGATGAACGGGGCCGACTACGCACCCGACGACAGCAAGCGCCTCTACCTCTTCACGCCGCCGCATCCGCTCGCGAAAGGAGACAGCGTCGTGATCGGCTGGAAGTTCGAAGGGCGCTTGCCGGACGGCGTCACTCGCAACGGCGGTAACACCGACGAGTTCATCCTCCCGTCCGGGGTGGTGCTCACCGGATTCACGCCGAGCTTCGCGCCGGTGATCGGCTTCATGGAACAGGTCGGCGAAACCAAGGACAACACCACCGAACCCCGGCGGTACCCGCGCGACTACTATAAGGGCGTCACGCGCGCGGGCTACGGCGCCACCGCCTGGTTTCCGGCCCGCGTGACCGTCACCGGCCCGGAGGCGTACACGCTCAACTCGGTCGGAGTGTGCACGAGCAACACCGTGAAGGATGGATGGCGCACCCAGGTGTGGGAGACCGATCACCCGGTCAAGATTCTCAACATCGTCTGCGGTCGCTGGAGCGTGAAGCAGGGCAACGGCACCACCATTTTCTACCATCCGTCCCACGCGTACAACGTGGACGAAATGTCGGCGACCCTCGACGCCGCGCGGCGCTGGTACTCCGAGTGGTTTCTGCCGTATCCGTGGCGCGAGCTGAAGCTCTCGGAGTTTCCCGGGCTCGCGGGATACGCGCAGGGCTTCGGCACCAACATTACCTTCAGCGAAAACATCGGATTCCTGACCAGGAACGACGCGAAGACGAACGCCACCTTCCTCGTCACCGCCCACGAAGCGGCGCACCAGTGGTGGGCCAACATTCTGACCCCGGCCAACGGCCCCGGCGGCGATTTCTTGAGCGAGGGAACCTCGCACTTTTCCACCATGCTGCTCTTCGAGCAGGTCAAGGGGCCGCGCGCGCGCATGGAGTTCGCGAAGGGACTCGAGGCGCGCTACGGCAACAACCGCCGCGCGGACGACGAGCGCCCCATGTACGACGTGGACGGAAAGCGGCGCGACGACGCCACCGTGATCTACGATCGCGGCGGGTGGGTATTCTGGATGGTATACGACTTCCTCGGGCGCGAACGCGCGCTGGCCGGATACCGGGATTTCTTCCAGACCTGGAGCGTGAGTCGCGACCACCCGGCCCTGCAGGATTTCGTCCTTGCGATGCGGAGGTACGCGGAGGACCCCGCGGCCTACGATGCGTTCGCCCGACAGTGGTTCGAGGACAAGGTGGTCCCGGAGTACCGGATCGCCGAGGCGAGCAAGCAACCGAACGGGGACGGCTACGACGTGACGGTGACGGTGACCAACGCCGGCACCGGGGTCATGCCGGTGGAAGTCGCGGCCACCTCGGGCGAGCGCTGGAAAGAGGCGGAGGGGACGGATTCGCTGGCGTCGTACACGCAGAACCCCGACTACGCGGACGCCCGCGGGACCGTGACCCTCGGTGCCGGCGAGACCAAAACGCTCACCATCCACTGTGCCTTCGAACCGCGCACGGTGGTCGTCGACCCCGACGTCCGTGTACTGCAGTTGAAACGCAAGCAGGCGACTGCTAACCTATGAGGTCCTGGAATCATAACTCTACGTGGAGGTGCCGCAATGGCTCTGCAGATTGGTGATATCGCTCCCGACTTCGAGGCCCAGACCACCGAAGGCCGCATCAAGTTTCACGACTGGGTCGGTGATTCGTGGTGCGTGTTGTTCTCGCACCCGAAGGACTTCACGCCGGTGTGCACGACCGAGCTGGGGTACATGGCGAAGATCAAGCACGAGTTCGACCAGCGCAACGTGAAGATTGTCGGCATTTCGGTCGACTCCGTCGACGACCACCAGCGCTGGAAGGGTGACATCAAGGAAGCGACGGGTGCGGCGGTGACGTACCCGATGATCGGCGACAGCGAGATGTCGGTGGCGAAGCTCTACGGGATGATTCATCCCAACGCGTCGGGTGCCGCGTCGACGCGCACCGCGGCCGACAATCAGACCGTGCGCACCGTGTTCGTGGTGGGGCCGGACAAGAAGATCAAGTTGATGCTCACGTATCCGATGAGCACCGGCCGCAACTTCGACGAAGTGCTGCGCGTGATCGACTCGATGCAGCTGACGGCCCGGCACGCCGTGGCCACGCCGGTCAACTGGAAGCAGGGCGACGACGTGATCATCCTGGCTTCCGTGTCGGACGAGGACGCGAAGAAGAAGTTCCCCGAGGGATGGAGGGCGCCGAAACCCTATCTGCGTTTCGTGAAGCACCCGGCCGACAAGCGCTGAGGCGGCCCGGGTCGGGGATGCGTCGTCGGTTTGTGCGCGGGGTTCCGCCTGCTCTACCGAAAGTGGAACGATGCGTGGACGATTCGTGTGGCTCTCGACGCGCCTGGGTGTTTGTAATCCAACAGCGCGTCGTCTACACTGAACATGATCCGCCGAACGGGTCCCCTCCGGAGATCCACGGCCGCATTGCACGTTTCCGCGAGGAGCCCCCCCCATGAAACGACGGTCTCGGCTTGCCGCCCTGGCGTGTGTTTGCCTGCTAACGCTTTCCGCCGGCGTGGCTCGCGCCATCATCCATCAGTTTGCCGAGAGTTTTACCGCGACGACCTATAAAGACGCGGTCAACACCACCGCGGACTGGAACACCGCTGCGGGGGAGCTGAAGCTGTTTCCGTTCGTGCCGTCCCTCACCGGCACCTACAACACGCCAGGGCTTGTCTATGACGTTGCGGTGGCGGGCGATCTCGCCTTCGTGGCGGACGGCGGTTCCGGTCTCCAGATCATTAACATCACCAACCCCGCAATCCCGACGCTCACCGGCGCCTACAACACGACGGGGAATGCCGGTGGCGTTGCGATAGCGGGCGACCTCGCCTTCGTCGCCGACGGCGCGTCCGGCCTGCAGATCATCAACATCACCAACCCGGCGATCCCGACGCTCACCGGCACCTACAACACGACGGGGAATGCCCGGGACGTTGTGATAGCGGGCGACCTCGCCTTCGTGGCGGACGAGGCGTCGGGTCTCCAGATTGTCAACATCACCAATCCCGCGATCCCTGCGCTCGTAGGTACCTACAACACCCCGGGGTTTGCCTTGGACGTCGCCGTCGCGGGCGACCTGGTCTTCGTGGCGGACGAGGCGTCGGGTCTCCAGATTATCAACATCACCAATCCCGCGATCCCGACGCTCACCGGCACCTACAACACCCCGGGGGAGGCTTATGGCGTTGCAGTGGATGGCGATCTCGCCTTCGTGGCGGACTTTTCGGGCGGGCTCCAGATCATCGACATCACCACTCCCGCGAGCCCGACGCTCACCGGCACCTACAGCACGCCGGGGGAGGCCTATGGCGTTGCGGTGGCGGGCGATCTCGCCTTCGTGGTGGATTTTTTGGGTGGTCGTCTCCAGATCATCGACATCACCACTCCGGCGAGCCCGACGCTCACTGGCACCTACAACACGCCGGGGATCGCCCGGCGCGTTGCGGTGGCGGGCGATCTCGCCTTCGTGGCGGACGACGTATTCGGTCTCCAGGTCATCCGGGTTGGCCATCCCGTGACGATTCCGACGCTCGTCGGTACCAACTTTGCCGCGGGGAGTAGCCGGGACGTCGCGGTGACGGGTGATCTCGCCTTCGTGACAAACGAGGATGACGGTCTCCAGATCATCGACATCGTCAACCCGGCGAGCCCGACGCTCACCGGCAGCTATGACACGCCGGGGGTTGCCTTTGGCGTCGCGGTGGCGGGCGATCTCGCTTTCGTCGGCGACGGCACGTTCGGCCTCCAGATCATCAACATCGTCAATCCAGCGAGCCCCGTGCTCGCCGGCACCTACAACACGCCCGGGAATGTTCATGGGGTTGCGGTAGCGGGCGACCTCGCCTTCGTGGCGGACGGGGCGTCCGGCCTTCAGATAATCAATATCGTGAATCCCGCGATCCCGACGCTCACCGGCACCTACAACACGCCGGGGACTGCCCAAGACGTTGCGGTGGCGGGCGATCTCGCCTTCGTGGCGGACGACGCGTCCGGCCTTCAGATAATCAATATCGTGAATCCCGCGATCCCGACGCTCACCGGCACCTACAACACCTTGGGAACTGCCTTGGACGTTGCGGTGGCGGGCGACCTCGTCTTCGTGGCGGACGCTGATGCCGGTCTCCAGATCATCAACATCGTGAATCCCGCGAGCCCGACGCTCGTCGGCACCTACGACGATACCTCGGCGAATTCCTATGGTGTCGCGGTAGCTGGCGATCTCGCCTTTTTGGTGAGCGACCTCCTCAAGATCATCAACATCACCAATCCCGCGAGCCCGACGCTCACCGGCACCTACGACACCTATGGCCAGAGCGTTGCGGTGGCTGGCGAGCTGGCCCTCGTGGCGAACTTCTCTGCGGGTCTGATTGTGATCCAGGTGTTCCAGCACGAGGTGGATGAGAGCCGGAACATCGGCCGATCCCTTTCGGTCGATGGGAGCACCGATACCATCCACCGCGCGCGGCTCTCGACCACGCAGACCGCCGGTGTGAGCTGGCAGGTCAGTGCCAATGCGGGAACCAACTGGCAGGCGATTGCGCCCGACAACGCGTGGAACGCATTCGCGATTCCGGGCAGCGATCTCCGGTGGCGTTCGACGCACACGTGGGCCGGTGGCAACCCTACCGTTTCGGACCTGCACCTCGCGTGGCTCAACGACCACGCGTCGATCGACGCCGTCACCGACATCCCCAACGATCAGGGTCGACAGGTCAGCGTCGAGTGGACACGGAGCGGCCATGACTTCGTCGGCGATGCCACGCAGATCGTCGAGTACGCGGTTTATCGGAAGATCGATCCCGACCTCAGCGTCGCCGCGATGCCGGCGACGGCGTCGACGTTCGAGCATCTCAGTCCCTCGGCGAGAGAGAACGCTCTGATGATGCTAGCCGCGGGGTGGCATTTCCTCGTGACGGTGCCGGTCCTGACAGAGGATAGCTATGCGGTGGTTGTTCCCACGCTCAAGGACAGCACGATCGTGGCGGGCCCGTACCAGACGATCTTTCGAATAACGGCATTGACCGCAACGCCGGGCGTGTTCTTCCACTCGCCGCCCGACAGCGGCTACTCGCTGGACAATCTTGCTCCGTCGGTGCCGGCGAACTTTGCGATCACGTTCAACCCCGGCGGTGGCAGCGCGCTCGCGTGGGACGAGTCTCCCAACGCGGACTTCCAGTACTTCCGCGTGTATCGTTCCAGCAATCCCAACTTCACGCCGTCACCGGGGACACTGGTGCACTCGACGACCACGAACGGCTGGGTGGACCCGGACAACGACCCCGGGGTGGTCTACTTCAAGGTGACGGCCACGGATTTCTCGGGCAACGAGAGTGGTCCGGCGAGTGCCGGCACCATTACCGGTGTCGACGGAGCGGCGGTTCCGCGAACGTTTGCGCTCTATCCCAACGTCCCCAACCCGTTCAACCCGACGACGCTCATTCGATACGACGTGCCGGAGAGCGGCGGCGACGTGTCGCTTCGGATCTACGACGTGAGCGGGCGGGTGGTGAAGACGCTGGTGGAAGGACGCCAGAACGCGGGCGCGAAGTCACTGACCTGGGACGGGAGCGGGGACGCGGGAGTGCCGGTGGCCTCGGGCGTGTACTTCTATCGCCTTACGGCGCCGGGCTACACGAAGACGCACAAGATGGTGCTGATGAAATAGGGCGCGGGTGGTTCGCGACCAGGCCCCGCCGGTGAAGAATCCCGGCATCGAGTGACTCGGTGCCGGGATTCTTCTTTCAGGCAGCGGAACTCGCGGCCCCCCGCCGCCCGGGTTGCGACGACCGGCTGTTTTTGTTACCTTCCCTTCGCCACTCGGCCCCACACCCCATGAAACCAAGAGATCTCGTCGTCCGGGGCGCCCGGGAACACAACCTCAAGAACGTCAACGTCTCCATCCCGCGTAACCAGTTCGTCGTCATCACGGGGTTGAGCGGGTCGGGGAAATCCTCGCTCGCCTTCGACACCATCTACGCCGAGGGTCACCGCCGCTACGTCGAGAGCCTTTCTGCGTACGCGCGCCAGTTCCTCGGGCAGATGGAGAAGCCCGACGTCGACCGCATCGAAGGCCTTTCGCCCGCCATCTCGATCGAGCAGAAGACCACCGGGCGCAACCCGCGCTCGACCGTCGGGACGATGACCGAGATCTACGACTACCTCCGGCTCCTGTTCGCGCGCGCCGGCACCCCGCACTGTCCCAAGTGCGGCCGCGTGATCGCGCAGCAGTCGCTCGACCAAGTGAAGGACCGCGTCCTGGCGCTGCCGACCGGCACGCGGGTGACGATCCTGGCCCCGATGGTCCGCGGGCGCAAGGGCGAGCACCGGAAGGTCTTCGAGACCATCGAGAAGGAAGGGTTCCTGCGCGCGCGTGTGAATGGCGAGATCGTCGACGTCGAGACGGTGCCCGCGCTGCACAAGCAGAAGAAGCACGACATCGACGCGGTCATCGACCGCCTCGCCGTGGATCCGAAGAATGCGCGCCGCGTCGGCGATTCGCTGGAAGCGGCCTCAAGGCTCTCGGGCGGGCTGATCGCCGTGGTGGCAGGAACCTCTGCTAGAGCGGAGGAGTTCCTGTACTCCCAGCAGTTCGCCTGCCCCCACTGCGACGTGAGCTTCGGCGAGCTCTCGCCGCGCATGTTCTCCTTCAACTCGCCCTACGGGGCCTGCCCGTCGTGCGACGGCCTGGGCGCGCGCATGGAGTTCAACGAACGACTGATCGTGCCGGACGGCAACGCGACCCTGGATGCGGGCGCGCTCGCGCCGATGGGGAAGCTCAAGGGCGACTGGGGCCGCTCGCAGCTCGAAGCGCTGGGAGAGCACGTCGGTTTCGACCTGTCGACGCCGTGGGACCGGCTTTCGAAGAAGGCACGCCGCGCGATCCTGCACGGCGTCGAGGGCGAGATCGCGGTCAAGATGAACTTCGCAAAAGTGGAGGGCGAGTATCGCACCAACTGGGAAGGCGTCGTCCCGTGGCTGCACCGCCGGTTCAAGGGCACGTCCAGCGACAGCGTTCGTTCCTGGCTCGAAACCTTCATGACCGTCGAGCCGTGCACGGCGTGCGGCGGCGCACGCTTGAAACCCGAGGCGCTGGCGGTCCGCGTCGCCGGGCACTCGATCGCCGACGTGTGCCGGTGGAGCGTGGCGCGCGCGTTGTTCGAGTTGAACGCGTTCAAGCTCGACGGCAACGCGGCCGTGATCGGCGCCCCGATCCTGCACGAGATCGTCGCGCGCACGCGCTTTTTGGCCGACGTCGGCCTGGGCTACCTTTCGCTCGATCGCGGCGCCACCACCCTCGCCGGCGGCGAGGCGCAGAGGCTCCGGCTCGCCACCCAGATCGGTTCGAAGCTGATGGGGGTGCTGTACATCCTCGACGAGCCGTCGATCGGACTCCACCACCGCGACAACGCGCGGCTGATTCAGACGCTCAAGAGCCTCCGCGACATCGGCAACACGGTGCTGGTGATCGAACACGATCGCGACACCATCCTCGCGGCAGACTACGTGGTGGACCTCGGCCCGGGCGCGGGCGTGCACGGCGGCGAAGTCGTGGCGGCGGGGACGCCGGAGGAGGTCATGCGGGTCCCCGGGAGCGCCACCGGCAAGTACCTGCGGATGGAAACGCCCGCGATTCCGCGCGGGGCACGCCGGCACCTGATCGCCGACGCCATCGTCGTGCGCGGTGCTCGGGAGAACAACCTCAAGCACATCGACGTGGAGTTTCCGCTCGGCCTGTTCACATGCGTCACCGGTGTCAGCGGTTCGGGAAAGAGCACGCTGGTGAACGATATCCTCTACCGCGCGCTGCACCGGCACTTCTTCGGCGGCACCGAGCTGCCCGGCGCGCACGTCGCGGTCGAGGGCCTGGACCGCGTCGACAAGGTGATCGACATCGACCAGTCGGCGATCGGGCGCACGCCGCGCTCGAACCCGGCGACGTACACCGGCCTGTTCACGCCGATCCGGGACCTGTTCGCGCAGCTGCCGGAAGCGCGCGCGCGCGGCTACAAGACCGGTCGGTTCAGCTTCAACGTCGCGGGCGGCCGCTGCGAGAAGTGCGAAGGCGACGGCGTCATCAAAGTCGAGATGCATTTCCTCCCGGACGTCTACGTGACCTGCGAGGCGTGCAAGGGGCGGCGCTACAGCCAGGAGACCCTGCAGATCACGTACAAGGGACGCAGCATCGCCGACGTGCTCGACCTGTCGGTCGAGGAGGCGGTGGAAGTGTTCTCGAGCTTCCCGGGTGTGAAGCGCACGTGCGAGACGCTGGCCTCGGTGGGGCTCGGGTACGTCAAGCTCGGCCAGCCGGCGACCACGCTTTCGGGCGGCGAGGCGCAGCGCGTGAAGCTGGCGGCGGAGCTGGCCAAGCGCGGCACCGGCAGGACGCTCTACCTCCTGGACGAGCCCACGACCGGGCTCCACCACGAAGACGTCCGCATGCTGCTGGACGTGCTGAACAAGCTTGTGGACAAGGGGAATACGGTTATTGTGATCGAGCACAACCCCGATGTAATATTGACCGCCGATCACATCATCGACCTCGGTCCGGAAGGTGGGGACGCGGGGGGCGCGGTGGTGGCGACCGGTTCTCCATACGACATCATGCAGTGCGCGGAGTCGCACACCGGGGCCATGCTGCGGGAGCTGGCGGCGGGAAATGAGCACGCTCAAACACACTCCGTTGTATGACGCCCACCTCGCGGCCGGCGCCAAGCTGGTGCCGTTCGCGGGCTTCGAGATGCCGGTGAGCTACGCGGGCGTGATCGAGGAGCACACCACGGTGCGCGAGCGCGTGGGGCTTTTCGACGTGAGCCACATGGGCGAGTTCGTCGTGAGCGGGCCGGACACGTGGGCCTACCTCGACCGCGTCGTCACCAACGACTGCTCGAAGCTCGCCGCGGACGGTGTGCTCTACACGGTGATGTGCCGCGAGAACGGCACCGTCGTCGACGACCTGCTGGTGACCCGGATCGCCGCGGACCGCGCGCTGATCGTGGTCAACGCGTCCAACATCGAGAAAGACTTCGCGCACATGAAGCGGCTGGTCGCCGGTCGCGTCGAGCTCGAGAACGCGAGCGACGAGTGGGCGCTGATCGCCATCCAGGGCCCGCGCGCGCACGAGCTGGTGAAGACGACTCCCATGCTGACCCCGGTGCGCGACGACGTCGACGCGATCGGCTATTACCGCTGGCGCGCGTTCACGTCCGACGGCGATCGCCTCGTCCTGTCGCGCACGGGGTACACGGGCGAGCGCGGCTTCGAGATCTTCGTGCCGCCCGCACGCGCGCGCGAGCTGTGGGATCAACTGATGGTCACCGGCGCCACCATGGGCGTCGCCCCGGCCGGACTGGGGGCGCGCGACACGCTTCGTTTCGAGGCGTCGCTGTGTCTCTACGGGCACGAGCTGGACGATGAGACGACGCCGCTCGAGGCGGGTCTGCCCTGGGTGGTCAAGCTCGGCAAACCGGACTTCGTGGGTCGTGCCGCTCTGGCCGGCGAGAAAGCACGCGGTTCCCGAAAGCAACTGCTCGGATTCGAGCTGGAAGGGCGTAATATTGCGCGCCAGGGTTACGCCGTCATGCGCGGAGAGTCGATGGTGGGCAAGGTAACCAGCGGGACGTGGTCGCCGACCCTGAAGAAGAGCCTGTGCATGGCTTACGTCGACGCGGACAGCGTCGACGCCGAACTCGCGATCCAGGTGCGGACGAACCCGGTTCAAGCCCGGCGTACGCCACTTCCTTTCTACCCGAGCCGCGCGCGCGGGTAAGCCCCGCGCGACGTCCGCGTCCCCTCCCAGCAGCCCTCAAAGCGACTCTTTTGGCGGGAATCCACTATGCATTATCATGGTAGGAGAAATGCCATGAGTATAGCGGCCTATCGCAGACAGATCTCCTACCTCTTGTGGCGCGTCGTGCCGGTGTCACTGATGGTCGCCGTCGCCGCGTTCGTGGTGGCGAGTCAAGTCGTCAGTCCCCACCGCCGGATCGTCAAGATCACGGTCCTTTTTCTCATGCTGGTGGTCATCCTCCGGCTCGACGTGGTCTATTCGCTGTACCTGTTCGTCCTGCTGATGCCGTTTCCGAGCGGCGTCGCGCTCACGAGCACCAACGTCGTGCTCATGTCGTTGATTCCGCTGCTGTGGGTCATCCGGGCGAGGTCGGCCCGGAAGGCCTTGGTCAAGCGCACCCCGCTGGATGGTTTCATACTCTTCTTCCTGCTCGCCTTCGTCGTCTCGTTCTTCAACTCGGATACGAATCGCGAACTGGTATTGAACCTCCGGATGCTATGGCGCCAACTCGCGGCGCTGAGCTTCTTCTATCTGATCGTCACGTTCGTGGACGACGAGCAGAAACTCTCGCGATTCACCAAGCTGGTCGCCGTGTCGGCGAGTCTGGTGGGTCTCACGGCCTGCATCGAGCTGTTCTTCCCGACGGCGACGCTCATTCCGGGCTGGATCAGCCTCCACGGCAAGGAGGTTGGCGAAGAGTTCGGCGGGCGCATCCAGGGTATTCGGGTCGGCGGCAGCGTGGGCAGCCACGGCCTTCTGGGCGACTTCGTCTCGCTGGCCTTGCTCTACGTCGTGTTTCACCTGTTCCGGGCGAGGAATCCCATCGAGAACACGATCTGGCTGGCCCTCCTCGTGATGTCTTTCACCTCGGTGCTGGCGACCGCGAATCGGGGCGCCTTCCTTGCACTCTCGGTGGGCATCGCGTACTCGTTCTGGGTCTTTCGCCGCTCCTTGAACCCGGTTCGCTTCATCCTGGTCGCCGCCGCGGTGGTCGGGCTCTTCGCGGCGGTTCACGTCGCGCT
>Ga0137333_1000346_pt1 | contig 12320 bp, 13 predicted proteins | sample EasRivERMLT231_2_FD_102286 | JGI IMG/M metagenome (GOLD analysis project Ga0137333, IMG submission 102286) | Soil microbial communities from meander-bound floodplain in the East River, Colorado, USA - East River MetaG ERMLT231_2 | ecosystem: Environmental > Terrestrial > Soil > Floodplain ... | reverse complement strand
GCCGTGCGCTGGGTGTGGTGTTTACTGATCTAACCGGCGGCGCGAGTTTGAATTCTTTAATCGCGCAGATGACGATGCTGGCGCGTAATAGTCTGCCGTTGCTGGTGACGATCAGTGACCCGGATGTGGTGCATGCTTCGCAAATGAAGCCGGATGATTCTTTGGGGGTGTATCAACGTGCGGCGGCGAGTCAGTTATTGGATGAACGCCGCGTGGTATTGGACGTGCTCCGTCAGCGCGGGGTATTGACGCTGGATGTGCCCGCGAATCAATTATCGCTTTCAGTGATCAATCGCTATTTGGAGTTGAAGGGGAGAATGCAGTTGTAGAGGGATGATTGTTCAATCTTCCCAGTCGTCCCAGTATATGTTTGCAAAATGAAACTTGCATATGCGATAACGCTTTTCCCCCTCCCTATTATCATAAATAACATTGTAGATTCTAGTGTTACGATCAAGGTGAAACCAGTTCTTCTTTATCACAACGTTTTGCACTCTTTTGTTTTCAAGGTACTGTCGTATAGAAAGTTTATCTTTATGATATTCAATAAGTTTAAATCTAAAAGCGACAGTTACCATCAAAATCAAAATGACAATCGAGCAAATGTTGGAGTTGTTCATATTTCAAACTGACTTACTTGTGCCTTTTCCACTCTCGCCCCGCCAGCAACAAGTAACTATATAGAAAAATTCCACTCACGATTCCTACGATCCAATGGATGGGAGCGGCGATATCGTTATTTGGCGAGATAAAACCTTCAATGGTCCCTGCGATCACCAGCCACGGAACTGCGCCGAGCAATAGATACACTGCCTTCCGCGCGGCTTGGGCGAGGGCGTCGCGGCGGCGCATCAAGCCCGGTTGCAAAATGGACCAGCCCAACATGAGTCCCGAACCGCCGGCGATGAAGATGATGCTCAACTCGATCACGCCATGTCCGATGACGAAGGTCCACAATTCGAAGCCGATCCCATGAAAGGCAGTGAGCCCGGTCAAGGCACCGATCGACAGACCATTGGTGAACAGCACCCACAATGTCAACAAGCCCGCGGTCAATCCGCTGGCAAAAGCCAGGAACGAAACTTGAATATTATTCCGCATGATGAACGAGGAAGCATACGGACGTTCTTCAACGGGAATATCGATCCAAAGTTGTTTATCTTCGACCGTGTCAACCAGTTGCTGCGAACCTGCGGGCAATAGCCATGCGACAGTTGTCGGTCTGACGTACACACTCACACCCGCGGCAATGGCAGGGAGTATGAACAGCAATGCCGCCACGAAAGTGAAGCGCCACGTCTCACGGAAGAGACGCGGAAAACCGGTCGTTGCGAATTGCCACATGCGTTTCAATGCCAGCGGTTCACTGCGATATACTACGGCGTGGGCGCGCGCCACCAGTTGATTTAAATAGGTCGTGATCTCGTTCCGCGGGAAATCCCGTTTTGCCAGTGCCAGATCAGAAGTGACCGCGCGATACAGACGCGCAAGCTCGCGCACCTGCGCTTCAGAGAGTCCGCGCATGTCTTTTTGACTTTGATCGAGCAGCTGACTTAAGGTTTCCCAATCGTTTTTGCGGGACTGGTAAAATTCATTCACACGCATAGGCTGATTATACCCATGAGCACCCCTGAAGAAACCATTGATATTGATACTCCTGAAAATGTGGCTTTTGGCTATCAAGTGGCAGGACTCGGTTCACGTTTCCTGGCCACCCTGCTGGATACACTGATCATTGGTCTGTTACAGGTGATCGTAATTGTGGTCTCCCTCGCGGTGGCTGCCCAGCTTGAGGATACAGCCCTCAGCGGCGAATTTTCTACCTGGGTGTATGCCGTGCTTGGCATCGTCGGTTTTCTGTTCTATTGGGGCTACTATATTTTTTTTGAAATGCTTTGGAACGGTCAATCACCCGGCAAGCGTTGGGCGGGCATTCGTGTGATCCGGGCTGATGGCACACCCATTACATTATCCGAATCATTCATCCGCAATCTGACACGGCTGGTGGATCTGCTCCCCATGGCCTACGGTGTCGGGGTTATCGTCATGTTCATTGATAAACAATCGCGCCGCCTGGGCGACCTCGCCGCTGGTACACTGGTCGTACATGATCAGGCGCCGATCAGCATTCAGGCGCTTTCAGTGCGACGTTCAGTCAACTTTTCGCCGCATGGGTTCAAGCAAATCCCATTGGATGGCTTCCCCATCGAGAGATTGACCAATGATGATCTGAATCTGATCGAGGATTTTCTCAGCCGCCGCGATCAATTGACACATCGTGAGACGCTCGCCGTTCAAATCCTCAATACGCTGCATACGCGCCTGAGCCTGCCTCAGCCTGCGATCAACCGCGTCGAAGCTGAAGATATGCTGTTGGCGATCCTGCAAACAGCCCAAAAACGTCAGGTAGATGGATGAATAGATAAATACTGGAGGAATCGTGACGATCAACAACGAACAGGGTAATAAGAATAAATGGATCTGGATCGGACTGGGGGCGGCAACGTTGTTTTGCCTGTGTGCCGTAGCATTGGCAGTTTCCATCTTTTATCGGATAGGTAAACAGGTGGTGGATGGCACACAATCCGATCCTGAAGCCGCGGCGCAGGCCGCACACGCGATCGCCGACTATGACCTGCCGCCCGGTTATCAAGAACAGATGGCCATGGATATCATGTTCTATTCATTCGTCGTCATCGCGCCAGATACAACGGGGCCATCCAACAGCCCGCTTATCATGTTGGCACAATTCAGCCAGGTGGGCATGGACCGCAAACAAATGGAACAACAATTACGCCAGTCGTTTGAACAACAGTTCGGAATGCGCGGAGCGGATATGCAGGTGGTGGAAGTGAAGACCATGGTCATTCGCGGTGAGGAAGTGGAAGTAACCACCTTCGAAGGCACCGATGCGAATGGCTATGTTATGCGCCAGTTGGTTACCAGTTTCCCCGGCAAGGATGGCACGGCCATGTTGATGATCGTGGGTTCGCCCTCCGCCTGGGATGAAAATGAGATCGATGATTTCATTGAATCCATTCATTAAACAGTGTAAGATATAATCACACTGGAGGAACGACCATGACTGAAATTAAACCCCTCAATTGGACTGCCAAACCTGGCGTCGGTTTATCTGTTGTCCGCCGCGGCGATGGCGGCATGACACTCACTTTCACAGACCTATCGGATGCGACCCTCAATGACTGGCGCGAATTCGCGCTGGAGCATTTGATGAGCGCCACAGGCCGCACGCGCAACTTGTATGATCTGCGCCTGGTGAAAGAGATTCCCGAAAAGGCGATCCGCGCGGCGGTGGAGGCGAATAGCGACCCCTCGGCGCGCAACATCCGCGTGGCGGTGGTGGTGGCAGATGACAAGGTCGCCGAAGCGATCCGCGATGTGGCCGCACTGGCCTTGGCTGGCTCAGCCTCGGCGATGAAGATCTTTTCCGACATCAACGAAGCCGAAGCCTGGCTCGCGCGCCCGTTGGATCAGATTCCGTAACCTTACTATTCGCTCTCTCGGGGGCTAAGCCCCCGAGAGAGCATGCATGGCATGAAATTCCCCTCCCTTCAAATTGGAAATCAACTATTTAATTGGGGTGCCCGTACGTATGTGATGGGCATTCTTAATGTCACGCCCGATTCTTTTTCGGGCGATGGACTGATCACGAATGGGGATATGGTCGAGCATGCGATCTATCAGGCGGACCACTTTTTAAAACAGCACGCGGATATTCTCGATGTGGGCGGTGAATCCACCCGACCCGGTGCGCAGACCGTCACAGCGGATGAAGAGTTGGAACGTGTCGTTCCGGTGATCCAGGTGCTGCATAAAAATTTCCCCGATGCGATCATTTCCATTGACACATATAAAGCCAAAGTAGCGGAAGAGGCGTTCAAAGCGGGCGCACATATTTTGAACGACGTCTGGGCGCTGCGGGCGGACCCCGAGCTTGCCTCGGTTGCGAAGAAGTTTAACGTCCCTGTGATCTTGATGCATAACCGCAGTAACCCCGCCACCGTGGAAGTGCGTGAAAATCTGGGGAATGCTTATATCGGTTCAGAGTATGCGGACTTGATCGAAGATGTCAAACGCGAATTGCTCATGAGCGTGGACCTTGCGAAAAAGGCCGGGATCGAAGAGTCACATATTATTCTGGACCCAGGCATCGGCTTTGGAAAGAAGCGGGAGCATAATCTCGAGTTGATCAACAGACTCGGGGAAGTCCGCGCGTTGGGGTATCCGGTATTGTTGGGTCCATCCAGAAAATCATTCATTGGCTTTACACTTGACCTGCCCGCGGACCAGCGCGTGGAAGGCACGGCGGCAACCATCGCAGTGGGCATCACGCGCGGCGCGGATATCATCCGCGTGCACGATGTGAAGGAAATGACGCGTGTGGCAAAGATGACCGATGCACTGGTGAGGAACAGCGAGACAAACATTTGATATGGCTGCGACACTGAAACGCCCGCTTGATCCGGGGCTATTTTTTTTAATGGCTGGTTTGTTGGTGGGGGTCTGCTATTGTATTTTCATTCCGTATGGAGCCGGCTTTGATGAGGAACGGCATCTCGTGCGCATCTATACCATGTCGCAGTATGAATTTATGCCGAACTTTCCGGGCGCGCAGGTGCATGAAGATGTCTTTGATCTTTCCTACCAGCGCCGCATCACACAGACCCCTGCGTTCGATATGTTCAACGCAGAAAATTTCGGGAGGCGCTTCAGTACGTTCGACAAGCTCCGTTATGGAACGAAGACCCAGTCGATCTATTCGCCGGTGATATTTTTGCCGCAGGCCTTGATCGGCAGACTCTTGTGGTGGAAGTATGATTTCCCGATCCTGCCGACGATCATGTTGCAGAAGGTCGCCGGGTTGTTGATCTATCTCGCCGGGGCGTATGCGGCGATCCGCGTGGTGCCGTATGGCAAATGGATCTTTACAGCGCTCGCGCTTTCACCTGCGGCGTTATATCAGGCTGTCACCTTGAACGCGGATGGGTTTACCGCAGCAGTTAGTTTTGCTTTCATTGGCTGGGTCATTGCTGTGTATGTGAATGAGAGCGTAGGGATAAAACCCCGCTCGATCTGGGTCCTGGCTGGACTGGCGGTTTTACTGGGAGTTGCCAAACCAGGCGCGATCATTCTGTTGCCTGTGTTGTTGATCCTTTGGAAACATCCCCTACCCTCCAAAAAATGGCTGGTCGTTTTAATCGGCGGAGTGGTGCTCGCAGTCGCTGCGAATGTTGGCTGGTGGCAACTGGCATCACAAGGCACAGTCTTTTCGGGCACGGGTGCACAAAGTGTTTCACAGCAATCGAACCTGTTGCTTACCGACCCAATGGGTTTTATCAAACCACTTTTGCTGAGCATGGTGCTGACGTTCCCCGATCAGGTGCGAGGCTGGGTGGCGGCTTATGGCTATGGGGCGGGCACGATACCGGGACCGGTCTATTTCTTTTCGGCGCTTTTTCTGCTGGCGGCTTTGCTCGCCGAACCGCAACGGGTCAGGATCCCCACATGGATCAGAATATTTCTCGTAGGTACCTTCATCGTCTGTTGTGCTGCGATCTATAGCATTGCCTTCGCGGCGAATTATGGCACCGGAGGGATTCTGGCGCTGGCGAAACACGGACGGTATTACATTCCTTTTACACCTTTGTTGTTCCTGGGTATTGCCGCGTTATTCACCGGGAGTGAAAGTCTGCAAAGACAGATGCGGCAATTTGCGGTTGTTGCCTTTACGCTGGTCATCGGTTTTTATTCCTTTGGCATCTATGCCACCTATTACACCTATTGTGGATACGGAGCGTATGTGGGCGAAAGTTGTACCCTGCCGATCTACAAGAATCTGGAAAAGGAAGAAGGCACCATCACGGTGCAAAATGGGATGCGTTTGAATCAGACCTTTACCAACCAGTGCGGGGAATTGGAACTGGTGCAGGTGTTCATCAACGCGATTCCTGAAAGCAACTCTGGCAACCTGCGGTTTTCACTGCTTGATGAGAATCGCCAGCTCCTTGCCAGCCGGGATTTCCCCGTGTCTGAGATCACGGCCTTTGATTACATCAACCTGCCGGTGGAACTCCCTTCTGGTTACAGTGATAAAATTTTTGAAATCGAATTAGAAGCCAGCGATCTGCAAGCCTCTGATACATTTAAGTTCGTGGTGCCAACGGACATCTATCCTGGTGAATTATCAGCCGCTGGCAAGATCACAGCGTACGATCTGTTGATCCACTATACCTGTGCAGGTCCATAACGGAGTACATAACATGGCGAGTGATTACGGCAAGGAATTATTACGCAGTGGCATTATCGATGCCAAGGCGGGACACCGCGAAAGCGCGCGCCGCTATTTGGACCGCGCCGTGTACATGAGCAATGACCACGATGTGCTGGCGGAAGCCTGGTATTGGATGAGCCAGGTCGTGGATGAAGCGGTTGAAAAACGCAAGGCGCTGGAAAACTGTCTCGCGCACGATCTGCAACACGCACGCGCCCGGCGGGCCTTGGCAGTGCTCGATGGCAAACTCAAAGCGGACGAGATCATCAATCCCGATCAATTGCCGCTGGCACCGGCGAGTCTGCATGCCGCGAACGCGGACCGCTTCATGTGCCCCAAGTGCGGCGGACGCATGTCCTTTGCGCCGGATGGTCAATCGCTAACTTGTGAATATTGTTCACGCAATCAGAAGTTCAGTGTGGCACAGCCTGGCACGGCGAACGAAAAGGATTTCATCATCGCGATGGCAACCGCGCGCGGACACGGCAAGCCGTTGAATCAACAGGTGTTCCACTGCGAAGGCTGCGGCTGTGAATTTATTTTGCCGCCGAATCAGATCTCTTCCACGTGCGTGTATTGCGGTTCGCCGCATGTCGTCAATTGGGAGGCGGAGGAGCAACTACTCGCTCCGGATGGCATCATCCCGCATGCGTTCGATCAACAACGTGCGGTCAAACTGTTAGTGGAATGGGGGGAGTCGAATCAGATCAAACCTGAAAAGCAAGTGGACCTGCCGCGCGGCGTCTATCTGCCGCTATGGTCTTTTGACCTCGGCGGCATGTTGGATTACGTCGGCGAAAAAGTGGACGATAGCGAGATCCAATTAAATCGCAGACAACGCAAGATGGTCCGGGTGAAGGGCAGTTATCCGGTGCAGGTGAATGACCTGCCGATCCCGGCGTCCCGCAAACTGTCTGCGGTTTTCTTGAAGTTGATCCCCACCTTTGAGATGAAGTCCGTGAAACCCTACGACCCGCGCTATCTCGCCAACTGGCCCGCGGAAGTGTACGACATCCCGATGGCGGAAGCCTCGCTGGATGCGCGCGCGCAATCGTTGAAATATTACAAAGACGATCTGCCGAATCTGCTTGCGCCTGTGCAGGTCCTCTCCACCACCTCCGCCAATATGAGCGTGGAATCTTTCCGCTTGAATCTGCTCCCGGTGTGGATGACCGAACTGCCCTTCGGCGGACGCGAACATCTGGTGTTGATCAACGGCATGAATGGGACCGTAAAAAGCGACCTGCCTGAGAAATCAAAAGAATCACGTGGGTTGTTCGAGTGGCTGGGAGATCTACTGGAGGAGTAATTCATCGTAACGTTTGTTAAATAGACCTCTTACGAAAGTATTTTCAGCCACGGATTTCACGAATTCACCCGGATTTAAAAAAACAATCCGTGAAAATCTGTGAAATCCGTGGCTAGGAATTTGATTGAACCTTGATGTTACTGACCTTATGCAAGATGCTTAAATAAACCAGGTGGACTTTATAAAGTCCACCTGGTTTATTTGTTTGTGGTACATTACATTTATATCTCAAGTGATCATCTCCTTTCAAGAAGGGTCGAATGGATGGGAAGCAGCATGTTAAACAATCCGCATCGTCGTTTCAATCAACTCACCGGTGAATGGGTGCTGGTTTCGCCGCACCGTGCCAAACGTCCGTGGCTGGGACAGGTGGAAAAGCTATCGCCGGAAAAACTCCCCGCCTATGACCCGACGTGTTATCTCTGCCCACGCAACGAACGGGCAGGTGGACTCTTTAACCCGGATTACGAAAATGCTTACGTGTTCGAAAATGATTTCGCGGCGTTGCTGCCCCACCCTGAGTCCGAAGCGGACTCTTCATCCGCCACCGATTCACCTTTACTTGTCGCCGTCCCCGAGCAGGGACAATGTCTCGTCGTCTGCTTTTCACCGCGTCACGATCTGACGTTGCCCGAATTGGAATTGCCCGCGATCGAGTACGTCCTGAGCACGTGGACACAAGCGTCTACTGATCTGGCAAATAAAGATTTCATTCAATACGTGCAGGTCTTTGAAAACAAAGGCGCGATAATGGGTTGTTCGAACCCGCATCCGCACAGCCAGTTGTGGGCGCAGTCGCAGCCGCCGAATGAGATCGTGAAGGAGCTGGCTGCGCAACAGGCGTATTTCAATACGCACAACCGCCCGCTGTTGGTGGATTACATCCGCGAGGAGCAGAAATGCCAGGAGCGGATCCTGTTCTCGAACGAGCACTTCACCGCTGTGGTGCCGTTCTGGGCGGTGTGGCCATTTGAAGTGTTGGTGTCGGCGCATCGTCCCACCCCGTCACTGGCGGACCTGACCGCCGCGGAAATTTCTGCGCTCGCGGAAGTGTTCAAACATGTGACCACGAAATATGACAACCTGTTCGAGATCTCGTTCCCCTACTCGATGGGATTCCACCAAGCCCCCGCGGACGGTGGGATGCATCCCGAGTGGGTTCTGCACGCGCATTTCTACCCACCGTTGCTGCGTTCTGCCACGGTGAAGAAGTTCATGGTGGGCTACGAGATGCTCGGCATGCCGCAACGGGACATCACCCCCGAAGTCGCCGCCGAACGCCTGCGCGGTTTATCGGAGGTGCATTACAAGCAGAGGTAGCTAATTCGAGTTGTCGCCTTCAAAACAGAAATCAGCCCAAATATCTATCCATGAAATCACGCGGTTTCAAAACTTCAATTCCCTCATAGCCTGAAACTTTCAACAAATGCTTATCCCCGCTGATAATGAGCTGGCAGTCGCTTGCCAGTGCGCAGGCAAAAAACTTGTCATCGTCTGGGTCTTCGCAAACCGGTCCTTTGAGTTTGGCAGGCTTATATACTTTTGCATGTTCAATGACGAAATCCAAGATTGGGTTCAAATCGACCTTTGGACGTTCCTTCGCCAGAATTTCTCCAACCCGCCGATACTCATCCAGAATTTCCTGCGAAATTACCAATTCAAATTCACCTGATTGCCAGGCATTAAGGATTTGATAGGGAGGTCCGCTGAAAAAGACGCCCGAGACGAATACGTTGGTGTCCATCACGACTTTCAAGTCCAAAACGATTTTCATTTACGACCCCGCGCCTTGGCAATCGCGGACGTAATATCCCTAGGTTTCAACCCCGCTTCCTTTGCCTGCTTGCGCGCTTGTTTGATCAGGGCTTCGAACTCGTTCATGTCAGGTGGATTAACGACCTTTAAAATTACAACATCTGCATCGCCGACGACAAGAAATTGCGCGCCCTCTTTGAGGTCAAGGCGCTTGCGAATGGACTCGGGGATCACGACCTGTCCTTTGGACGACATACGGGTGGTGGCTAATGTTTCCATGTTTCTCTCCTTTTCTTACTGGTAAGATTATAGCACAGAAGGCTGCGCAGCGGGTTAATGGATAGAAAGAAACTCAAGGCAGTTTAAACAAAAGTACCTTGAGTTTCTTTACTGCTTTCTCCGGTTCTTTCAACTCACGAGGTCCAACACGCGGACAACTTCCACCCTCTCTTCCGCAATTTCCATCACCCGCCCCGACGTGAACGTCAGGGCTACGCCTACAAAGTCCGCTCATACCCTTTCGGGCACTTAGCGGACTAGCCGACTTCAGTCGGCTTTGTTTGAATAGCGTGGACGTTTATATCATCCCCGTAGGGGGTGTCCATGCGAGTTAGTGGACTGTTCGAGTGGCTGGGGGATTTGTTGTAGGATTAATTTCAAGAGAATCAAGGTATTTGCAATAGAAATACCTTGATTTTATTTACCGCCTTCTCCGGTTCTTTCAACTCACGAAGTCCCACACGCGGACAACCTTCCACCCTAATTTTCGCAACTCAACCGCACGGGATAAATCCCTAGCTCAGTACATGGAAGCGCTGCACGCTATTTGCGTCAGTCCACGCAAGTGGACTTCCACGAACTGAGGCAGGGCTTTACGTGTGCCCTTTAGGGTAGCCCGCCGAACGCCTGCGCGGTTTATCTGAGGTGCATTACAAGCAGAAGTAATTCAACAAACCTTTATTCCCGTATCCGAGCTTTCTTAACGGCGGAATTGATGTCTGCCGTTTTTAATCCCGATTTTTTTCCTTATTCGCGTGTCTGTTTGATCAGAATGTCAAAGCGATCTAAAATACCAAACGCTTTCCACCCGTTTTGCGAAGTCAATTCAACAGTCTTCAAAAAGTCTGTGATTGAACGATTCAAGTTGTCAGTGGGATTTTCTTCACAAATCTCTACACTATCAAACTCGTGATAACAATGGTCGAATTTTGTAAGTTTCCCGCTTGCAAACAAAAACTTTTCTGGAATCGAGATTTGATGGGCAACGAATAGTTTGTCCGGCAGAAAAGCGATAATCAATTTTGATTCAATCTCACTCAAAGTCAATCGGTCAGGATTTGAGAAAACTACGTCTCCCCAAGATTTGTAGTTTGCGCCATCACGGTAAAGGTAATTGAGTTTTATATTTTCCATGATAATTCAAGGCTACTCAAAAACTTCACTTCGGTGGAATTCTAAATATTCTTTATTTTCGGGGAATGTTTTTCGCAATTGCAAATCATCTCGTACATCAAATACCTTGCGCGCAAATGGACTCAGTCTTTGCGAAACTAAAACAGTTCCACTGTTTTTGAAAGAGATATAGCCTCTGTCAAACAAGAAATCATAATCAGGAATCAGCAAAAGTCCATTGTATGGCGTCAATCGTTCATTGTTATCGCTATCTTTCCATGGCTTTATATGCGATGCCCGCAATAAGCTAACATTTTGCAACCCAGTCACGGAACAACTCCCCCAAAGTCGAATTACATTTCTTCTGAAGTTACCTTGCCCAAGTCTACTAACGACAATTTGCTCTTGTTCAGTTACTGTTAATGCCTTGTACTCCGCTGCATGTTCTCTCACTTCCTTGAAAGCATCTATTTCAGACGATAAGGCGTTTATCCTGAAAACAAACTCACTCGGATTATTTTCTCTCAACTGGTAATCAGTTAGTAATATTTTTCCGAAATAAATAAATGGTGTGTGGTGAACTTCTCTGTAAAAAAGATGTATCTCATCACCATTTTTGCCCGCCTCAACAACTCGCTTATCTGAACTATGTTTTTCTTCCCCTTCCCAGAAAAGCATGTTTCCATCAATGTAGTCGTTATATTGTGTCAGAGCTTCTTGTTTCTCTTTAGTAACAAAGAAAATTATAAATTTTGTACCAGCAGGTGTAACAACACCTTTGGAAATGGCGTGAAAACTTTGATAGCCCCAAAGTTTTGCTAAAAACGGACGTTCGTAAGTCTCCCCAAACCTAAGCGACTTAAAATTTACAGGCATAGGAAATCCTCAACTTGATAACAGATGCATAAGATCTATTTCTTCTAATATTACCCCGCAGCATCTCTTTCATGTTGCCTGTCAGCCATCAAAGCCTTCATCAACCCCTTGCCCTTATATTTTCCACGCAGAGAGCGAATATGCTCGCGGTTGGCAAGTTTATCTTGCGTGCCGGATTTAGTATTACGTTCAAACTTTTCAAACCATTGGCGAAAACGAATTAATTCCTGTGGATTTAATTCTGCAATTGCATGTTCAATCTCTTGAAGATTCATACAAAACTCCTCACGCTAAACCTTAACCAATTTTACCGTCATTCATCCCACTTTCCACTTTCTTTCCTCTTTCATCTTTCCTTCCTCCTTCAACTTTCAACCTTCCTCCCTTACAATACCCCCATGCCCCAGATCACCCCCATCCTGCGTGCACGGCGTGAACGACGACTCGCCAAACAACGCGACCACGCCACCCACACGCGCAACACCTTCCTCAGCCTGGGGATGCTGCTTTCATTATTCATCGCCGCGCTCATCATCACGTCCGCATTTGCGTATGTGGATCTCACGCGCAACCTGCCCTCCATTGAAACCCTCCCGCAATTGCTCAATCCGCCCGATGGCTTGCTCCTGCAACCCACGCGCATCTACGACCGCACGCGCGAAAATATTCTGTTCACCTTTGCGCCCAACGACTCCG
>Ga0137333_1000345_pt1 | contig 12321 bp, 9 predicted proteins | sample EasRivERMLT231_2_FD_102286 | JGI IMG/M metagenome (GOLD analysis project Ga0137333, IMG submission 102286) | Soil microbial communities from meander-bound floodplain in the East River, Colorado, USA - East River MetaG ERMLT231_2 | ecosystem: Environmental > Terrestrial > Soil > Floodplain ... | reverse complement strand
TTATTAATATATCCCATGTGATAGGCGATCTCCTCCGGGCACGAGATCATCAACCCCTGTCTTTGTTGGATCGCCTCAATAAATGTCGCCGCTTGTAACAAAGACTCGTGCGTACCAGCATCCAGCCAGGCAACACCGCGTCCAAAAAGTTTCGCTTTCAATTTCTCTTTTCCCAGATAGATTTTATTCAGATCGGTAATCTCGATCTCACCGCGCGCAGAAGGCTTCACCGCTTCTGCATACTTTACGACCTGGTTATCATAAAAATAAATACCTGGAACGGCAAAGTTCGATTTTGGCTTTGCTGGCTTCTCCTCAATGCTTAACACATTTTCCTTCTCATCAAACTCCACAATGCCATAGCGCTCCGGGTCATTGACACGATATCCGAAAATGATCGCGCCTTCCTGCAAGGTTGCGCACTCTTTCAACAGCGTCCCCAAGCCTTCGCCATAAAAAATATTATCGCCTAATATTAAACAAACCGGGCTATCACCAACAAAATCCCTGCCCACCAAAAAAGCATCTGCTAATCCGCGCGGCTCAGCCTGTTCAGCATATTCGAACTGCATGCCCCATTGTGAACCATCTTTCAACAGTTCGCGAAATCCCGGTAACGCATCAGGTGTGCTAATGATCAGGATCTCACGGATCCCCGCCAGCATCAACATCGAAAGCGGGTAATAGATCATCGGCTTATCGTAAACCGGCAACATCTGTTTGCTGGTGGCGATCGTCAGCGGGAAAAGACGCGTACCTTTTCCGCCAGCTAAAATAATTCCCTTCATTTCGTCTCCTTCTCGGCGCGCCACGCATAGTTCTTTTTGATCCATTCACCATACGCACCACTACTGACCTGGTCCACCCAATCTGGATTCGACAAATACCAGTCAACCGTGCGACGGATACCCGCTTCAAACCCAACTTCAGCCTGCCAGCCCAACTCGCGCCTGATCTTGGCTGAATCGATCGCGTAACGCTGGTCATGCCCTGGGCGGTCGGTCACAAAGCGGATCAATTCCTTATAGCTCTTCAGACCTGTCTCGCGCAGTTGTTGAATTTCCTCCGGTGGTGCAACTTCATCAAGAATACTGCAAATCTGATGTACCAGATTGAGGTTCTTTTGTTCATTATTCCCGCCTACTACATATACTTCACCAGGCACGCCTTTTTCAAACGCAAGTTTGATCGCTTTGCAGTGGTCACCCACATACAACCAATCGCGTATGTTCGAACCATCGCCATACACCGGCAGAGGTTTACCTGATAATGCGTTCATGATCATCAAAGGGATCAATTTCTCAGGGAACTGGTAGGGACCATAGTTATTAGAACAATTGGTAATGACTGTCGGTAATCCATAGGTATGATGAAAAGCGCGTACAAAATGGTCACTGGAAGCCTTCGACGCAGAATAGGGAGAGTTTGGTGCGTAGGCAGTTTCTTCTGTGAAATAACCCTCAGCACCTAGAGAACCAAAGACTTCATCGGTTGAAACATGCAAAAAGCGAAAAGCATTTTTTTGATCTTCAGACAGATCTTTCCAATATACCCGCGCAGCTTCAAGCATCGTAAAAGTACCGATCACATTCGTTTGCACAAAATCTTCAGCATTGGTGATCGAACGATCCACATGTGACTCGGCGGCAAGGTGAAAAACGCCCACCGGCTGATATTTTGCAAACAGCGATGCGACCAATTCACGATTTGTGATATTTCCCTTCACGAATACATAACTGGGATTTCCTTCCAGATCAGCCAACGATAGGGAGTTCGCGGCGTAGGTCAACGCATCCAGATTCACCACGCGATATTCGCCGCTTTGCACCAGCAAACGCACAAAATTTGTGCCAATAAATCCACTTCCACCAGTGACAAGTACGGTTTGTTTTTCAGTCATAGTGTCCTTTCAACTTGCGCAATATAAGCACCTGGCTCCAGCCATCCAGGATTATGGTTTACCGAATTATATTCCCTGACGGGCAATCTCCTGATTGGATACGCGGCGTGTAAATTTCAAGCCGGGTGCCGTCTGCCTCCACCGTTGTGCTTGATTCATAATAGCACAGGATATAAGGTGAAACGTATGTGTTCCACACATTGTTCTCTTCCACGAATACACCTTCTTGTTTAATACCCAGGTTCTGTTTGGTTGCCACGATCGCCGAAAAACGATGGTTTGCCAAGTCACTATAGAACCTGGACATATATACCTGATTACGAGACATTGCCATTTCCATTAAAGTTACTACTTCATAATCATATACTAGCGGCACATTCACATCCCTCAATGCCACCAATTGCCGGTCATTGATGAACAATACGGATCCGTTTTTTCCAGCCTCGTTCACAATATTAACTAATTGCCGATGAGCCGCCTGATTTTGTTCTTCATTGTATACAGGGTAAGGACTCAGCATGGGAATTAAAAACAAGATCGGTATCATCAGCGCAACTGTCCATACAGGCGCAGAGCGAACTTGTATCTGTTTTTCACTTGATTCAATCCCAACACGTCCACTAAAGAAATAAAGCGCCACAATACCGACCAGCACAGCATATGCATCCATATTATGCAGATCCCCGCCGCCGCCGATCTTCGTGCTGACCACAGCACTGCCGGCAAACAAGGCGACCAACATGCCGATCAAGCCCCACCAACGAATGGGATGGAGTGACTTCCATTGGTGGGTAGCGAGTATAACGGTCACAATCAGCGGTCCACTTACTAGCAAAGCAGCTGGAATTACCCCCAAAGGAAAATTAGCGTTGGGCCATAACCTATACCATAACAGGTCAGATGTAAAACTGGATGTGAAAGCATCTGCATTTCCAGAATTACCTGATAAGTAAACATAAATTACCTGGGTGAGCAACGCTGAAACTACGCCTGCAACTCCCCACAGAGCAGGCTGTAAGAGATACCGCAATATTTGTTTCAATGACGTACTGTTCGATGCAGTGGTGTCCGAATTCAAAGGTGTTTCCAGTAAATAAATGGCGATCGCTATCATCGTCGGCATGGGGAACCAGTTCACCCGGCTCATGCCTGCCCAGATCGACGCAACAATTACAGCAATCAGCGACCGCCAGGGATGCCTATTTGATACAAACAACAAAGGCACAATGACCATCACTTCAAGGTGATAATAAACGCCCACTCGCATCAGAAATAAGAAAAGCCAGCCAGCTATGAGCCACTTGATGGCGCGCTCTGAGCGCGTGAAGACTCTTTTCGTCATCGCAATGGATGCGCCAGCCGTTAAGCCGACCCACAAAAGGAATTGCCAGAGGCGATGCGCAAAAAGCCCCAGGCTTGGGAAAAGGAAGGGGAACGATTGAAGCAGGTAGCGGGTGGGATGAAGCGTGGATAAAGGGAACGACTCACCATAAATCCATTTGGAAAAAAACAGCGAGGCGTAATAATAGCGGCTGCCTTCCGACCATCCCAGTGAAAGTGGAAAGTCTGTCACTACATTGAAACGAGTCGCAATCTCATAAGCCAGACCCAACAACACAAGCGCAGATGCGAAGCCACCCTGCCAGGTTGTTCTTAGCGCTACTTTGAGCGCAGCCATTGCCAACAGGAGCATCCACCAACACATCCAATAATAAAACAACGACAACAAGACTGGGTCATAAATTGGTCTTTTGACATCCTGACCTATTTCAAAAGTGAACTTGATATAAGGGATCAGAAATAAAAAAGCCAGAAAAATAATGGCGCCCAGTATGCGCCAGATCAAAGTGTCAAAACCAATGTTGGCAAAAACCACAGCCGGCTTTGCATCGCGAAACATCAGCCAGACACAAATAGCCATGATCACGAAACACAGCACCAACATGCCACTCCAGGTGGAACGCAGCAGGTCGGCTTTCAATTCGATTAAATGTAGATAGGTTAATCGCAACATTGCCAGATTGACAATGAATGTGAAAGCAAGGATGGTTTGCCAAAACGAGCGGGTGGGATTCGAAGTCTTGCCCATTGACCTAATTTTACAGGAGAATATCTGTGGGCGCAGTTGCTTTTTTTTGTTGAGCCATAACAGTCAAAATGAATGGGAGAAAGAACGCTCCCGGCAGGCTGGCAAGAATGGAATAAGCCCGCAATAATACCGCCACACTCAAACTGACAGCTGGGGTAAGCCCGGCTGCATTCGACATGAAGAAGGTGAAAGAAAGCTCCTGTAAGCCGTAGCCATTGATCGAGATGGGAATCAACGTGATGAAATAGGTAAGGCTCCATAAACCTGCGATCATCCAGAATGAGACGCGGCTTCCAAGATCATCCACAAAAATATAGATGGAGCCGAACAGGCAGAGCATATGTACCCAGGTAAAAAACAATGACCACAATAAAGCTGTCGGCTTTTTTAACCAAATGGTAAAAACAGAAAAAGTCCTTTTGATGAATGCAAGCGGTTTTTGAAAAAAAACAACCAGCGAAAAAGATAATGATGTTTGAAGCAGGCTCCATGATTGGACCAACCCAAGGGGAACGGTCATACTCATGCCCAGCATGCCGATCAATCTGTCCGCAGCAATAGAGGCGAGGCAGACTGCCCGATCAAATCCCATTTGCATGGCACCAGCCAGACGCACCACATCGCCCCCGATCGTGGTGGGCAGAAAATTCGAGGCAAACAGACCAGTGAAGGTTATCACCATGCTGTCCTTAAGCCGCATGTTAATTCCGCCGGAGCGCAACAGAACATGCCAGCGAAAAACGGTCGCGACCCGGGACACGAGAAACAAAAACGCAACCCAAATCAGATCTGCCGTTTTAATTTTTCCAAAGGCAACAACGACCTCATTCCACCCATCGTCTTTCAGCAAGACAGCCAACAAACCCACCGCCAGGACCGTCCCTGCCAATTGCAGGACGCGCTGACGGTTCTTCAACCACCAAGCGGACATTTTATTGCTTCTTTCCCAGCACAGTGCGAACAGTATAGGTCGGTTTGCTTTGTGACTCGTGATACGTGCGCGCCAGCAGTTCAGCGATCAACCCCATCAGAATAGATTGAAAACCCAGAATCAAGAGCATAATACTGATCTGGAAAAACGGCGAGCTGAGAACCGCGATCAGAAAGAATATTTTGCGGATAAATAGATATAACAACAAAGCGACACTGACAAAGATCAAACTTACGCCCATGCCGCCAAACAAACGCATCGGCTTATGGGAATAATCCAGCAGGAATTTCACTGTGAACAGATCGAGAACAACCTTCACGGTTCTTTCCAAGCCGTATTTTGCTACACCGAATCTGCGGGGGTGGTGGCGGACAGGGATCTCTGTAATGCGTGCGCCTACTGAATGGGCAAAGACGGGAATGAAGCGGTGCATCTCGCCATATAAGCGAAACCCCTCCAGCGCTCCACGCCGATAAGCCTTAAGCGTACAGCCATAATCATGCAAATGGACGCCCGTCACCCACGAGATCAAACCGTTGGCAAGATTCGAGGGAATCGTGCGTGTAAAGCGGTTATCCTGGCGATCCTTGCGCCAGCCACTGACTAGGTCATAACCTTCATCCAGCTTTGCCAGTAATAGGGGAATATCCGCAGGGTCGTTTTGCATATCTGCATCCAGCAGGATGATGGTGTCCCCCTGTGCATAATCAACTCCAGCTGTTATCGCGGCGGTCTGTCCAAAATTACGACGAAACACCACAACCCGTACATGTTCGGGATCCTGCTTGACGAGCGTTTCCAAAACCGCCAGACTTTTATCGCGGCTTCCGTCATCCACAAAGATCACCTCCCAGGTTTTGCCGATGGGCTTCATAACTTGTTGAATGGCAGCATACAACAATGGCAGGTTTTCTTCTTCGTTATAAACCGGGGTGATCAGTGAAAGTTCGAATGTCATTTATTTCGCCAGGCGTTTCATATCCGCATCCACCATCATGGTGACCAGTTCCTTGAAACTCACTGCGGGTTCCCATCCCAAAACAGTCCGTGCTTTGGTGGGATCAGAGATCAACAAATCAACTTCAGCTGGACGGTAGAAACGCTCATCCTGGACGACAAATTCTTTGTAATCCAAATCAACATGACGAAAAGCGACCTCGCAGAACTCACGTACCGCATGTGTCTCGCCTGTACCGATCACAAAACTCTCCGGCTTATCCTGTTGCAACATACGCCACATCGCATCTACATAATCACCAGCAAAACCCCAGTCACGTTGGGCTTCCAAATTACCCAACCGTATTTCCTTTGCCATGCCAAGTTTGATGCGCGCTACACCATCTGTAATTTTACGGGTCACAAACTCAAGGCCGCGACGCGGGCTTTCATGATTGAATAGAATGCCTGAAGTCGCAAACATATCAAAAGACTCACGGTAGTTGACTGTGATCCAGTGCCCATACACCTTCGCCACGCCATACGGACTGCGCGGGTAGAACGGCGTATCTTCGCTTTGCGGCACTTCCTGAACCTTACCAAACATCTCACTCGAAGAAGCCTGATAAAAACGGATCTTCGAGTTCACAAAGCGGATCGCCTCAAGAATGCGCGTGACACCGATCGCAGTAATATCACCGGTCAAAGCGGGCTGATTCCATGAAGTGGGCACGAAGGATTGCGCCGCCAGGTTATAGACTTCAGCAGGTTGGTATTCTTCAAGCAAAGACAACAACGACCCCTGATCGTGCAAGTCACCCTGAACCACTGTGATCTGGTCCAGCAAATGTTCAATACGCTCACTTGTCACAGTACTGGAGCGGCGCGCCACACCAATGACACGATATCCTTTTGAAAGCAATAACTCAGCCAGGTATGATCCATCCTGCCCAGTTATTCCTGTTATTAAAGCTGTTTGCATTATTTTCTCCTAAATCCAAAATTCAGTCGCTGAATTATAACGCACATTTATCCATCTCACACGCGCTTTCGATCCCGCCACCATCCCAACCCTACAATTGCACCCCACAACCCCACGATCAAAGCCACCATCACCGGGAACTCTAACTTTACGCCCAGATGGAAATAACGATTGATATACCACTGTGTGAATACAATCAAAAACGCAGTTTCACACGCCACCACCCGCATAAACCACGCAGGGCGCATTTCATGCCACCACACCCACACAACGCCCCCAAGGATCGCCTGCCACACAAACAGGATCGTCCGATAACGCGGATTGTCCCACATGTCACCGCCGCCTCGTAGAGCAGCGAGCAGGATCCAGGTCCACGTGAGCAGCGCAAGCCATAGGATGACGTTCCGCTTCTTGCCCAAACCAAAGCCTGCTCCTGCTCCGAAAGACAGGATCAACAGCGGAAGCATTGCATACCAACCGAGCGAGCGCAAAATATAGATCGTCTTCAAAAGAGGTACCGTCGGGTAGACCAGCGCAGCAGGCAACACCGGCTGAAGGATTCCGTAAACAGCCACGAACGGCAGGTGCATCCACTCGGGCATTATTTTGAAGAGTTCTTGTACCCAACCTGAATCGCGTTCAATATTATAGACATTCCAATTTACCGCCAGCCGCAGCCAATCATTGACTACGCTTAACGGCGACGAAGCATCGAACTCGCCCGAACGATTTAACGATGCCGAAAGAAAAAGCAACCCTGCAAAAAATATGACTGTAAAAACAAGAATTGCCTTCCACGAAATAGTACGCTGTTCGTTGGCAAAGAAGACCCAACCCGCAAAGATAATGAGGTGTGCAATCGCCACTGCTGGTGAAACCAGCAACATGCCGAGCAAACCAAGAGCAAGCCAAATTCTGGCTAATACTCTGGAGTCGGACAGCTCGCTGTCCGTTCTTGCAGCAGCAAGCTGCTGCGCTCCAGAATTAATAAATCCCCACAACGCCATCGCACTAAACGTCAACAAATAAGGCTCACGCATAATGGATGCGCCCAGCAGGATACTTTCAGGGTACATGGCAAATATCCATGCCGATGCCCAGGCGACTTTCTCGCCAAATATCTGATTGACTGCCCGCCATAAAAACGGAATCCCCAACGCAGCGACAATCGCAGAGAGCAGAATCAACATCAAGGGACGATGTGCATCGGGCGATAAGTAGCGATATACCAACGCACTGAATGCCAGTAAACCGCCGTATTGGTCGTATGCAAACTTTTGGCTAAACGCGTTGAGAATTGGAGAATTGGAACTTGCCAATTCCCAGGCTTCATCATCGCGGCGATGCGCATCGGTAAAGACAAAGCCCGCTTTATCATCTGCATCTTCATGTCCATAGATGGGAAGGAAAACATACAACGAAACACCGACAAGAAAACGTAAGGCAAAAGTGAGGGCGATAATATAGGCTAGAGTTTTCCCCGCGTTAGCCCATTTGAACGTGATGGTAAAAAGTGAGAAGGAAAGAAGAAAGAGGAAAGAGGAGGATGCAAAGCCGATCAACCAGTTCCCCGATTGCAGGGACGATAACCCTGCACCCAACACCAGCGCGAGCGGGACAATCCAAAGCAGGTCAGTTTTTCGAAGATTCATTGGGGTGATTCTACACTACTTGCAACCGACAATTATTGTTTCGTGAGGAAGGGATATAATTCTGCATATAGGCTGTTATACAGAATTTCCGCCACGTAAACACCCTGTACGGAAGATTATACAGAATCATTCTGTATAAATCATAGCTGGACGCTTCATCTGGACATCAAATAAAAATTATGGCTATCATTTTTGAGTTATGGGTAGAATGCAAAGACGAGCAAGGTATTGCTCTATTGGCTCGCCACTTTGAAGGTTTCGAGCATCATCTGGCCACTGGGCGCACCATAACTGCGTTAGTGGAGATTATTAATAAGCCTCCTAGTCTTTTTGGATTAAGAGTCACTCCTTCTGAATTAAGTCGTTCCGGAGTTAGAACCCTTCAGGATGTTTTAGAAACTACAGAAGTGGGTCTTCAACTTTATTATCACCTAAAGAGCGCGCCAGATTTTCGATATGCGCGTGTTGATTGGGAATCTGAGAATATCACTATGAGTGATTTACCTGAATGGGTTGAGACCTGGAACAATGGTGTAAAACGCTTTGAAATTGAATGTGTCGTTGATAATGCGCTTTACGAGCAGTTAGGAAAGCCTGAGTTCTGTTATCCATTTCGTGATGGTTATTGGTGGACGAGATATAAGGGCGAGTCATACAAACCATTATATAGCGGCGACCAAAAGGCTCTGAATGAATTTTGTAAAAAGCTTTTTCCAGAGTACTTTGCATATTGAAAACGCGCCCAACAAATCGTACACCCGATTGGTGAAAGTCTGCTCGTTTTCAAACAGTTTGCGTGGCCCGAAGTTGGTTTCATCACAGCGGCATTATCTTGTCCTACCTACCTGCCACTAACGCAAGTCGTTAATTTCAATTACATCGGAAACCCAGCCAAAATCTTTTCCGCCCTTGCCAACCATGTAAACTTCTGTACATCATCTTTCACATGTTTCCCCAACTCGATCCTGCGTGCCTCATCGCTTAACAACATCTCAATCCCCAACTTCCAATCATCTACATTATCAGGCTCACAAAAAACCGCATTCTTCTCATTCAACACTTCGCGGATCACAGGCAAATCAGCAGTAATAATTGCACGTCCTGCCGCCATGTATTCGAACATTTTCATCGGGCTGGCTACGCTGGCTGAATCCGCGGTGCCGCTGGAGCCCATGATGGAACGGCTGTAGGGCATGAGCAAAATATCTGCGGCGGATTGGTAGAGCGGTAGATCCTGATTCGGGATGAAGCCGGTGAATGTGATGTTGGAAATGTTTTGACTCTCGGCGCGTTGCTTCCATGTGGCAATGTCATCTGGGCGACCACCGACCCAGACAAAATGAGCTTGCGGAATGGATTTTGCGAGCGCGAGGAATAAGTCCGCACCACGACCGGCGTAGAGATGTCCCGTGCACATCACGGTTGGGGCTGAGGGGAAGGTCAATTGTCCGCGGGCAAGTTCAGGTGTGGAGGGAAGCGCGGCGAAGCGTTCCAAGTCCACACCGTTGGGAGCGATGACCACATCATCTGGTTTGAGTCGGATATTGTAGTTGTGATCCAGAACATCGATAAGCGCTTGCGTGATGGAGACGAGCCGTTTGTATCCGTTAATTTTTGCGAAGGCACGATGCCACGCGGGACCGAGCGTCCCCGTGGGTTGAATGTGAATCTCAAAGACGGTGGGGATTTTGTACAGCAGCCCAAAGACCGCCGATTGCGGAAACCATGTATACAGTAGATCGGGCTTCAGCGCGCGCGCGCGTTGAACAGATTGCCACGTGAACATCTGGCGACTCGATGAGGCAAGCCATTCGATGGGAAAATCTTGTTGCAGTCCATAATGGGATTTCAGATCAACCTTCGGCGTTTGACTTTTGACGTTTGACGCTTCTGGCACGATGAGCGTAAGGTTGTGTCCCAATTGCACAAGTGCAGCGCAGGCTTTCATGACTTGAATGCTGTTGGCGGTATCGGATGGAATGGTGGAACCCGCGATGGCAACGATGTTCATGCACGCGCCTCTTCACGCTTGATGATAGACAAGCCGCGCAGCACATTGATACTGATCGAGATGGCGAGATAGGCGGAGAAGATCGCCGCGCCGAGGAGGTAACCGCCGCGCGGCACGAACACGAAGATACAAATGATCTCGATCACGCCCGTGAGCGCTGCCACCATCAGCGGATAGTTCGGTTGCCCCAACGCCAGCAAGAGCGGACGGTTCCAATTCATCACATTCGCAAAGCCATAGCCAACCAACAGAATAAGAACACAGGCGTAAGCAGGCGCGGCATCAGCACCATACACGAACGGGATGAACCACCAGCCCAAAGCGATCAACCCGCCACCGGCGAGCAGAGTCCATATACCAGCGATGGAACTGACCTGCTTCAACAGTGTGCGTGTGGCTTGCCATTGGCGTTGCGCAATGGTGCTCGTGATCTCTTTATACGTGGGCCAGATGAACGGTTCGATGGGCAGCATCACGAGGTTGATGAGGCTGGAGGCGAGTCGGAAATATCCCAAGGCGGTATCCGAGACAAAATATTTGATATACAGCGGAATGTTATCGCGTGCAAACAGATTGATCGTGCCGTTGATATTTGTACTGAACGCGAACCTGCTTATAGACTTCCAATCCGTGATGAGTCCCAACGAGGCATGTGTCCATTCGTTTCCCAGTTTATGCTTCAATTCCTGAACAGCTGAATTGGTAATGATGAACGCCGCAAGCGTTTTGCCAACTAGATATGCCGTGAGAATCTCAAACATATTCCACTGCATCAGGAATGCAGTGAGGATCAATAGCGCAGTCACAATACTTTGCAGTAGATTGGCAAACGCTATATGCTTGAATTTATCGGTAACCTGCAATACCCCCGTGGAGGTTTCGTAGATCATATTCGCCAGAAGGAACAAACCATAGAATCGGTATAGGGCAGTTGTGTCAACGTCTTTTGAAAACCATGGAGCCAGAATAAACAAAACCAGATATGCCAGCACAGAAGTAACTGCTTCCACGATTCCTACCCACTTGGCAAGCGCAGCAGCGCGGTCATTTTTTCCTTGTGCCAGCGCTTCACCCATGTACTTAACCACCACTTCACTCATACGAAACGAGAGCAAGCGATTCACATTCGAAGCAAAAAGTATGACCGCCGAGATCGCTCCATATTTTTCAATACCTAGCAACCTGACGACAAAGATACCCTGTACAAAGGCTAATACGGCAGAGATCGTGTTGCTGCTGAATAGATAACTGCTGTTCCGCAATACACGGCGGATCAAAGGATCGTCACGCAGGGCTGATGAAATTTTCTGAAAGAGGGACATAAAGTTATAAATTATGGATTACGCATGCATCGCGTAATCCATAATCATGTTACGGCGTGAGAATATCTTTCGCCCAATCACGTTCGGCGTTATACCATTCCACCAGTTTTTCAATGCCAGCGCGCATGGCATATTGCGGTTCCCAGCCAAGCAACTCACGCGCCTTGCTGACATCCGCCCAGTTCGAGCGCATATCGGCGAGGTCGGGAGGTCCATATTGGATCACGGCTTTTTTACCGACCACATCTTCAACCAGTTTAACCAGATTGTTTATGGTTATCACTTCATGCCCGCCGAGATTAATGATCTCGTAACCGACCGGCTTCAATGCCGAGATCACGCCGCGCGCAATATCGTCAATATACGTGAAGCCGCGCGATTGTTCGCCATCACCATTGACGCGCACTGGACGACCTTCGCTGATCCATTGCACAAACCGGAAGATGGAAAGATCAGGACGACCCGCAGGTCCATACACTGTGAAGAAGCGGACAACAG
>Ga0137333_1000344_pt1 | contig 12350 bp, 10 predicted proteins | sample EasRivERMLT231_2_FD_102286 | JGI IMG/M metagenome (GOLD analysis project Ga0137333, IMG submission 102286) | Soil microbial communities from meander-bound floodplain in the East River, Colorado, USA - East River MetaG ERMLT231_2 | ecosystem: Environmental > Terrestrial > Soil > Floodplain ... | reverse complement strand
TTGAGCGGCGAAAGCGTTACGCCATGTCCCGTTTCGATGCGCGGCACATCCAGGCTCGTGGGCAGGTGATAATCCATGAACGTGCCGTTGAGCAGTTGCCCGTTTTCGTCGTAGGCGAGCCGCTCGTAAAACGCATTGCCAATGCCCTGCGCCACGCCGCCATGGATCTGCCCATCGAGGATCAGCGGATTGATGACCTTGCCGCAATCGTGCACGACGAGATATTTTTGGATGTGGATCTGCAGCGTCTCGGGATTGACCTCCACGATCATGGCGTGGATGCCACTGGCAGTGGCGCCTCTTTCTGGACCGAAATAGCTGGTCGCTTCCAAACCAGGCTCTGTCCCAGGTTTGACCGCTCCGCGCATCGGATTCGCTTTGCCCGCCAGTTCACCCAGCGAAATAGACATGCGCGGAAGATCCTGCACTTTCACCATGCCGTCTGCGAGTTCGAGTTCATCTTCGGGCGCGTTGAAATGTTCGGAGGCAAGTTTTAGAATTTTCTTGCGCACAACCTTCGCAGCTTCATTGATCGCATTCCCTGCAACGACCGCGCCGCGGCTGGCGAACGTCCCCGCGCCCCAATAGAATTGGTCTGTATCACCCGTGACGACATCGATTTTATTTACCTCCACACCGAGTTGCTCCGCGACGATCTGCGCAAAACTCGTGAAGTGACCCTGTCCCTGCGTGCCAACACCCGTGACGACGGAGACGCGTCCACTGCTCATCACTTGCACCTTTGCGCCTTCGTACGGACCGATGCCCGTGCCTTCAACATAAGCGACAATGCCAATGCCGACGTGTTTGCCTTCGGCGCGTAATTTCGGCTGGATCTCGTTGACGAAGTTTGTGTAGCCGATTTTTTCCATCGCTTGATCAAGCAACGGTTCGTAATTGCCGCTGTCGTACACAAGCGGAGCAAAATCCTGATAGATGATCTCGTTGTTGTACGGAAACTTATCAGGCGGGATGAAATTGCGTCTACGGATCTCCGCACGGTCAATTTTTAATTCCTTTGCAGCAATATCCAATGCACGTTCGATGACGAACACGCCATGCTGACGTCCTGCGCCGCGATATGGTGTCACGATGGTCTTATTGGTGAAGACTGCTGTGAACTCGCTGTAATAGTTTTTGATGTCGTACGGTCCGAGCACATTAGCTTGTGAGTTGAGCGCCACGGTTAAACCATAAGGCGCATACGCACCCGTGTCATGCAAAAAGACATCATGCACGCCGAGAATGCGACCGTCCTTGTCGAAGGCGATTTCCGCATCATGGATTTGTCCGCGCTCGTGCGTGGTGGCGACAAAATTTTCGGCGCGGTCTTCGATCCATTTAACGGGGCGGTTCAACTTCATCGCCGCCCACGGGACGAGCACTTCCTCCTGATAGAACATCATGATCTTCGGACCGAATCCCCCGCCGATGAATGGCGCAATGACTCGCACTTGTCTTTCAGATAACCCAAGCATGCCCGCAAGTCCGTTACGGATCACAACGGGAGCCTGCGTGGTGTCCCAAACGGTTAACCGCCCCGCACGAGAATCCCACTCTGCAACAATGCCACGGTTCTCGATAGCGGCGGCGCATCCATGCTCGTAAAGAAAACGACGTTTAATAATCAAGACAGCATTATCTTTTATGGCTTCATAATCGCCTTTTCTTTGTACAACATTTGCGGCGATGTTTGAACCAATCTCTTCATGAATAAGAGTGCTGTCAGGTTGCAGGGCTTTCTCAAGGTCAACCACGGCTTCGAGTGGTTCATAATCAATTTGGATATCAGCCAGCGCATCTTCGGCGATATAACGACTCTCCGCCAGCGCCATCACAATCGGCTCACCCGCAAACTTGACCTTGTCCTTTGCCAAAGGAACTTGTGTCTTTTCATTGAAGATAATATTATCAACAGGTGGTGGAGAGACGAGCAACGGACCAGGCTTCCAGTAATCGCCCAGATCGTTCGCGGTGTAAATAGCAACCACACCCTCACGCTGTAAGGCTTGCGAGACGTCAATGCTATTTATTTTCGCATGTGCATACGGACTCCGCACGAAAGCGACATGGAGCATGTTGGGCAGATCCACATCGTCCACGTACAATCCCTGCCCCGTGAGCAGACGTGGGTCTTCATTGCGTTTGATCCGTTCGCCGAAATATCGAGTGGTCATGATTATGCTCCGTTATGGTTGTCTCGCGAATAGCTTAAACACAAGATCAAGATTCCCAAGCAAAAAGGCAAGCAAGGGTAATAGCAATGAATTGATAAAACTTAAAGTAGTGCTCAAATCAAGCGCCGAATTACGCGTCGCCTTGACTCGATCATGATAATCCATCAGACGGTTGATGGCATCCATCGTTTCTTTATCTGCGAAGTTCTCCGCCGCTTGAAGTTTTTCCACCTTCGCTTGAATCTCGTTGAGTGTTTTCCACTTGACCCGACGAATCATGCTGGAAAGGCTGGTCTGGTTCAAAATGAACATAGCGATGATGGGCAGCCAATAGAACAAGACCAGAAAAATGCCAGCGGACGACAAAGACACACTCAAAGCAGATAGTAGTGTCAAGACGGCCGCATAGACTCCAACAAAGTAGATGAAGAGGCTAAGTTCGCCAGACAAACGAGATGCGAGTTCGGAACTGCTTGGATCTGCCGCGAAAAGTTTCAGATCGTATCTACGCAGTTTTGCCGATAGTAGTATGACCATCAACAGCAGATAAAAAAAGGCTGCTCCAAACATGCTTGGGATGATGCCTGCGAATGTCAAGCCGTAGCCAACGAATACACCTATGTTGATACTTGATATAGCCATTATGTATGAATCGAGGAACAGACCTCCAATAATTATCACACGAAGTTGCAGTCGCGGGTTACAGGTCTTCTCGAGCCAATCTTCAAACTCATCCAAACTTGCTACTGATTCGGTCGCGTCCAAGATGTCAGCCTGCCAGAGTTTGAAGATCCTGCCTACGTAGCGATTGATTACGATTGTACTTACGATTGCGAAAACACCTATCGAGAGCAACACTAGAAAACTTGATCCATACCGCTCAATGTTATTGCGGAACGCAGTCAATTCGCCTGCGACATAGATCGCTGCAAAAACGATCAAAATAAAAACGATGCTTAAGATTACCGTAATGAGCCAGATTGGAAGCGGTTTGGACTGCCGAGTGATTTTCTGAATCACGCGATTGGTCCATGCTAAAAACACGTCCACCAACGTTTTATACTCGCCCGCCGCCAGTCGGCGTTTGAGTTCTTCTCGTTTTTCGATCAGGGCGGTATCAGTTGACATTGAGACCTCAATTCAATGTCGTTGCGAGGAGGGTCGAAGACCCGACGAAGCAATCCCCAACTCGCGAGGAGATTGCTTCGGGCGGAAGAACACCGCCCTCGCAATGACATATTGAATATTACGCCCAAGCCACCGCTCTACAAAACGCCGCTTCGCCGCCTTTGAACTTCCAAGGGAAGACGCCGAGGGTGATGCGCTTGTTGTGCAGTTCCTTCAAGCCGATATCGCCGCCGAGATTTTCCACGTGGATACAATCATGCGGGAATAACGCATTGTGCGTCAATTGATACGCAGAATCAGGGAATAACACATCCATTTGATCCTCACCAAATTTTTCTACAGTCTTTGCGCGGACTCTCTGCCAATGCTCCAATCCACCTTTGCCGAGAAAGCGACCAATGGGGAGATTCATTGGGTGGTCGGTGGAGATCATGTCCACACCCCAGATGTGGATTTTCTTCGACAACAGCCAATCACAAATACTGAAATGCGGACCCGGGTGTCGCTGGATGTATCTCTCCTCATCCGCCTCTTCGCCGAAGAACGAATACTTATGCCATCCGGTATGGATGAACAAAATATCACCATCCTGCACATCTGCCCGCTTCTCGATGTCTTCCGGCGTGAAGAGACCCACATCGTCCAGCATGTCACTCAGGTCAACGATCACGCCAGGTCCGTAGCACCACTCGATTGGGATCTGATCAATCGTCTTACCTTTCGTCACGAAATGCCGCGGCGCATCGAGGTGGGTGCCCATGTGGTTTGAAGTCTGTATATACTGCGCGTTGACTCCATGCTCCGATTTGCGCTTGATGTACTTGACTTCAAATGGCGGATAGAACGGCCAGAAGGAACAGTCTTGGTTCAAATCCTGCGATAGATCATAAATTTTTGTCATGAGGAACTCCTTTGGGTGGGTTAATTGATTCAGAGAATTAGAGATTGGAGAATTGGATGGTCATGATTCGAGCCACGCGATATCGGTTTCGTCAAAGAGGGTGTCGGGGAAATCTTCTGGAAGCCGTGATGTGAGATATTCAACGGGACTTTCTTTCACGGTCTTGGCAACGGTGATTTCGCCAGAGCGTTGACCTCTTAGACTGGAAACATACAGATTAAGTTGTCGAGCAATATCGGTCAGGCGCGTTACATAACTTTGCGAATCAGCGGATGGCATCAACTCGCGTACAGACGCTCGATTGAGCCAGTACTTTGTCTCAAACAAACTACCACGGGCATAATACAGAAATTGAATCTTTTCACCGAAATGAAAACGCCCAAACGACTCGGCAATGTTGGCTCCAATCGAATCAGCGGCGCGGGAAATTTGCTTGCCAACCACGTCCTTGGCGAAATCGTCCCAACATGAGGCGACTTTGTAAATGGCATCCGCAATCTGCTCGGTATTCTTCAACACTCTCACATCTTCCAACGATGTTGGCATAGCAAAGTTCTCCAATTCTCCCAATTCTCTTTTTTACAACTCATATTTTTCCGCAAACGCCACTAAAGCATCTTCGAAAATTTTCAGCGGCGGTCTCACCAACCCCGCGCCCACTTGGCCGACGCCTGCGTTCTTATGTGCAATCCCGGTATTGATGCGCGGGGTGATTCCCAACTCAACAACTTTACGAAGGTCAATACCCGTTGGCGTGCCGCGAAAATCGAGCGAGGGCATGGTGAAAAATTTACTTTCAGCAAAAGTAATTTCATACATTTCCAGCGTCGCGTTGATCGCATCCTTCGGTGTGCCGCCTACAAACGTGACGATCGCGGGCGCGGTCGCCATCGCAAAGCCACCGATACCCGCGGTTTCAGTAATAGCGCTGTCACCAATATCTGGGTTTGCATCATCCTGAGTGAATCCCGAAAAGAACAGACCAACTGGAATTTCAGCAGGCGCGGCGAACCATTGCTTTTCCCCTAACCCACTGACACGGATTCCAAAGTCTGTACCATTGCGCGCCATGGTTGTGACAATGGTGCTGCCATCAACTCCATGCGCGGCATCGGTCATCGCCTTGCATGCCGCCATCACTGGATTTAGAACGCTCAACGCGTTATCGCCGATGAATTGAAGTATTTCTGATTCAACAGAGTCATCTTTTACAACTTTTGCAATGAGCGGTGATATCAACTTCAAATAGATCAACGACCCAGCTTTGTTGCGGTTATGTCCCTCATCGCCCATGTGCAATGCTTCAGCGATCAGCGCGCGCAGGTCTATGCCATTAGATTGCGAAAGTGCATCAGCCAATGCCGTGCCAAGCACATCGTTCATCCAATGCAATTTCTTCAACACATCGTCGCTATACGCACCATAGCGCAAAACTTTTCCGTAACCCTCATTGAGATTGGAAAAAGATTTATTTCCATGCTCGGCATTCTCCACCACATAGACTTTCATCGAAGCGGATGTGACTCCCGCCATTGGACCGACCGTGCCATGATGATGACACGCATCAAATTCGACTTCGCCTCTTTCCACCATAGAGGTTGCTTCGGCTTCCGATTTGGCTAATCCTTCAAATAACATCGCGCCGATGATCGCTCCCCGCAGCGGACCCGACATCCGCGCCCACTCAATCGGCGGACCCGCGTGGAGGAAGAGATTATCCTTCATCCCAGGGATGACATCCCGCGCCGTCGCAACGGCCTTCAAGATTGGTCTGGCTTCCATAAGACGGTTAACGGCGGTTGTGTTGGCTTGCTCAATGTCCATGTTTGTCTCCGGATAATTTGTAATTAGTAAGCGGTAATTACTATTTACCAATTACTTTTTACTTCTTCATCTTCGCCAGCAAGGCGGCTAACTTTTCATTTCCACCCGCAGGCGGACGCCATTCCACGTGGACGGCTTGAGCACCTTGTGAGATGAGACTGTCATAAAATGATTCCAGTCCCACGTTGATGGCAGCAAGAGGTTGTTTTAGTTGATCAAGATTAACTGGTGTATCCAGGTATGGCATATAACTACTTAACCGCAAACTGATATATTCAACTGCTTCAGCCGCTGTTCGGAAAACAACTACACCTGCATTTTCCAATTGTTCAACTTGATGTCCAAGATTTTGCGGGTCCCCATCTGTTCCAATAACTATTGCTACAAACTCAATTATTGGTTTTGAATCTCGTATCTCTTTGATAATAGGCACCAATTCCCCTGCGGGATCAGAGTGTGAACCTTCGCCAAGAACTATATCAAACAAAATCATTCCGACGAATTCATCCACTGCCTCCTGTTTCATGCGGCGGATGCGAAGATCATTGTCGATCATCGGATGCAGGCGTCCGACCATAAAGAACTCATCGCCTAAATCAATGATGGTGTGATATTCACTGTGAAGAGGGTCTTTGAGTAATTGGTCATTGGTAATAGGGGCGTTGGAGAAAATTGGGGAAAGGTTCGCCTGTAAACCAAGTAAAGTTTCATAAGCCAAGGTTCCGCCTGAGAATAATCCCCTCAAATAAAAATTAACAATTTTTACTAATTGACTTGGAGAGCCAGAATTACTATTTACAGATAACTGGGTTGCTAATTCCGCAGCCTCATTCAAGCTGACCGCAAAATGTACATTACCTATTACTCTAGCAGGCGATGGATAGCCGATAAAGTACACAACAACAGGTTTACCCATCCACTGAGCGACGGATATGAGATCAGTCGCCACATCGGGTGAGGGAGGTTTGGAAATAAGCACAATGACTTTAGTTTCAGAATCACGCGCTAGGAGATCAAGAGCTTGGTGCGCTGTGATTGCCTCAACATCAGACTTGAGATCACGTCCGCCTGTGCCAATGGCATGAGAAATACCCGCGCCAAGATTGTGGACTTGGGCTGTCACGGCTTGAGTCCCTGTTCCCGACGCACCCACTACGCCAATTGCGCCGCGGCGAACGCGGTTGGCGAATCCCAGACCGATGCCGTTGATGATGGCTGTGCCGCAATCGGGTCCCATCACGAGCAGGCCCTTTTCGCGGGCAGACTTTTTCAAAGCGATTTCATCTTCGAGCGAGACGTTATCGCTATAAAGAAATACATGCTTATTGAGTTCAAGAGCTTCGCGGGCAACACCAGCCGCATAACGACCTGGGACTGAAATCAAAACCCAATTTGCTTCAGGTAGTTGTTTGACCGCGCCGCTTAAACTCCGTGGACGAAAATCCTGCGAAACACTGGAGGATTTTCGGCGGGCAAGTAACTCGTCAACTTTCCCGATGGCGTCGGCTGCAGATGTGTCATCGTCAGCCTTGACGACAATTAGCAAATCATCTGGGTTGGCTGTGATGGATTCAGGGAGAAGATTATTCGCCGCGAGTAATTCACGGTTGGCTGGAGTCGCCATGACAACGCCAGCATCCACTACGCCAGGCAATCCAATTAAGCCGCGTTGAAGTTGCATCAACACAACGGAGTCGTAATATGCTCCAGCGCGGACATTCCACTTGACGACAGTCATATCTTTCTCACAATTTTCTCGATATCTTCTGACCAGGCAAGCAATGATTCATCCGAATTCCATTTGCCGACGAGTTGCAATCCCATTGGCAGACCATCTTCATTCTTCGTTGTGGGGATGTTGATGGCAGGCAAGCCAATTTGAGTCCACGGCAGGCACATGACGGGGTCGCCGGTACTGTCAAGTCCCTTTGGTGCAGGACCAATCGTTGGAGGGCAGATCCAGATGTCAATGTTGTTGTCGTTCATGACCTGGGTAATATCATTTTGGAATTGGTCGCGGGCTTCGAGGGCGCTTTGTAATTGGGAATTAATAATTAGTTGACCGCGATGGATGAGGTCGGAGAATTTGGAGGAGTAGAGAATTTCGTGTTTGGTGAACCATTCTTTGTGAACATTCGCCGCGTCATGGGACATGATGACATCGTGGCGGTCCCGGATCTCTTGAAAATCGTCCATGACGGGAACGCGGCGCAGTTCGTACCCCGCGTCAGCCAGGGATTGGCAAATTGCATTGAAACAGGCTAAGGCGTAGTCTGAAGCGCAGGCAAGATACGGTCCTTCGGGAATCCCAAGCGTCGGTTTTTTATCCAATGAGATTGAGTCATGCCAATCCTGATATAAGGAAGGAGCCACTTGTTTTGCAGTGGAAACATCTGGCGTAAAAAATCCAATGTGGTCAAGCGAAGGCGAAAGCGGAATGACACCCGCGCGTGAGATGCGTTCATAAGTAGGTTTCACACCAACGACGCCACAAAACGCGGCGGGGCGAATGATCGAGCCAATGGTCTGAGTTCCGAGGGCAAGATGACAAAATCCCGCTGCGACCGCTGCAGCTGACCCACTACTGGAGCCACCCGGTGTATGTTCAAGATGATGAGGATTGTGCGTGGGACCAGGCGAAAAATAAGCGAATTCAGTTGTGACCGTCTTGCCCAAAATCAGGGCTCCAACGTTTCTTAAGCGCGTCACACTTTCGGCTTCGCGACCTTGCAGGACATCTGCGGGGAGACGACTGCCTGCCTGTGTGGTAAACCCTTCGACATGGAAGATGTCTTTGACACCCACAAGGGCGCCAAACAAAGGCGGCTGTTTGGCTGATTCGGGATAACTGATCATGAGACCTTCAGCCTCGTCAAACAAACGCTTAAAACGATCCTCTTCAGGAATGAATGAAAGCACTAAGGGCTCAAGCTCTGTAAAGCGTGCCTCGACCTGCGATAGAAACTCAGGCAGTTTCAACAGACCCAACTGCAAACCATCCGTCAGGGAGCGGTATATTAACGAACGGGGAATCATACGCTTTCAGCCCTCCTCATCAAATTACTTCATCTTTTCTGCAGCGAGCTTCACTGCATCAACAATGTGTTGATAACCCGTACAGCGACATAAATTGCCAGAAAGCGCGTGACGGATCTCTTCTTCAGATGGGTTTGGGTTTTGTTTCAAAAAGGGAATCATCGTCATCAAGATTCCAGGTGTGCAGTAGCCGCATTGCAGACCATGTGCCTCCCAGAAGGACTGCTGCAAGGGATGTAAATTATCTTTGTCGCTTGCCAGACCTTCGACGGTTGTGATCGCATGACCCTGCGCTTGCACAGCAAAGATCAAACACGAACGCATGGATTCGCCATCGAACAGGATCGTGCAGGCTCCGCAAACGCCATGCTCACAGCCGACGTGCGTGCCAGTGAGTCTGAGCTCGTGACGCAGGAAATCACTGAGCAACATTCGCGGTTCGGCGTCACGTGTATATTCCTTTCCATTCACAGTAATGGTAATGGGAATGACATGAGTCATTGCAATTCTCCTGCGCGTCGGATTGCCTGCTTCAATGCATTCTTCGTCAACACATTTGCCAGATGACGTTGGAATTCAATTGAAGTATGTATATTTCCAAATGGATTAATTTCTGTTTGACTGGCCAGGGCCGCAGCCTCATCGATCAACTTTCCGGTGATCGTTTCACCTTGTAGAAGCTGCGCGGCTTGCTTTGCGTCAACAGGACCTTCCCCCGCATTGAGATAGACCAGTTTTGCATTGCTGCATTTGCCGGCTTCATCCAACGTCAGCAGCGCGGCGATGCCCATCAATGCATAATCGCCTGCGCGCGGCGCGACCTCCATGAACGACCAGCCGGTGCTTGCTGGCATGAATGGCAGTTCGATCTCCACCAGAATTTCATCAGGCGCGAGCGCGGTGCTGAACATGCCGGTAAAAAAATCCGGAGCGTCCAGCCAGCGTTCACTGGAATTATTTTTTGCTTTCAAGCGCGCGTTCAACGCCAGCATGAGCACAGGCAACTCTGCGGCGGGGTCGGCATTGACGATGCTTCCGCCCAGCGTGCCGCGATTTCTGATCTGCGGATGCGCAATATTCGGAGCGGCTTCGTGCAACAAAGGAATCCGCCTTTCGATGGATACATCAAATTCCAATTGTCGTTCGCGCGTCATCGCGCCGACATGCAATCCAGGTCCCTCTTCACGAATGTAACTCAACTCCGCCACCCGATTCAAATCTATCAACATGCCTGGTTGAACAATGCGAAAATTCATCGCAGGCACAAGGCTTTGCCCGCCCGCGAGCAGTTTGGCTTCACTCGCGTGCTGGCTCATCAAGTCCAATGCCTGTTCGAGCGATGTGGGGGCGTGATATTCAAATGGAGCAGGTTTCATTGAAAATCCTCATGAAGGGAATGATAGACTCTTTAACACCGAAAACTTGCTGAGGTGTCTAAATTTTATCCCCAATGTATGTCATTGCGAGGGCGGTTTTCCAGAAGCAATTTCCCTGTTTTAGCGAGGACGCTTCGCAGCTTCCATCGCGAGGCGGGGTCGCAAAGACATTTAGAAACTGTAGGCAGTTTACCCCGAAGACGTTTCAGGCTGGACATATTTCCCCGGCTCTTTATCAAAGGAGCGTTTGCATCCTGCCGCGCAAAAATAATATGTCTTTCCATTGTGCTCGCTCGTGAAATGAGCAGTTGCGATTTCAACGGTCATGCCGCAGACGGGGTCAAGAGCCTCGGTTGGTAATTGGTTATTTGTAATTGGTAATTGGAGAACCTGCCCTGAGCCTGTCGAAGGGTTAGGGACTTGAGAATTAGAGACTGGAGAATTGGAGATTGAATGCTGGCGGCGGCGTTGGATGATCTCGCCGAGGATGCTTAGGGCGATCTCTTCAGGTGTCACCGCGCCGAAATCCAAGCCCGCTGGATATTTGAGTCGCGCGATCTGTTCCTGCGTTAAATTGGATTCGTTCAAATATTGGAGAATCGCACTTGCACGTTTTTTGCTGGCGATCAACGCGGCATACGGCGCGTCAGACTGAAGCGCGGCGACGAGCATATCCTCATCGTAATTACCATGACTTGCTACAACGACATGAGTATTCTTTGTAATGGACAATTTTGAGAAATCGAGTTCATCAACGATGTGATCCGCGTTCGGAAAACGTTCACGCGTCACATCCAAACCGATAAGGCTGACACGCCAACCCAAACCTTTCCCTAAGCTGACAAGCGCTTCCGCGGTCGCGAGATGTCCGATCACAACCAGATGCGGCTGCGCGAGTTGCGGTTCTATGTAAATTTCCAACGTGCCTCCACTTATGCAGGTGAGCGCGATCTCTATCACGCCTTCCTGAGGAGCCTGTCCCATTTTCTCGGGCGGGCAAAGACGTATGAGACGCGGCTGACTATCTTGCAAGGCTTTCTTTGCCTCGCGCTTGACTGTCGGTTCCGCGCAACTCCCACCGATCCAACCAGAAAGTATGCCATCCTCAGTGATGATTGCTTTCGCGCCAACTTTTGCAGAGGTAGGTTTCTCTGCACGGACAACCGTCGCGATGGCAAATGGATTACCTGTATTTCGCAGTTCTTGAACTTTGTCATAAAAATCAGTTTGCATATTTCTTCCAGTCAGTCCAATGGTTGGCATCAGCCGCGCGCGCGGCATGCTGGGTTCATGCCAATGTTGAGCTGCTCTTCGTTGATTGCGCCTCCCCACACATAGCGCTTTAGTCACATCTGCGCTCATAATACCGCCGACCTCACGCCCTAAGTCGGCGGTGACCTCAACTGCGGTGGGTGAAGATGGATACCCTTACTGTCCAGGAGGGCGATAACTGGGCGTCTTCTTCACCGCCTCATCAACCTCTTCCGGAGACATCAAGACGGTCGTTTTCACTGTGACCGCTCCGCTTGCACCGGCCGTCAGGGCTATGGCGGCCATGCTCTTGTTGTCGGGTACATCGACAATGGCGTAGGCATCGGTTTCGCCGAAGGCAAAGTAAAAGGCTTCCAGGGTGCCGCCCAGCGATTTGACCGCCCTCTCAGTGGCGGCGCGTCTACTCATGCCTCCCTCTTTGAGAAGCCCTTTTACGCCGTCGCCCACATAATTCGCTTGAATCAGATACTTTGGCATTTGAGTCTCCTTATAGGATTAGATGCCCTCATGGGAGGGGCGCTAAAAAACAGTGAAAGCTGCGACAATTACAAAGGGATGCCCATCATTACGCAGTTTTTGAACTTCGACGTAAAAATCTTTTTGCATTTTGATTTTCAATTCCTGCTCAAGCCGCCG
>Ga0137333_1000343_pt1 | contig 12376 bp, 12 predicted proteins | sample EasRivERMLT231_2_FD_102286 | JGI IMG/M metagenome (GOLD analysis project Ga0137333, IMG submission 102286) | Soil microbial communities from meander-bound floodplain in the East River, Colorado, USA - East River MetaG ERMLT231_2 | ecosystem: Environmental > Terrestrial > Soil > Floodplain ... | reverse complement strand
CTCGTCACGCATTTGCTCACCGGCTTGAAGCCCTCGCCAGAACTCCCGAGAATGCCCAGCAGCCAATCGCCAATGGCCAAACGGAATTTGTTCATCCTCGAAGAACCAACCATCGGTCTTCACATGGCGGATGTTCAGCGACTGGTCGAGGTGCTGCAACGGCTCGTGGACGCGGGCCATTCGGTCATTGTTATCGAACATAATCTCGACCTCATCGCCGAGGCGGATTGGATCATTGATCTCGGGCCGGAAGGCGGCGATGGCGGGGGACGCATCGTCGTGGAAGGCACGCCGGAACAGGTCGCGCGCAACAAACACTCGCACACCGGCCGGTTCTTGCGTAAGGTGCTGGCCGGTTCATGAGCTTGCCCTACGAGGAAATTCTCGACGGCGCGGTCCTCGCCCGACTCGCTCCCGGCCCGCGGCACGAATTGATCTGCTCTCGCCTGCACGCAGTCGTCAAAGCCAGTGTCGCCAACATGCCCAGCACACGTCTGCTTGGACCGCGCGCCCAGGTTTCCGTCGCAATTGGCACGACACTCCGTCCCGACCTGGCGCTCGTAACCGCCGCGACCGCCAAACTCTGGCTCGCCGCTGAAATTGTCAGCTCCAACGATCATCGCGCCGACACCGTCGTCAAGAAACAGATTTACGAGGACCTCAAAGTTCCGCGCCTGTGGATGATTGATCCGCGTTACGACAACGTGGAGGTGTATCACGCGAGCGAGTACGGGCTGAAGCTGAAAGGGATCCTGGCCGGACGCGAGGTGTTGACCGAAAGCCTGCTGCCCGAGTTTCAACTGGCGGTGGTCGAGTTATTCGCCGCGCAACAGTCCTCTTGAATGCGGCCTGACTCACAACTGGCCGTGCCTCGAATCAGACCACTCGATCCAACTCGCTGGTGGAAACCATCCACAATTCCGCGAGCGCGCGGCGATTACCCGAGGCCAGCAGCACGGGCAGCCATGTCCGCGAGTTGTGTGCAGCAGGTTCGCGCGGACAAGGCTGTCCGCGTTCCCATCAGCGCTTCGCTGGCGGTGGCCCTGACTTGCGGTTGGTTACTCTGTGCCTGCCAGAGCGTCCACCGCAGTCCGCAACAACTGGATTGGATAGCGGTTTCCGAAAATGGACGGCACTTCGTTCTCAGCAATTGTGGGAAACAATTCGTACCCTGGGGCTTCAACTATGACCACGACCACAAGATGCGGCTCATCGAAGAGTATTGGGATGCTGAGTGGCAGACGGTGGTTGAAGATTTCCGCGAGATGAAGGAACTGGGCGCGAACGTCGTGCGCGTTCATATCCAGTTCGCCAAATTCATGGATGCACCGGACCAGCCGAACCAAAGTTCGTTGAAACAACTTGGCCGGCTGCTCAAGCTTGCCGGGGAAACCGGCCTTTACCTCGACCTCACCGGCCTGGCGTGTTATCGCAAAGCCGACGTGCCGCGCTGGTACGATGAAATGAGCGAGGCGGACCGCTGGCGCGCACAGTCACGATTCTGGGAAGCCATCGCGCAAACCTGCAAGGACAGCCCGGCGATTTTTTGCTATGACCTGATGAACGAACCGTTCGTTCCCGCCAAACCGCGCGAACCCGGCGACTGGCTGACGGGTCATCTCGGCGGTTTTTATTTCGTGCAGGCGCTCACGCTCGATCCGGCGGGGCGAACAGCGCCACAAGTCGTGGATCAATGGGCGGCTCATCTCACAGCCGCGATTCGCAAGCACGACCAACGGCACTTGATCACAGTGGGCCTGCTGCCTATCAGCGGTCCGGGTTTCGTCAACGCGGTCGCGCCACATCTGGATTTCATTGCCGTTCATGAATATCCCAAGAGCGGGAAGCTGGAGGCAAGCCTGGAGCGGCTGAAGGTTTTCAGCGTCGGCAAGCCGCTGGTGATTGAAGAAATGTTTCCGCTTACTTGCACCGCCGAGGAACTGGGGCAGTTCATCAAGCGCTCCTCGCCGCCCGTTTCAGGTTGGTTTGGATTTTATTGGGGCCAAACCCCGGAGCAATTGCAGCAGGCCGGTGGAATCGGCGAGGCCATGACGCTCGCCTGGCTCAGGCTATTTCAGGATGCGAATCCGAACCGGGGCGAGTAGAGGCAGCCGTGAAAAAAGTTACTTTTCAGCGGTTGCCAGCCGCATGAAGACGTGAGTGGGTCAGTGGGTAGGCGGGTGGGTGAGAAACCGTGCTGTTGCCCACTTACCCACTTACTCACTTACCCGGTCACATAAGCTCGCGACGTCGGTCGCGGAAAAGCCAATCATCCCACCGCCTCCTTCACCGCCCGCGCGTGAATGTCGAAGTCGTTCCTGCCGAAGCAAACGAGCAGGACCTTTTCCACGGATGTATTTCGCCCAAGGAAATCCACCGTCTCCCTCACGGCAATGCGTGCCGCACGCCCCATGGGAAAACCGTAAGCGCCGGTGCTGATCGAGGGAAAGGCCACAGTGCGAATGTCGTGCTGTTCCACGAGCGCGAAGCAACTGCAGTAACAACTGGCCAGCAGTTCATCCTCCCCGTGCCTTCCATCGCGCCACACCGGTCCAACCGTGTGAATGACCCATTTCGCGGGCAACCAATATCCTTTTGTGATCTTCGCCTGACCAGTCGGGCAACCGCCGAGCGTGCGACACTCTTCGAGCAGGTCCGGCCCGGCCGCGCGATGAACCGCGCCGTCCACACCGCCACCGCCGAGCAGGGTCGTGTTGGCCGCATTGACAATGGCATCCACCGATTGACGCGTGATGTCGCCTTCCACCACGGCGAGGCGACCTTCAATGGCCGGTGTTTTCATCTCTGGCCGAGTTTCCGCAAATCCGATACGCACGGCAAGTGACGTCGGCGGACGACGCATTTGCCGGTTGCCATGTGAGCCGACCTCGTTAGCATCGGTGGACAGCGAAGCAGAAGAACGCAGCGACGCATCCTGGCGTTCAGCGCTTGCGCGAAACGACGCTATGACGCAGGAAGAATCGCTCGTGTTAAGTTTCCTCCAAACACGCCCCGAGTCCACCTTCAGCCGCGGCGAAATTGCGCGCCGGGCCGCGAAGCGAAAGGTGTTCGAGGCCGACCCGCATTGGGTGGATGTGCCGCTCACCTCGCTCGTGGCGAAAAAGTACGTGGCGGTGGATGCGAACGGAGATTACCAGTTCAGCAAAACCGACCTGGATTAGCCGCAACGAACCTGGCGGCAGGCTTTGAGAATGGGCCGGCCTCAGCAAGTGAAAAGACCTTGTATCGTGCCATGGAACTGAACATCAATCCGCCTTTGCCGCAGCGAAAAGATTTTTGCATCGGCATCCTCGGCAGCGGATTCATCGTCAACGACTGTCATCTGGTCGCGTATCGCAAGGCCGGATTCAATCCTGTGGCCATCGCTTCGAGAACTCGCGAGAGTGCCGAACGCGTCGCTCAGCAACATAGCATCGAGAAAATTCACGACAGCTACGATCAATTGCTCGACGACCCGGGCATTGAAGTCCTGGACATCGCAGTGCCGCCCAACGCGCAACTCGCATTGATCAAGGCCGCCTGTGCGCGCAAAACCGTCAAAGGCATCCTCGCGCAAAAACCACTGGGGATGAACTACGCCGAAGCGTTCGAAGCGGTGCAAGCCTGCGAAGCTGCCGGCATCACGCTCGCCGTGAACCAGAACATGCGCTACGACCAATCCGTGCGCGCCGCCAAAACGCTTCTGGAAAACGGCTCGCTCGCTGAGCCGGTCTTTGCGACCATTGAGATGCGCGCCATTCCTCATTGGATGCCGTGGCAAAAAGATTTGGGCTGGCTCACGCTGCGCATCATGTCCATTCATCACCTCGACACGTTTCGGTATTGGTTCGGCGATCCCGAGGGAATTTATTGCAGCGTCCGCACCGACCCGCGCACGAAGTTTCCGCACACCGACGGCATTTGCACTTACGTCCTCGAATACGCCAACGGCCTGCGCTGCGTGGCGATTGACGACACCTGGACCGGCCCGGCGAAGGAAGGATGCCCACGCGACAACTACATCCGCTGGCGCATCGAAGGCATGGACGGACTGGCCATCGGCGACATCGGGTGGTGCAAAGACCCCTACACGACGCCCTCGACGATTCGTTATGCGCGCAAAGGCCAGGGTCATTTTGAAGCGCCGGTCTGGACCGAAAGCTGGTTTCCCGACGCGTTCATCGGAACGATGGCACAACTGCTCATCGCGCTAGAAACCGGGAAAGACCCCGCTATCAGCGGAAGGGACAATCTGAACACAATGACGTTGGTGGAGGCGGCGTATCGAAGTGCACAAGGCCGGCAAGCAGTTAGCCTTTTAGAAATCGAGTGCAAAACAAATCGAGAGGACCTTTGTGGCTCGTGAGGCAATACATGATGAAAGCAATAGAGACTATGGCAACAGGACGAGAAAAACGGAGCGTCGAAGGAATTCGAAAAAGTATGACGCCATTCCAAAAAGAGTTGGTTGAAGAGATTTGGCAGCACTTTCGGACTGAAGGCGAGTGGCCGACGAAGCGCGAGTTTAGTAGCAAGCACGGCACAGAAAAGATCACCAGTGCATTGCGTCAACTCAACGCAAGCATGGTTCGTGAGGAGAGTGGTCGGGAGGGTTGGAAAATCTTTCGTCTCCCTTTACTCGGGGTCTTGCTGACAAAGCACGGCGAGAGTTTTCAATCGCTGATGCTCAGGTTTCTCGATTTTCAACGAAAGCTATTTCAGAAGGAGCCCCGAAAGCGATATGCAACATCTGATGAAGTTGCGAGCGAACTGGCTTTGAAAGACGAAGAAAAGGCACTACTGGGGCAGCTGTTGCACTTCGCTAGCCTAGGCGGTAACGAACGTCGAGACCAAGGATGGCATGCCCAAGCGATGGAACAGGCAGCGCGTTTCACGCCGACGGGTGACCACTCGGCTGAATTGGAGGAAATTGTGTTCAAATATTTTGATTCCGATGACCCCGTGTTCGAAGATGAACGCCAAGCGCGTCGACTGCCCAACCGTTCGTACCAATCACCGACAAGTTGGGGCTGGCGCGACGAACCCTTTTCCGATTCCAGCGGCCCTTCCACCAAATCAAGTCACCGCCCCAACACCGCGTTCATAATCATGTGGATGGATGAAAAGTTACATCCCGAACTCGAAGACGTTCTCAACGCGATTAAAGGGGTTTGTGGTGAGTTTGGCATCGACGCTGTGCGCGCTGACGACGTTGAACACCAACATCAAATTACCGATGTCATTCTCGACCACATCAAGGCCTCAGAATTCTTAATTGCTGACCTGACTGGTGAAAGACCCAATGTTTATTACGAAGTTGGTTACGCCCACGCCATTGGAAAACACCCCATCCTATATCGGAGAGAAGGAACAGCCCTCCACTTTGACTTGGCCGTTCACAACGTCCCTGAATATCGCAACAGTTCCGACCTGAAGGAACAGCTTCGAAATCGTTTTCAAGCATTGCTCGGCAGGAAACCCAAAAGGAAGAAGACTTGAGTGTATGCGCATCGGATTTCTCACAGACGCCAGCGTCGAGCAACTTGAATGGGCAAAGCAAACCGGCTTCGGCTCAATCTCATGGATGGCTTTCGCCAAGAGCTTCGCCGCGCCGGGCAAGGAACGCTGGCGCGAAGACTCGGAACATTTCGTGGCAGAAGCCAAAGCTCGAAACATCCGTATCTCGGCTATTGGTGGGCTTTACCAGAACCCACTCGACCCAGCGCAAACCGATTACGCCCGAACTGTGTTCCATCGCGCGATTGACGTGGCGTCGCTTATCGGCGTGAAAAACGTGGCCGGATTTGCCGGCGCGGTGATTGAGTTGGAGACGAGCGGGCGCGGAGGCAATCCGGTTTACAAACCCTTCGAGGATTTTCTCCCGCGCGTGGTCGCCTTCTGGCAGCCGGTTGCGAAGTATGCGGCGGACAAAGGTGTGCGCCTCGCTTTCGAGCATTGTCCGCAAGGGCATTATCACCTGCCGATCATGCACTACAACCTTCTCGGCCAGCCCGCGATGTGGGAACGGTTCTTCGACGCGATGAACTGCGACAACGTCGGCATCGAATGGGACGCGAGCCATTTGATGTGCCAGTTCATTGACCCGGTGGCGAACATCCACAAATTTGGCTCACGGATTTTTCACGTCCACGCGAAAGACGCGTTCATAAATCGCCAGTTGCTGGAAGTCTATGGCATCTGTCATCACGGCGTGGCGGAACATCGCTGGCCCGGCTTCGGCCAGGCGAACTGGGCGGAAATCGTCCATGCCCTGCTCCGCGCCGGCTACGATTCGGACCTCAACCTCGAAGGCTGGCACGACCCGGTAATTCGCGACCACGACGCTTCATCGCGGCAGACAGGACAGAAACTGGAACAAGAAGGATTGCGGCTGGCAAAGCGGTGGTTGGAGCAGTTTGTGCCGAGAGAACTGTAAGTCATTGATTCGTTACACTGGTAACTGCTCAAATTACGTCCGACGAATCATTCGCTGGTTTTGTTTGCCGGGATGGCCAAATGCCCGGCCTGCAGGCGTTGCGTTACTTGGCCTTGAAAGCCAAGCTCTCGCCGTTGCTCGTTACCTTAATCCGGTCACCTTGCTTAAACTCTCCCGCCAACAATTTCATCGCGAGCGGATCGAGCAGATGTTCCTGAATCGCGCGTTTGAGCGGGCGCGCGCCGAATTGCGGGTCGTAGCCTTGACCACTGCTGATGTTCCAGCGTTGTTTGACCGTGCCCGCAAACAGGGCCCAGCTTCCAGGCGAGCACTCAACGATCAACCACAGCTATATGATATCAGGGAAGGATGACGCGAAAGTACTGCGCGGGCATGTTGGGCTGGATAGCGTTGGTATAACTAAAGCCACCACCCGCGCCAAACTGGTTTGTGGCAATCGGCGCCCACTGAGCTACCGGCAATTCGACGTTGGTGGTGGTCAGTATCCGATAAGTCGCGCCCGCCGATCCCGCTGCGCCGTTGATGATGACTTGATTTCCATCGCGAGTGATCGTTTGGGTGATCGTGGGTGTTGTTGCAAAGATAATCTCCACAGTGATGACGGAAGCCGCGGTCCCGTTTGCGGCGGCAAAGGCATTGGCGCTCACTGCGCGGAATGATGTCCCATAACCGGGAGCGGAAGTCGTGGCAGCATCGAATATGGTGACGGTGGCGGAATCACTGCCGGTGTGCGTGAAGTGCATCACCAGATCGCCTCCCTGATAAACGTACGGCGTATCCAGTACTATGAACGTGGCGAATTGATTGGGAACGTTCCCAATAGTGAAGGTATTGGGGCCGACGGAAAGCGGTCCGTCCTTCACCAGGACCGGGTTGAGCATGTTCGCCAGAAAATTCGTACTCATGCTGGCGATGGGATTGGCCGCCTGCGCCAGTTTTACCTCGTAATCCGGCCAGGTCACTGTGGCCGTTGGAAAGCTTGCCGTTGCATTAGTGCTCGTCCGAAAGCGCAATTGCGTCATCCGCGCCCCAACCGGCAATCCTCCCAAGGCGTCCGGCGTGAATTGCATCTGGTACGTTCGCGGCGCACCGGTGTTGCGCGTCAACGTATTCAGTCCCGTGGTGCTGGGAACGAACGTGTAATCGTCAGGCGCTACCACACTCGTGGGCACCAGGCCGGCTACTACGTCAATTGTCACTGTGCCCGTGGCGCTGTTGCCGAAACTGTCGAACGCCGTAAACGTGATTGTGTCCTGACCAACATAGCCCGCCTGCGGCACATAACGCAGGTTGTCGGCGTACTTGACGGTAGCCCAATCCAAGGCACTGAAACTTGTCCCGCCGCTTGACGAAGTGCCAGTAACATAAACGCCGCCAGCCTTGTCCACGGTCATTGCTCGCGGAAGGTCGCTGGCGTTTGCTGGAGCGTTATACCGATTGGTCCATACTGCCGCGCCATTGGCTGCGTATTTCAAAGTCACGTAGTTGTAATTCGCCCCGCCCCCGGGCGAGGCCGATGCAATCGACGAATAAAGGTTTCCGGCATTATCTGTTTCCGCCCCAAAAAACGTATAGGTGCCGGCATTCGGATCAACAAAGCGATTGGTCCAGAGGGCTACGCCCGTGGCGGAGTATTTGATTGTGGTGAAATCCGCCGTCGTCGCCCCGGGAGTTCCGCCAACGAGGAAGACATTTCCCAGCGGGTCCGTCGTGATTACCGGCACACCGCCTCCCCCATACTCTGCGGCGGTAATAATGTTCGTCCAAAGCGCTGTGCCGGAATTCGAATATTTTACGACCGCATACTTATGTTCAGTGATACCATGCGTTTCTCCCGCTACAACAATGTTCCCCTGCTGATCCACGATGACTCGTGAGCCGGAGGAAACAAAACTGCCGCGGTTGGTCCAGAGCACGGACCCGTCACTGGCGCATTTGATTGTCAGACACGAACTCCCCAGGCTTGAGTCGAACGAGCTGCCCGTTACAAAGATGTTACCCGCCGCATCCACGGCAATATCGTAAGCGCTCTCCATACTGGTGGCGGAAGATTTGAAAAAGTTTGTCCACACGGCATTGCCGCTGACGTCATATTTGATGGTGATATAGGAATCGTAATCGATATCAATCGGCAGCATGTATGCGTTGCCATCGCTATCCACTGCAAGGCCACCAAATAACAGGAAACCGCCGGAGCTGGTGTAATTATTGGTCCATACCGGCGTGCCATCAGACGAATACTTGATGGTCACAATGCCGCTCCCTGAATCTCCTGAAACGTAAACTCCCCCTGAGCCATCCACCGCCACAGATCGGATCTGGTCAGTCCCGTTCTCTGACCCATTGTACCGATTTGTCCACAGCCCAATGCCGTCTGGTGTGTACTTGATCGTGAGATAATCAGCCCCGCTCCCATACGAATACCCACCAACAATGATGTTTCCGTCAGCGTCCGCAACCACGTCGTGCCCTTGATCATCACTATTCGCCGGCCCATTGTAACGACGCGCCCACCGCTGGCTTGTCACGAGCGACACCGCCCCGCCTTGTGCCGAATTGGATTGAACCGTGGTGACCATCAAGCTCACGGGCGGCCCGGATAACCCGGGAAGCCCATTGGTCAATAACGTCAAAGCAGCGAAGACCAGATTGCCGTTGTTCGAGGTCGTTATCGGCCCGGGCTGAGCAGAAACCATGGCGACACCCGAAAGCAATCCCAACGCCGTGAAGTAGAACAAACGATAACTCATTTCTAGCAGCGATAATCGCGGGTTGAACACAAATTGTCTATCCGCTAATAACCCGACGAACCCCGCTGGCAAGCCCTCGAACCCTTGCCCATCGCCGTGCATGGCATCACCGGCGCGGCCTTCGTGAACGGCTGGATCCATCTGCCCGGCGGCGGCACGTCCACCGGCGGCAGCAGCGGTGCGACCCTGCACCAAGTCTTCTGGGTGAACGGCATCAATCCTTAGCCTTCAAACTTTCCCTCTCCTCCTCGAACGGGGAGAGGGATTAAGCGTGAGGTGGCGGAATCAAACCACAGAGATGCGGAGATGCAGAGAGCGTTAAAACCTTGTGAACACGTTCTTGATTAACTTCTCAATATGAGCAGCCACACTATTCTCTGCAATTGAAGCGGAGTTGGGATGGCCGCATGCGTTCCTAAGCATCAGGCATTCGTTCTGCAGAATCTGTTTGACGTTCTTGCCCATCACGCCGATGACCTCGCAGACATCCAGGAACTCATGTTCTTTCATGCGCCCTAGGTCGTCTTGCTGTTTCGCGGTTCGCCATTTCGAATCACGACGTGTGGCCTCCGTATTAAAATCATTAAGCTTTCTTGAAAACACATGTTGGTGCAGCAAAGCAACAGCCCCGGCCCAGGAAAACACGACCGCAGCACGGTATTGTTTTGCTTCGAAGCACTGGATCGCCTCCATGACAAACGATTTTGTGAGTTGGTCGGTAATGACATCAGCGTGTCCACGCAAAGACTGGCTTGAATGGGTGACGACGAGGTTAACGTGGACTGCCTGAGCCAAGTCTCGAACGCGCCGGCTTGCAAGCTCCTGAAGTTCCCACCCAACACTTGTTCGTACGACCGATCCGTTGGACTTCCCGAGAATGTCAGAGATGTTCTTCTTGGCTAGCTGCCGCAAACCGGTGTTTACGCATCTCTCCTTGATCTTTTCGATAGTGAGCGGTCCTGTTGGCTCGATGGCGAGCAAAACGAAGAGTTGGTCACGGTTGTTCAGAGATTGACCATGAATAATCTTCTTTGCGTTTTCCAGCGTAATCATTCTGGATGTCTCACTCCTTCGCAATTCCCGGATTCTTTGCCTGCTTGCCCGGCCTTACACCCCATCGCTCTTTAAACATGAGCCCGGCAGAGGCGGTGGGTTTGAACGTGCCCTTTCCCGCAGACTGGAAGAGTTTTTTCCCCTTGCTTGCTGCCTGAGTCAGCGTCATGTCAAGACGATCGGGCAGAACGACGCCTGCCTCGCTGGCGACGGCTCGAAGTTCATCAACTGAGAATGGAACTGCGCCGTAGATCGAAAAATGGTAAGCGGCGCAAAGCTGCGCATGATCTGACGGCTTAAGATTTTCATCGCGGTTGAAGAATGCGCCGAGGTCCGAATCGTCGTCGCCGTTTTCCGAATTAGATCCTTTCGGTTTCTGGTCCTTGATTAGAGGGGTGGTTTCACCAAGCAGCATCATGGCAGCCTGAATTGCTCGGCGACGCGTTTCCGAATCCTGGCCGATCAAAAGTGCAACGATTTGTTGAGCTAGCTCGCCAGCCTTCGCTGGGTTGGCCTGAATTGTATCTGTCATATATTGTTTCTTTCTCCTTCAGCGGATCGTGGATTCTCCTACTGATTCACTTTCAGTGAATTGAGATGCTCAAAACCAGTTGAAGAAACGCGAAATCTTCCGTCGGATACTCCAAATGCCCGTTTCATGCTCAATAAACGTCTAACTCCCTGAGACGCGTTTACCAACTTGATGTTCTGATCGAGAAGCACCTGATTCGCATTCTTGGTTGTAAACACGCGATCTGGATCTCTGCTCTGAACGAAAGCCCCGGCGATGAGAACACGATCGACGTCCGTAATGTCAGAACGAAATTCATGATAATATTCTCCAAAGACGTCCGGCAGAGGTGTGTTACTTGCCGCGAGCAAACGTGGTTGCTTTGTCGCTGCAGTCGTGGTTGGCGCACTCTCACTCATAACGGGCCATAATTTTTCCCACCACTCCTTCACAATCTCCGCTGGGCCTTCCACCTCAAGTTCTCCAGTGCTTCGATTGGCGCGGACTCTGACGTTTATGTCGCTCATATGCTGCTCTCAGTTTCATCCAGCCCGACCAGAATCGGACGGCGCTGAATCGTGGGTAAAAGTATGAATCAATCAGAATAACTGTCAAACACAAAGTGATTCCTTTTAGCTGTGTAAGTATTTCTATGTAAGCTACTACAGCATAGCATATAGCGAGACTAACCCGACGTGTTATGCTATCACGCGTGATGCAGTCTGATAGTTTCTGTTCGATGCTGTCCAGTCCCAATCGGGCTGGATGAAACTGAAAGCAGCATGAAGGCAACTGTCACAGCTGACTCGAGAGCTCGTGCTGGAAGGACCACGCGCATCACGCGTCTCCACGTCTCAAATCACTTCCGCTGGAAAATCAGTTCACCGTCCTTTGCGCTGACTTTGATTTTGTCGTTGGGCCTAAACTCCCCCGCCAACAACTTCGTCGCGAGCGGGTCGAGCAGGTGTTCTTGAATCGCACGTTTGAGCGGGCGCGCGCCGAATTGCGGATCGTAGCCTTCGCTGGCCAGCAGCTTCTTCGCGGCGGCGTCCACGTCGAGCGTGAGATTCTGTTGCGCGAGGCGTTGTTCCAATCGCCCGAGCTGGATGTCCACGATGCGCGCCAGTTCGCTTTCGTCGAGGCTTTGGAAAATGATCACGTCGTCCACGCGATTCAGGAATTCCGGGCGGAAATGTTTTTTTAACTCGGCCAGCACCTTGTCTTCCATCGCCTGATGCGCGGATTTGTCCGTGTGGCCGTCCATGAAATATTCCTGGATGATGGGCGAGCCGAGGTTGCTGGTCATGATGACGATGGTGTTCTTGAAATCCACGGTGCGGCCCTGACCGTCGGTGAGCCGGCCATCGTCGAGGACTTGCAGCAGCACGTTGAACACGTCGTGGTGCGCTTTCTCGATCTCGTCGAACAGGATCACGGAGTAAGGTTTGCGGCGCACGGCTTCGCTGAGTTGCCCGCCTTCCTCGTAACCGACGTAGCCGGGCGGCGCGCCGATGAGCCGCGCGACCGAGTGCGCCTCGCTCATCTCGCTCATGTCGAAGCGCACGACGTTCGCCTCGCCGAACATCGCTTCGGCGATCGCCTTCG
>Ga0137333_1000342_pt1 | contig 12393 bp, 11 predicted proteins | sample EasRivERMLT231_2_FD_102286 | JGI IMG/M metagenome (GOLD analysis project Ga0137333, IMG submission 102286) | Soil microbial communities from meander-bound floodplain in the East River, Colorado, USA - East River MetaG ERMLT231_2 | ecosystem: Environmental > Terrestrial > Soil > Floodplain ... | reverse complement strand
ATGGAAATAAAAATCAAGACTTGCTTCTTTATTCTTAGTGGAGCAAGAATAAATATTCTTTTGTGTGCATCCTCTATATTAAGCTACATGAAAATCTTTTTTCTATAACGAAATGACCATGCTACAAGAAACAAGTAGCATGGTCATTTGATTTTTAGAAAAACATTGGTTTGCGGCAAAGCTAAAATTAAAATCGACCGAGCGCTGCGTTTGCTAGTGCCAAATTCCTTTTGGAATTCAGAGTAATATTATCGTAAAGTGTCTTTTTGACTATCGATGAGTCAATTTTGACCTGAAATTTAACGGCTTTTTGGTCCCGACATGACATTAATAGGGCTTCCTGACACTGCAGTCCAGGAAAGCCGTGACAGAGTGCAAAATGCTGTAAAAAATGCGGGCTTGCATTTCCCACGTCATCGCGTCGTTGTGAATCTCGCACCGGCCACGATCCGCAAAGAGGGTCCCGCATACGACCTCCCCATCGCGCTCGGCGTCATCGTTCTTGCAGGCTTTCTTGCACATGATAAAGTTGAAAATATAATGGTCATCGGCGAACTTTCACTCGACGGTGTTGTGCGTCACGCGCGCGGTGTGTTACCAATGGCCGCCACAGCCCGCGCCAATGGATTCAAGCGGATGTTCGTCCCCGAGGTGGATGCGCACGAGGCAGCCTTGATCCCAGACCTTGAGATTATCCCGGTCAAAACTCTTGCGGATCTCTTCGACCATTTAGCGGGTCGCCGTTTAATTGAACCTTATGTCCCCTCAACAGACTCGCTTGAGCCGTTATTCACCCCAACAGATTTTTCAGAAGTGAAGGGACAGGAACACGTCAAACGAGCACTCGAAGTCGCAGCCGCAGGTGGACATAATGTATTCATGTCGGGACCAAAAAACCGTTAAATTTCAGGTCAAAATTGATCGATCAGTACTCAAAAAGACATATTACGAGAATATTTCTCTAAATTCTAAGAAACACTTAGCTTTAGCAAACGCGGTACTTGGTCGGAGTAGGCTGAAGGATTGCCGCAATTAGAATTTTGTAAATGATTAATTAGTAACTAATCGCAGGTTCGAATCCCGTCGGGACCGCAGAAATTAAACGAAAGAACCGACCTAAAAAGTCGGTTCTTTTATTGCTTTTTGCCAATTTCACCCCGAAAATAGGCATGGAAAATAGTTACGCACTGCGGTTTCCATTATTGGGCATTTTTTAACGAACCCGCGATCACAAAACTCGTGTCGCTACGGTAAAAGCCTAAATCGGTCAGGAAAACTGCACGTAGCATTTCGTCTTTTTGTGCCACACCTTCTGACACAATTCACATGTTATCTTTTTTTAGTTTGATTTCCTACAATCTGCGGGAAGCCCATCCATTACTCTGGCGATCTCCCAGCCTGACAAAAAAATCCTGATTATGCTTACCTGCACCATACTTTCACCAAGATACTCAAAGATAACTTAAAGACTGAGACGGTGGTTATTGGCTCTGCATATTCCATATTTCGGGTTGGAAAAAATGCCCTTCAATCGCTTGAGGAAGAGAAAAAAACGCTGTTATACTGGGGAGATAAAAATATTCGTGATGGCGTCGTTGATATGGTGCCCTTGGCAGGCAGTCTTTTGCTGATCCTTATACCCCGGCGAAACTTATTGACGGGAAAGAGAATGATGTAAATTGGCGTACAGCCGATGATCACTGTATCGAATTACTTATCCGCCAGCAAAACGTAGGATGTTGCACCTTCAATAAACCGTACACAGAAGCGCTGCAACAGGTGAGGAAAGAAGAAGGGCTTCTTAAGGCGAAGCGTACTTAATCAATTGTTGTCATTGGACTAAAATCAAGTGTAGACCAACAATGATTATCTATCTACACTTGATTTTTTTGGAGAAAGAAACATGCATAGTCATCAGGTATTTTTTTATTTAAATGCAGAATTATCTCATTCCGCTCTTTTGGAATTTGAGGAAGGATTGGAAACTCTTATTAATATCCCGTTGGTACAAAGCGGTTATTACGGCAAACCAGCGCATACAAATCGAGCTGTGGTGGATAATGCATATTCATACGGACTCATACTCATATTCAAAGATACTGCTGATCATAATCTTTATCAGGCTGACCCAATCCACCAGATATTTCTCGATAAGAATGCAAATAAATGGGATAGAGTCTTAGTTTTTGATCTTGAGACGAAACAATAATAATTATCGGATAGGTATTGACGAGTGTCCGCAGGTGCGTATCAATGCCAAGAAAATATATAACGCTTATCTCACGCCCAGTAACAGGTCAATGGTGAGCTGATCCAGCAGTTCGTATTGCAAGCCACGTGAACTGATCGCTGAACGGTCAAAGGGTTGGGCTTTGAGCGATTTAGCTTTTTCAGGGCTATATTTGCCAAGATACTGTCCCATTGAGCCATCATCAGCATTGATTGTCTTTAATAACGCCTGGATTTCTTTGTCAGCATTGAACTGGGCAGCTTTTTCTTTCAGCATGAGATAAGTCCGCATGCAACCGCGGGCGAAGTCTTTAACACCTTCAAAGTCTTCAGTGCGATAGGCATGAGCGTCGAAATGACGGGAACCACTGTATCCAACATCTTCGAGGAATTTGACCAGATAGAAGGCGGCCTTGATGTCGCGTGAGCCAAAGCGCAGGTCCTGATCATAGCGGCCGGGAGCCTGGTCGTTCAAGTCGATGTGGAAGAGTTTGCCTGCTTCCCACGCCTGGGCTACGCCGTGCATGAAATTGATGCCCGCCATGTGTTCATGCGCAACTTCAGGATTGACACCGACCATCTCAGGATGATCAAGCGTTGCGATAAATGCCAGCATGTGACCGGTAGTGGCGTTGTAGATGTCGCCGCGCGGTTCGTTGGGTTTGGCTTCGAGGGCGAACTTCAGGTCATATTTTTTGTCGAGAGCATATTCACAGAAGAAGTTTATGGCTTCGCGGGTGCGCTTGATGGATTCAACTGCGCTCTTGGATGAGTCGGTTTCGGTACCTTCGCGTCCGCCCCAGAATACATAGATCTTTGCTCTAAATTCCACGCCCAAGTCAATCGCATTCATAGTCTTTTGCAAAGCATAGGCACGGACTTTTGAGTCGTTGGATGTAAACGCGCCATCTTTGAAGATGGGATCGCTGAACAGGTTGGTGGTCGCCATTGGGACTACGAGACCTGTGTCAGCCAGCGCCTTGCGGAACGCCTTCTTAATGGATTCAGCTTCAGCAGGGGTCGCATCGATCGGGATCAAATCATTGTCGTGGAAGTTGACGCCATACGCGCCGACCTCTCCCAGCAGGTAAACGATTTCAGCGGGTGTTTTTGGTTCACGTGTCGGGCCGCCAAAGGGGTCGCGTCCAATGTTTCCAACGGTCCACAATCCAAATGTAAATTTATGTTCGGGTTTTGGGGAAAGGTCAGTCATTTTATTATTCTCCTATCTTAATTTTTATGTTGCCGGGTTCATAACGAATTTGGTCACGACATTACTTGAGCGGTGATTGTTCATCAAGTATTGTTGCCAGTTTCTTCTTTCAGGCAATTACGCTGCCATTCTCTTTTATTCGTCTTCTTCTGCAACATGGGCTGGGATTATATGACTCCAGAAGATAAACAACAGCAATGAAACCAGGACCACCATAAAGCTGGCTTTGAACAAGATGATCGTAAATGGCTGCAGCATCATCAGGATTCCGCCAATAATCCCGGCGATAATTATAAAGTTAAGTGGCTTGTAGACTTTTGGAGAGATTCGATGGTTGAGTATTTGCGAAAAAAGGTTGATCAGGAATATATAGACCAACAGAATGGCAACAAAATAACAAATGAATGGTACGGCTGTCAAAATTACATTGTTGATTTGTTCCTCCACGGGAATTAACACGAGTATGTACTTGCCGTATAAAGCCCCGAAGATGACAAGTAGTACCGAAATTACTGGTATTGCGAAAGGCGGCTTAATTTTATTATTTGCCATTTTTTGCTCCAATAGGATCGCGAGGCGGAGGATCATCTCCGCCTCGCAAGACAACCCTAATACTTAATGTCTATCTGTTTCTTACTTTCCGCAGATTTAAGAATCGCATCGCAGACTACCGAGGCTTTGTATCCGTCCATGAACGTGGCGCCATAGGGCGCTACATCTTTATTATTAACAATACAATCGATGAAATGTGTAAGTTGGTGAGTGAAGGTATGCTCCCAGCCAATAATATGACCATGCGGCCACCAGTTACTGTAGAAGGGATGATATCCTTCAGTGACACTTACATTTCGAAAACCCTGGGTGGATTTTGGCTCTTCACCAATCCAGAGTACATCCAACTCATTGAGTCTTTCCAGGTTGAACCGGATGGAACCTTTTTCACCGTTGATTTCAAGCACTTCGCCGTTCTTGTGACCGCCAGCAAAACGCGAAGCTTCGAGGGTGCCGATGGCGCCGTTTTCAAATTCTATGCAAGAAACAAAAGCGTCATCTACTTCCACCTTGAAGGATAGCTTTCCGTCAGGACCGTCGCGCTTATCTATGAAGGTTTTGGCCATGGCGCTGACGGCTTTGAGGTCGCCAACCAGATAATGTGCCAAATCAATGATGTGAGCGCCCAGGTCGCCTAATGCGCCGGAGCCGGCAGCGTCTTTATCCAATCGCCAGATGGCAGGCGTACCATAATGAGGCATAATCCATTCTTGAAGGTACGCTGCTCTAAAATGGTAAATTTGACCGAGTTTGCCGCTCTCGATCAGCTCGCGGGCCAATCGTATTGCAGGAACAAAACGGTAATTGAAGCCAACCATATTCTTCACACTGGCTTTTGTTACCGCGTCAACCATTTTTTTAGCTTCTTCGGCGCTACGAGCAATCGGCTTTTCGCACACCACATGCTTGCCAGCCTTGGCAGCAAGAATGGATGGTTCAGCATGGACACCATTTGGACCGCAGTTGTCAAAAAGTTGAACCTTTTCATTTTCCAACATCTTGCGCCAATCAGTGTATGCATTGGCATAACCATAGCGTTTGGCGGCTTCCTGTACACCTTCTGCTTTGTTGCCTGCAATCGCCACCAGGTTCGGTATGGCTGGCGGCGGGTACATCATATATGGAAGAGTTTTATAGGCATGTGTGTGGGCTTTACCCATGAATGCGTAACCCAGCATTCCTATTCCAATCTCAGGGATATTTTCAGAGCCTTTTGGCCCTGCCATAGAAGTAAAACCAGTTTCCTTTTCAGACATAGCTTCCTCCAAATGTAATTTTCAGAATGATGAATGCCTGGTTTGCAGGCATTGTTTTGACCAGGATCCTATTTTTTTGAAGCGAATGCGGCATCAAATGCAACATTTGAAGCAGCAAAATCTTGTGATTTGATCATCTTCAACGCTTCGGGAGCACCCCATTCACGGTTCATGCCACTATCTTCCCATTCGATGGAAAGTGGTCCCTCATAACCAAATCGATTCAGAGCGCGGATTATGCCATCCCATTTGACGTCACCATGACCGGGGGAGACAAAATCCCAACCGCGGCGGTAATCGCCAAAGTCCATATGCCCGCCAAGAATGCTGTTTCGACCATTCAGTTGGACGCGCGAATCTTTGACATGGACATGGAAGATGTTCTTTCCAAACTCGTTGATGAATTCAACAGGGTCAATGAACTGGTGAATAAAGTGAGATGGATCAAAATTAAAACCAAAAGACGGGTGATTTTTTACCGCATCCAAAGCCCTCTGAGAGGTAACCAGGTCGTAGGCAATTTCAGTCGGGTGTACTTCCAGTCCAAACTTGATATCGTTGCTTTTGAAAACATCCAGAATCGGCAGCCACATATCCGCGAAAAATTTATAACCGCGATCTACCATAGCCTGGGTCGTGGGTGGAAAGAAGTATAGATTCTTCCAGACCGGACTGCCGGTAAAGCCATTAACAACCTTAACACCCATCTTTTTTGCCGCAAGGGCGGTATCTTTCATTTCCTGCTGAGTTCGGGCGCGCACTCCATCCGGAGAACCATCACCCCACAAACGGTCCTGTAGCACCGAGCGATGACGCTCATCGATCGGATCATCAGCGACACATTGCCCAACCAGATGGGAACTGATGGCAAAGCATTTCAGGTTGTATTTGTTCAGAATATCCCAACGGCCTTTGACATAACTATCACTTGCCAGGGCTTTGTCTACTTCGAAATGATCGCCCCAGCATGCCAGTTCCAACCCATCGAAACCCCAGGCGCTGGCTTTTTTGGCCACATCGTCCAGTGTCAGGTCTGCCCATTGGCCGGTAAAGAGTGTGATTGGTCTGCTCATTTGAATTCTCCTTTTTTTAAATTGGTTATTTATAATCAGGTAATTGGATCAGTTTTCCACCCTGCATGGCTGATTCATGCGCCAGGATACCTACTGAGGTCCAGTTTGCTGATTCAAATACATTCGGGAATGGGTCGCGGTCTTCCACAATCGCTGAGAGGAATTCATTCGCAAGGTGTGGATGTGAACCGCCATGACCGGAGCCTTGAATGAAGGAAAGATGTTTGTTCTCCTCCATGTTGTAAACGCCGTTAGTTGTGAATTCACGAATCTCTTCTGGAAGAAGATGGGCGTAATCCTTGATCGCTGCGTGTTTTGCATCTTCGCCGCCAAGGTGAACGACAGGCTCTTCATCGGAGACCAGCTGCCACTCGAAACTCATTTCGCTGCCATAAACATCGAAGCTCTCAGTGTATTGACGAGCGACATCAAATAATGACCTGGTAACTTCAGCGGAAAGATCCGACCCTTTCAGTTTAATATGCGCAGTTTCCACTGCGAAAGGAGAGCCATATTTGGGAATGAGAGAATCTGCGATCTTGCCTGACCCAAAGCACGAAACATATTCTGCCATCGCGCCACCCATTGCCAAACAAGGGCTTACGACATGGGTAGCATAGTGCATAGGAGGGAGACCTTCCCAATACCCTGGCCAACCGTACATATCCTGCTGATGAGCTGCGCGCAAGAACTGTATCTTCCCCAGTTTTCCGGTATCACGCAGTTCTTTGACAAATAAATACTCGCGTGAATAGATAACAGTCTCCATCATCATATACTTCTTACCAGAAGATTTCTGGGCTTCAATGATCTGCCAGCACTCATCCATCGAGGTTGCCATTGGCACTGTACAGGCTACATGTTTACCAGCTTTTAAAGCGGCCACGCTCATCCGCGCATGCTCATGGATTGGCGAGTTAATATGAACTACATCGATATTCGGATCCTCGATGAGTTTGTCAAAACTTGTGTAGCGTGTTTTGATCCCAAACGCTTCACCGATCTGGTTCAGCTTTTCCTCGTTGCGTTGGCAGATCGCATACATGTTCGCGTTTGGATGCCGCTGAAAAATGGGGATAAACTCTGCCCCAAATCCTAAACCAACTATTGCAATATTTAACTTTTTTGTCATATTGTCTCCTGTTGATTCATATAAATTTGGCTATTTCAACAATTCTCGAAGGAATACCACACCATCTGCAGCCAAAGCGTCTTGAGATGGTGCCAATGGCCGCCAGATTGCGGCTGCGCGTGCAATGCTTTTTACCTTGCTGGTAAAGGATTCAATGACCAGCACACCATCAAATTTAATATCTTTCAATGCTTGCGCTATTTCTTTCCAGGGAACATGTCCGGCTCCGGGTGTGCCGCGATTATTCTCGTTGCTATGGACTTGGATCAGGCGGGAACCGACCTTCCGTATAGCGTCTCCCATTGAATTCTCTTCAATATTCATATGGAAAGTATCCAACATGATCTTGCAAGCTGGGTGATTCACCCGATCCACCAGCTCAATGGCTTGATCAGCTGTTGTAATGAAGCTGGTCTCAAATCGGTTAAGTGGTTCCAACCCTAGCATCACGCCCTTCTTGCCAGCATAATCCGAGAGATCCTTTAATATATCGATGAGGATCAGCATATCGTGTTCCCGTTCTTCAGCCGATTGCTGCCACGTACGCCCTACTGCAGAGTAAAAAGGACCGACCATATTCTTTCCACCGATTAGGGCAAGTCCGTCAATACTGGCTTTCAAATAATCAACGCCATTCTGGCGAACTTTTGGATCGGGGTCTATCAAATCGCGGTCAGGTCCCATCGCCGCACAAAAACTAACACTATCTATTCCCGCCTTCTTGATGATTTCGCCACATTTCTTGAAATCAAGGTTTTTTGGGTCATCAATGGGAATCTCTATATGGTCAAATCCCCAATTGGCGATCTTGGGCGCCAATGCTTCCAATTCCTCCGTGGTCAGCGGAGCTGTCCAAACCCAGGTATTTACTCCGAATTTCATATGCATCTCCTTCTTAACTTAGATTGAATTTTGTCGGAAGAACCCTAGATCCGGTTTCCCTGCTCGTCAAAGTAGTGTAGATGATTCTTGTTGATGTCGAACCGCACTGTATCGCCATGTTTCAATTGCACCAGACCATGTGCCAGGCAGGTAATTTCTGCGGTCCCGGACTTGATGTGTACAATGGTTTCCACTCCCAATGGCTCTGAAAGCTCTATCTCACCCGGATATTCACCAGAAGGATTGAGGCTGACATCTTCCGGACGAATACCCAGCATGAAACTCTCAGGCAAATCGTTTGTTCCCGCAAGGTTAATATTTATTTCCAAGCCGGTAATATTCCAACTGTCGTTTTGTCTCTCGACCGCCAGTAAATTAATTCTGGGCGTGCCGACAAGTTTGGCTACAAATATATTTGCCGGACGGTCATAGATATCTTCCGGTGTGCCAACTTGAATCAACTTGCCGCGATTGAGCACACCAATTCGGTCTGCCATGGTCAGGGCCTCAATTTGATCATGGGTCACATACAATGTGGTGACACCTTCCACTTTCTGCAAATGCTTCAATTCCGCACGAAGAGATTCTCGTAATTTGGCATCCAGGTTTGAGAGCGGTTCATCCATGAGGAACACACGTGGCCGGCGGACGATCGCACGACCAATCGACACACGCTGCATTTCCCCACCTGACAATTGTACGGTTTTCCGTGTTAGCAAATGTGTGATACGAAGTTTTTCTGCCGCCTGCTCTATACTTTTTCGAATTTGATCTTCAGGCACTTTGCGGCCCGGGGCACGCAGTGGGAACGCCATATTGTCGTAAACCGACATCGTCGGATACAAGGAATATTGTTGAAATACAATCGCAACATCACGGTCCGCAGGAGTGAGATCATCGCTCACTTCCCCGTCAAAGATTACATGCCCGGAATCCGGTTTCTCCAATCCGCAGATAACACGCAGGGTGGTGGATTTACCAGCACCGGTTGGTCCCAAGAGAACAAAGAATTCATTGTCATTGACCGTAAAAGACACCTCATCAAGCGCTGTGATTGACCCGAATGTTTTTGAAATATTTTGGAGAATTAGCTCACTCATACTTTTACTCCATCACCAAGGCCGCTTCAGTCGCCGGGTTAAAGAAGCGCACCATCTGCGGATCAAGGTCAAAGTTGATTCTAGAACCTATACTGTAATTCACCCCACGGTTGGCGCGAACACGGATAATTACCTGATCACTCAAATGTAGATCAAGCATCATGTTGCTGCCATTCATTTCCACCAAAAACACTTCGGCAGATAATTGGTCTTGTGTTACCACCCAGGCTGCTTCGGGACGGAAGCCAAGAATGACATCCTGATCATCACCAAGCTGTTTTTCGATGCGTGTTTTCCAGATGTCAGAAGGAGTATATACACCTCCGCCAGGCAGGTTAAGTTTTCCGGCACGATAGTGTCCCTTCACTAAATTCATCCCAGGGCTGCCGATGAAGTTCGCGACAAACAGGTTTGCGGGATCATGATAGACTTCCGCCGGTGTACCGATCTGCTGAATTGCAGCATCTGACATCACTACAATCCGATCACCCATAGCCATAGCTTCGATTTGATCATGTGTCACATAGACGGTAGTCGCCTTCTGGGTAATATGGAGGTGCTTGATCTCAGATCGCATCGTCTCACGAAAATCAGCGTCCAATGCGCCGAGCGGTTCATCCATCAGAAATGCAGTCGGGCGGCGAACGAGCGCACGCGCCAAGGCAACACGCTGTTGATCGCCACCACTTAATCTGCCAGGATGCCGTTTAAACAGGTGTTTAATTTTTAGCAATGTCGCTACATCCTTTACACGCCTCTCGATCTCATCTTTCTTTACTGATTGTGCCTGTAAGGTGAAGGCAATATTTTGCCATACTGTGAGGTGTGGATATAAGGCATAAAATTGAAATACGTAAGCGATATCCCGATTGCTGGGATGAGCCCAGGTAACGTCTCGTCCATTTAAATAGATATTTCCGCTGCTGACCGTTTCGAGGCCGGAAATCATGCGCAAAGTGGTGGTTTTTCCACACCCCGATGGGCCTAGCAACACCACGAATTCGCCATCATTAATGGTCATATTCATTGGTTTGACAGCATACTTTTCGCCAAATTTTTTTACTACATTCTTAAGTTCAATGGTTGCCATAATAGATTCTCTTTCCCACTATCGACGTACTGCGCCAAAGGTGACGCCGCGCAGAAGGTAATTACGCAAGGCAAAGGTGACAATTGCCACCGGGATAAGAAAGCCCATCGCTCCGGCCGCAATTTGGGCCCATTCAATGCCGCCTGTACCAAGGACTGATGGGATACTCGGAGGAGCTGTGCGAGCATTTTGCGCAGTCAACATTACTGCGAAAGCATACTCATTCCACGCAAAGATCAGACAAAATACAGTGGTAGCTGCCAAACCGGTAATTGTTTGTGGCAGGACAATTTTGAAGAACGCCTGTAATCTACTGTACCCATCTACCAGGGCGGCTTCTTCATATTCCCTTGGTATTTCATCGATAAACCCTTTTAGCAGCCAGACCGAAAACGAAAGGTTAAATACCGTGTATAAAATAACCAACCCTATTGTTGTATCGTAAAGACCCAACTGCCTGTAAAGTAAAAAGATTGGGATTGTCACAACGACTGGAGGCATCATGCGGGTGCTCAAGATAAAAAAGAGCAAATCGCCCTTGCCTGCAACAGGAAATCGGCTAAAGGCATAAGCCGCAAAAAGGCCGAAAATCACAGATAAAATTGTCGAGGTTCCAGCCGTTATCGCGGAATTTTTTAAATACCCTACATATTCGCTGGTCCCAACAATTTGCTGTCCTTTATTAAGCATTACCCGGTCGTACCATTTGAGATTCGGATCCTTCTTAAGGTCATCCAGCCCTTGTGCAACAGTAACCTGGCGCCTTTGTGTCAACAACCCGATAAAACCTTCCATGCTGGGTTGAAAAAATACTTTGGGCGGCGCTGCTACTGCATCTGCCCGGGATTTAAATGCAGTGGCAGCCATCCAGAAAACTGGTATCAATACAAAGATCGCAATAATCACGGTTAATCCTGCTTTCAGGTTGCGGGTTAACCTGGATTTAAATGTTACTTTATCCACCCGTGTTGCATAATTAATTTCCCGCCCGGTTGAATTTGAAGTATCCATTGGCTAACCTTCCTTCCCTTTATTGAGCGCGGTGATGTAGAGGTTGCTCACCGCAATAATTACAACCAAAACAATGACAGCCAGCGCGCTCGCTTGGCCTGTCTTAAATTGGCCGACAAATGCTCTGGTATATATATCAATAGAGATCAGCCTGGTTGTCGCTCCAGGTCCGCCACCGGTGAGCCCCATTGCCAGGTCAAAACTCTTGAAGGCTTCAATGGAACGGAAGAGTACCGCAATCAATAACAAGGGAGCGACTTGTGGCAGTGTGATGCGCCAAAATTGAAACCAGGAACTGGCGCGATCAATCGCTGCTGCTTCATATAAGTAGTCCGGTATGGCGGTTAAACCTGAAAGCACCAAAAGCATTACAAATGGAGACCACATCCAAACATCTACGATGACGATGGCCCACAACGCCAGATCTGTCTTTGCCAGCCAGTCTGTGGTCAAAGGGACACCCAACCAAGAAACGAGATAGTTAATAATTCCATAACCTGGGTTAAACATGAGTTTAAAGAACAAACCCACCACCACAGGTGAAAGCATCATGGGGATTAAGATAAGTGTTGTAATAATTCCGCTGCCCTTGAATTTCTCACGAATCAGCATGGCTAAACCAAAACCCAGTACGGTCTGTAGAACAACAGAAGCCAGGGCATATCTGCCAGTAATGGCAAAGTATGACCAAACTTGCTCATGGTTATGTAAGTTTTGGAAATTTTGGAATCCGACCCAAACAGGAAGCTTATTACCAATGACAGAATAGTTTGTAAAGCTGAGGTAGATACTATAAAAAAGCGGGAAGATATTCATTAAGATGAGCAAGATCAGAGTTGGCCAAATAAAGGTATT
>Ga0137333_1000341_pt1 | contig 12397 bp, 5 predicted proteins | sample EasRivERMLT231_2_FD_102286 | JGI IMG/M metagenome (GOLD analysis project Ga0137333, IMG submission 102286) | Soil microbial communities from meander-bound floodplain in the East River, Colorado, USA - East River MetaG ERMLT231_2 | ecosystem: Environmental > Terrestrial > Soil > Floodplain ... | reverse complement strand
GTCTACCTGACCATTCACGTCCTTGAACCTGCGCAGGATCATGAACTGCGACAACATCGCCGAGAGTTCCGGGATGTTGGAGAAGCGCGCCAGTCGGGTGTTCACTCGAAAACCGCTGCCGTCCGGCGTCATCTCTGGCATCATCACCACGTCTGCGAACATTTGCGCCCACGAGTCAAAGTGAGACAGACCCATCTCAACTAATTGGTCATAGCTGAAATAGCGCTGCAGGGTAAATGTTTCTGCCATCGTGTTCGAGATCGGCGTGCCAGTCAAACCCATAAAGCGGCCGCCGCGCTGCATCAAGTCTCGGACCTTCACGAACATATCGAACGCGCGCTGCGAGTCGGTATTGGTAAGACCCGCGATACGAGTCATCTTCGTGTGGAAGAAGAGGTTCTTATAGCAGTTGGAAACAAGTACTCCTTCTGCGAAGAAGTTATGCGTTTCGGCTACCTCGAGACAGTAAACTCTCCTATTTCCTTGAGAACTGCTTCCAGATCGGAATCCACTCTCTGATTCGAGAAACGTAACACTGACCACCCGAGAGCGTTCAACACTTCCGTCTTCCGTTTGTCCAGGAACTTCCATTTCTTTGTGTTGTGCGTCCGTCCATCGATCTCTATCGCCAGCCTCCGCGCTGGGTCGGCAATGTCCACTTTGTAGCAATTGGGTAGAGATTTGAATAGATGCCTCACTGATCTGGTCGGAATTGCGTACTCCATCGGCAATCCCAGCGCATTCGCCACAGCTTCCTGCTGCGGAGTCAGTATGCCATTCCCACCTCGTGCTAGGAATGTTCTGCCAGACATTAGCACGGACATTCTTTTTCTCCATTCGGGATTGGCCGTTGGATTGTTTGCCTTCATCCGTGCTGAAGCTGCAGGGTTGGGTTTGCCTCTCTTGGCTGCCTGAGATGCCGCCCACATGCGGGGCATATATTCCTTCGCTAATTCCTTTCGCTCCGGTTGTGCCATCCTCCACTTCGCCGCACAAGAATTCCCGCAGAACCGTCTCTTGTCGTTGTTCCTTTTGCCGGATGAGCGGAACGTGAACTCCTTTCCACATTGTTCGCAATTCTTTGTAACCGTTTTGTGGACACCATTCTTCCGACAGTTCCGAGAACAATGCACTTGCTTTTGACCCGCTTTGCCTCGCTGGCTGGAAACAAATTCCTTTTTGCATGTTGGGCAGATTTTTGAGCGTGTGCTTCGGTGTGAGCTTTCCGGCTTCAACATATCCTTCCTCATATGTCCAAATTTTGTGATTGGCAGTACATTCCAATGTTCCGTTTTCATGCTTGATGCGAACCATTGGAGCCGACTGCGGGTTGTTAAACCATCCCGTGACCGGCATCCATTTGATTTCATTTGTGGATAGATCTACAGATTTCACCAGCACTGGCAAACGTTTCTCAACAATTTCACCAATAGGGATGAGCCCACGGTTTGTAAGAACCAGTGATTCGTAAGGCAGGCAATGAAACTCATCTACTACCAACATGTCGAGCCCCATTTCATCCCAGGTGATCGTATCCACACTGTCTTTATCCATCTCGGCCTTGTTGATCAACTTCGCTTCGAAGCGCTTGATGGCTTTCTCGATCTGCTTGCGGGCGCGGTTGTCAACTTCCTTTTCAGCCTTGATTCTCTGTAGGAAGTCTCTCAGTTCTTCGAGTTCTTCCTCGACAAATTTATTCAGAGTATCAGGCTTTACAGGGAGCATCTTGAACGAGGATTGAGGAACGATCACCGCGTCCCATCTACCTGTCGCAATGCGGCTCATAAACTCTCGGCGTTTGCTCTTGCTCAGATCATCCTTTCCTGCACACAACACATTGGCATTGGGATATGCCAGCAGGAAAGCGTCGCGCCATTGTTCCGTTAAGTGGTTGGGCACTACCAGTAAAGATTTGCGCGCCGAGCCCAGGCGAATTGCTTCCATCACTGCGATGATGGCGGTCAAGGTCTTGCCCAGTCCAACCTCATCACCGACGAGTGTTGCAGCGCGCTGCAGGCTGAACCAAACAGCGTCCTTTTGAAGCGGGCGGGGGATCAGAATCTTTGATAGACCGGGCAGGGTCAGGTGAGAACCGTCAGAGTGCGGACGGACAAACACGTTGAAGCGAGCGTTATAGAGTTCTGCAAGATGCTCAGCGCGTGCATCATCCGACCACAGCCAGGTGTCGAACCTGGTCTTCAGTTCTTCCAGCTTTGCCTGTGCCGCAATCGTTTCCTGCTGATTAAGGATGCGCTTCTCGTTTCCCTGCTCATCCTCCACCGTATCGTACACAACCGGTGTCTGAGCATTCAAGCCAGCTTCGATCAGTTCCAGTCCTGTGTATCGCTTCGTACCATACTTGGAACTGTTTTCGGCAGGCATGTAGCCTCTCTTGTGGGTTACGGTCCATGTACCAAGCTTGGGGATGTACGTGACTTGCATCGTAATACTCGGCAGAAGCTCCTCGATGAACTGAGCAACATACCTGGCAGGGATCCAGCCGGAACCCAGGCGAGCCTTGATTTGTCCGGGCTTGAGAGGTTTCGGCATTGCCTTGATCAGAGCGTCGACGGTGATTTTCAGTTTCGGCTCGAGAGTGACCAGCGCGCGCGCCTTTTCCAGCTTCTCAGCGATGTTCCCCGAGAGGTACACGTCACTCAGAGCAAGTCCACCCTCCGGCGTCCACAAAACCCGGTCTCCCAACTCCGCAAGAGCTTCATCTACCGTCACGTGAGCAAGATCCGCGATCATGTCGATATCAACGGTCCCGCGTTGGTTCAGGCAGTAGAGCAGCGCATCAGTGCAGTTCTGGATGCCTTCTGTGGAAGGCGCAGAGCGCACCGTGGATTCTGTGAAGATCAACGCCTTTTGTGCTGAGTTCGTCAGCGGCGAGTAATCATTTTCCAGAGCAAGCAGGAAGGGGAGGGCAGGGCTATTTTCCAACAGGCGTTGATGCAGCTTGTTGGTAATTGGCCCGTAGCGCATTACAAAGGAGTCGTAAACCTTATTGAGCGTATCGCGCTGGATGGTGATCGGAAGACCCGTGACACCCTTCGTTTCGAGGTCGAGCAAACGTCGAGCGGCATCGTAGATACTGCGCAGGCCTTCCAGACGGCGAACATGGTCCACCGGCAGATTGGGTTTAATTTCGATGACATGAGCGGGCGGCACCATTTCAACCACCGCGTCCATTTCCTTACTGGCTTCAACACGTCCCTGAGGCATTGCATCTTCCGGAAGCGCGCTCGTAAGGATTTGTGCCACCACCTCGCCGATTTCCTTTTCGTCGTCGTACTTGATGGTGTATTCATCCCGGGTGTACATGCCGCGCTTGGTGGAGCGTGTACCGACAATCCATTCGGGATGTTGTCCGAAGATGCAGTTTTCACGTAGCTTATCTACCGTATCATCTTCGGTTGTGTACTGATACGCCTGAGCATCATCCACCATGTAGGTATTCACCCACGCCGGCAGATCTGCGCCCTCGAGCAGTTGGGCACGTTTGCGAAGGATGATGATGTCGGTCACAACCTGCGTGCCGGCATTGGCTACAAATGCGGTTTCAGGCAGGCGAACCGCAGCCAGCAGCTCAGCGCGTTTGGCAAGATATTCACGGATCGAGCTATTCTTCTTGTCCAGGGTATAGCGAGACGTGATGAAGGCGATGATGCCGTTCGGCTTTACCAGGGATAAAGCTTTCACGAAGAAGTAATCGTGAATGTTCTTCTTGAGTCCCGATTCCTTGATGCTGCGATCAACTACCGGGTAGTTGCCAAATGGGACATTGGAGATGACGATATCGAATTGATTCTCCAGAAGCCGGACATTCTCAAAGGCATCGTTGAAAACAACGTTCTTACCGTCAATGTTCGGGTGGATGTTTTTCAAGATGCTGCTTGTCAGTTTATCCAGTTCGATTTCAACCCAGCGCGCGGTCGTGCGTATGCACTCGGGGGAAGCGCTCTGAAAATGACCGATGCCCGCTGACGGGTCCAGGACCCGGAGTACAGAGAGTTTGCCCGCGCCCATGCGAAGCAAGCCAGCCCAGATCCCGCGAATGATGGGCAGTGATGTGTAATGGGCGTTGAGTGTGCTGGCTCTGAGTGCCGCAAACTCCTCAGTGGTGACCGCTTCCACAACGTCAGAATATCGGGCTGAAAGAACTGCGGAGTCTCCATAGCCAACGTAATGGGAGAGCAGTTCCTGTTCATCAGCGGTTGCGAAGCGCCCCTCTTTTTCAATCTCTTTGACCAGCTCGATCACCGCAAGGTTTGTGTCTGCCTTACGCTTTGCTGATCCCAGAAATAGGCTGACGTCAGAGGGAAAGTAAAAGGTTGTTGGTGTAGTTTCCATAGTATGGATTGACCTCCTGGTAGGAAATCAAAAGCCGCCCTCAGGCGAGAGCGGCTTCTGTTTTCCGGGTGAAAAGATTTTGAGTTATTTGTTTACGCCGATCAAACAGCGAGCGCACACGAGCAAGACCTAGTTCATCGGGTCTCATCTTGAATCGCTGTTTGTACAGCTTCTTGCGATAGACCTTAACCGTTGTTTTCTTGACTTTTGCCTTGCCAAACGTATCGAAGTGCTTCGCCATCTTTGCGGCGGCATCTTCAAGACTGTTTGCGTAGGTGCGGTGAAGACTTGGGTTAGGCTTATGTTCTCGAGCGCGACCCTTACCACGCACCGTATACACCGTGTAGAACTTTACAAACATGGAGCCATCTTGGATTTCGATGTAGATCTTCCGTCCGTCTGTCAGCTCCAACACAGCTCGCGCGGCGAGTCCTTTACGGGCTGCCATAGTGATTACGTTTCCTTTCCGGACTGTTCGAGCGAACCCGTCCATTCAATAGCTTTCAGATAGTCGAAGATGGTGTTGGTGAGCGACACCTTTTCGCGCGCGCTGATGTTTTCAGGAAACCCCTTTTCATTCAGCTTGCCGAACACATCCTCGATTCGCATCTGCTCATGGTCCATGTTCGTGACTTCGATCGAGATCGTGTACTTCTCGGCGTTGGTTGCAGTCAACTCAAACCGACCACGAAACTCTGCCAGGGCGAAAATGGTCATCACTAATTCCCCGAATTTGTCGTGATTTGCAATTTGTTGAAGTGGCATACTTCTCCTTTCAGGCTATAGCCGTTTCGACTTCTTCCCAGCGACTGTCGCCGCTTGGGGTGATTGTGTAAGATGGGATTTCGCCGAGATCCACTAACCAAAGGTTGATACCGATCTCGCCAAGAATTTCTTGAACCGGAAGTTCGCGCCCATCCAGCAGCTGCACTGTGGCGCCGCTATCGGGGATGAAGGTCGAACCGTAGGCTGTAGGTTTGATTTGTGGGCGCCACTGGCTGGCTGCACTTACAAGGGCCTGTTTCGAGTGGTGGACCATGGACAGCTCCTGCAGGTATCGTTGACGTTCTTCAGGTTTTCCCGCCAGAAGAGTTAGATAGATCTGTGCAATCTCATCCAGAGAAACTTCCTGCACCACATCTTGGAAGTTCTTTCCAAAGGTCCGCTGATACCATTTCTCGGCGCCGCCAAACATGAACATTGGCATGACCTGTTTTCCAGCCTGCCAGAGTGAATAAAATCCACCACCCAGCAGTGTGGTCACCACACAGGCAGCGGTGAAGCTCGAAGCTTCAAACGTGTACGGTTTCTCTGGTGTATTGAGTTGAAAAAGCATAGGGGTAATTGCCATCCTTTCGTTGAGTTGCGTGATTTCGTGCAAAAATTCTGAGCAAAAGTCGTCACCGCCGACATACTCATTCTGAAAATCCAAGATCTTAGGATTGCACAGCGGGCAAAAGCGCGCCGCGTTTTTCTGGTTCTTAAGGTGTCTTTCAAAACCCTGTCCATCTACTCGCCAGGTGCGGATCACTATCCAGGGAATACCGAGTCGGGTGATCGCTCGTATCAGTATTGCGCCGGTCCCTTCCCGGTGAGCGGCAATGCGGAAGTCGAGGCATTTGCTGAAACCGATGTAATGCCCGGCGTGATGAAGCTTGTATTTGAAGTGGATCAGATAGACGTACATTTGCATGGCCACCTCCAAACAAAAAGACCGGAGAACGAGTCTCCGATCTTTTTGCAATTGAGGATATTCTTTTTCTACTGTTCACGAAATCATCTCAGACCATTTTTTAAATTGTTCTGAGATGATTTTTTGATTGAACTAATGAACTTTCGCGGTTGCTTCCGCGTTTGGTGTGCTGGTGTAACAGGTCTGGGCTCGCAATGAAATATCTTTTTTTCATGCTTCAATCCAACCAAGGCGTTACACCAGATGATTAACCATCCATCGTATTACACAAGGCTTGACTATTGCAATGCAATTTGTCTGATAGCTTTGCAGTCTATTTTGCATCCTGGGGTATGGAATAATGATACTGTGACACATCATACCCAGACAGACAAAGAACCAAGGAGGAAAATAAACAATGAACTCAACTATGGAACAAATCCTAAGTACCCGCGAATGTGCAGTGCTGGAACTCATCGCCAGAAGCTGCAAGAATCGCGAGATTGCGCTAGCTCTCGAAATCGAAGAAGTGACAGTTCGGTTTCACATTAGGAAAATTTTCAATAAACTTGGTGTGAGGAGCCGCATCGAGGTTGTATGCTACGCATTCAGGAACGGGTGGATCACGTAGTGCCTTCCTAGGTTCAAGCTGTTTCAACTCAATAGTTGCACCCCACAAAACTATCGTTTAAGATAGTTGTATTTGTGCTTGGAATTTGGTATGCTTTTAATCAGTGATGCATTATGAATAATGCAAATCTACGAAAGAGATTGTTTATCGTAGCCACAGGCGGGCTGGCCGGGTTTTTCGTTCTCCTTGTCGCAAGGACTATCATTGTTGGAGTGGCCGTGATGTCAGGGTCAATATTCGGTGGAGGCTCCCTCTCAGCTTGGGGGAGTCTAATCGTCTTTGGCTTTGTCCCGGTGCTGATCGGCTTTGGAGCGGGAATACCTGCTTGGGCACTCGGCTCTAACCTATGGAGTGGATTCTTGTCCGGGATGATCGCTATGGGGGTGATTGTGCTTATTCATGTAGTTGGGAATCCTAACTATTCGCCGTTCAATGACCGCGAAACACTCGAATTTGTTGGTGCAATATCTGTAACAGTGCTGATCTCCATGGCTAAGAGAGATCTGCTACAGCTTGGAAAACTGGTAGTGGTATTCACGCTGACAATGGCTTTGCTTGGCTTGAAGTTTGTTATTCCTGAGAATGAGATCGAGCTCGTTAATGTCAGCTTTAAAGTCGGTTTTGTCATCTCTCTGTTAGCATGGCTCATTCTGCCATTGGCTGCTGCTTTCATTACCATACCTAAGCAAAACAGGTAATGAAAGCCCAAGAGCACTATGCGCCGCTAATTCTGGCGAAATCTGTCAATGATTCAACCTTTCATACATACAAAGGAGGTGTTCCATGACGGCACGATTTAGACTCCTCGCGCTTCTAATCATGTTCATTGTTCTTTCGAGTGTTATCCAATTTAGCACTCCAGTATTGGCAGCATCCATTATCCCTGTCTCAAAGGATTCAGCGGGAGCATTGATACTAGCCCAAGCAATGGTAGTTGACCCGTCCACCTTGGCATCGGCCGAATTTTTAGCCGTTCCACCATCTGGTACGCCAAACGGTACCTCTGACACGCTTAGTTTCTTTCCCACTCATGATACATCCTTTGGCATCCTCACTTCAGGCAATGTGCTCATTGCTGATGACTCTAATACCGCCGGGAACAGTGGCTCTTCTGATAGTGGGCCAGCCTTGCCAGAACGTGGAAGTACGGCTTTTGACGTCACCATCTTGCAAATCGACCTGAACACTCCTGCTGGGGCAAATTGCTTGCGTCTCGACTTTGCCTTTTATTCGGAAGAATTTCCTGAGTATGTCGGTTCCGCTTTTAACGACGCTTTCATCGCTGAGCTGGACCAATCAACCTGGGTAGCGAATTCTACCATTCAGGCACCTGATAACTTTGCCTTTGACCAAGATGGAAATGTAGTCAGCATAAATAGCACGGGTGAGGCACGGATGAATGATATTAACGCCTCGGGGACGACGTATGATGGCGCCACGGTGTTGCTCCAGGCAGCGACGCAAGTTACTCTGGGCGCGCACAGTCTGTACCTCTCGATCTTCGATCAAGGTGACCACATATATGACTCGGCTGTATTTGTTGATAACATTCGTTTTGAGACAGTGGCTAACCCGGCCACGGATTGCATGCCTGGTGCGGAACAGAAGAAAGTGCCTTTGATCTTTCTCCCCGGCGCAGGTGGCACACAACTACTTAACAGCTCCGGGGAGGCGTGGCCACGCTCACAGGATGTTTTCGATGACGAAGACGATGATTTTCTGTTAGTGTTACAACTTGGCTTAGATGGAGACTCCCCCTTCGACCCAAACGACCCGAATTACAACATCTTTCCAGGTGATATTCTTCGATTGGAAACAGTTCAGGATGTCGTTCTGGGCTTCGATTACACAACAAACATTTATGAAAAGACCATCAGCACTTTGGAGGCAGCCGGGTATGAAGAAGGTGTGAACCTCTTCCCCTATCCCTATGATTGGCGCAAAGATATTGAGAGCTTGTCCACAGGGTTACTCAATTATATTGACCAGGTACGCGCTCAGACACATTCAGATCGGGTAGATATACTGGCACACTCCCAAGGTGGCCTTGTCACCCGCACAGTGCTTGCTCGCCAGGAGAGTGTTGGCAAAGTGCGTAGAGTAGTTACCCTAGGCTCGCCTGTTCTCGGAGCGCCAAAGATCTTGGGGATGTTGGAGTATAAGACCCCATGCTTTCTCGATGTGCCTATTGAAGGTTGCATCACCAACCCTACCATTGTGCAAACGATTCTCACCAACTTTCCCTCCGCTTACCAGATTTCGCCTGGACCAGCTTTCGATATTGCCGAAGATCCGCCTTTGGTGATTGATCGAGATACAAATGGTGATGGGCAACCAGAAGGACCTCAACCCTACGCGCAGTGGACAGCTATCGTGAGTGCCAACCGCAACGAGCACAACGAGCAGTTGATGGGTATGAATTTGGCATTCCACCAGGCTTATGACAATCTGGTCATAGCTGATCCGCAAGTCGAGTTCTATCGTGTGATTGGTGATAGTGTTAATACTACTCCTGATCAGATCCGGGAATATAACAGTTGTTTCCTTTGGAGATTTAATTGCCATGTGGCTTACGAAGTGATCGAAGCCAATGGCGATGGGACGGTACCTCTCCATTCTGCGGATGTCTATAACCCGGCTAAATACTTCGACTACCGAAATGGAATTCCGAATGCTTATGCCCATGATGTAGACCATGGGACCTTACCGAAGGATGATGCGGTGCTAGGATTTGTTATTTCGTACTTTGGCGGTACCCCAACGAACACGACTAACACTTCAAGCGCAATGTTCGTGGCTCAAGCAGAAACGCGCGAGCCAGAAGCTATCCCGGACGACTTACCAAATCTTGCAATAACTAACGAGACAATCGCGCCAGCAGTTGCACAGACATACGGACTAAGCGACACCCCCGAGCCATTTTCGGGTATAGAACTGGAAGTACTCGGCCTGCTAGACGCTTTCGTAGAAGATAGTGCAGCAAATTTGCTTGGCAAGCCATACCAGCAACCCGTCTCAGTAATTTACGAAAATATTCCAGGTGGCAATTACTTTTCGATTAGCGACACGCAAATCCTCTTCCTTAATGATGTTGGCGTTTACACTGCTCACTTAAAGGTTATGGATTCAAGTGGTTGGCGCGTACGCGTGCGCACCTATGCCAATGACGAAATAGACGGGCAGGCAATCTTTGAGGTCAATGTCCCAGTTGGGGCAGAACTACAACTTAACTTCACTTCAGAGCAAGTTCTTGCTGATTTACGCCTGCAAATTGATCTGGATGCAGATGGAGTAATTGATCAGGAGGTTAGTCCAAATTCCACTGTCACAGGCTCATCCGCTATGGATCAAGAACCGCCGACCACCACTATAGCAGTCAATTCGAATGCTAACGGACAATGTGAGGTTACATTAACTGCTGAAGATCAACTTGGCGGCTCTGGAGTCGCGGCGACCTATTATTTGTTAGATGGTATCTCCACAGAGCCAGTCCTTTACACTTCGCCATTTAGCCTTACTTGCGGTGTGTTGGTGAAATACATGTCTGTTGATCGCGCGGGCAACACAGAGCTCATTAAAGAATTCCAGACAGAAGTTGCCTCGTGCACTCCAAGCAACGCCTATGCTTCCTCTCAAGGCGCATTCCAGTTCGCTTCATACCAACCAACCTCCAGCCTCACCAACTTCGACCGCCTACCCCTGTCTTTCGTACCTAACATGGGTCAGGAGGATCAGGCAGTGAAATTCCAGGCACAAGGCTTGGGTGGCAATCTGTTCTTCACACCCAGTGAAGTGGTGTTCTCTCTTTCGAATCCTGTCAAGGTCAACGAGGATGACAAGGAAAAAATTCGTTATGATCTTCATCCAGCCAATGTGGTGCGTATCCATTATCAGGGCGCGAACGATAATCCTGAAATCGCAGGCATAGATGAACTGCCTGGCGTGGTGAATGTGTTGAAAGGCAACGATCCATCGAAATGGCGCACCAATCTGCCCACTTATTCAGGGATCGCTTATCGCGAACTTTATCCGGGCATTGAACTGCGTTATGAGGGTACAGACGGGAATCTCAAGAGTACTTTCCATGTCGCGTCTGGCGTTGATCCGTCCGCCATCATCTGGAAGTATAAAGGCGCGGAGGATGTCATCGTCGACGAATCTGGGAAACTCGTGATCACCCTGCCTTCTGTGGTGGAGGGCGAACTTGGAAAGACCCTGATTGAGCAGGCTCCCATCGCTTGGCAGGAAGCCAACGGTGGAAATCGCGTCATGGTGCCCGTGCGATATGCTGTGGATAAGAAAGACAAGAAAGTCAGTTTCTTGCTTCCCAATGGGTATGACTCCTCCCTGCCGTTGGTCATTGATCCCACCATCAGTTACAGCACCTATTTGGGCGGCACCAAGACAGATGAAGCGGATGCCGTCACGCTGGATGCGGATTGCAACGTCTACCTGACCGGCAAGACCTCTTCTTCTGCTTTCCCGACGACACCTGATGCTTATCAGACAAACCAGCCCAATGAAGACGTGTTTGTGAGCAAACTCAATGCCGCTGGCGATACCCTGCTCTATAGCACGTACATCGGCGGGAGCGGTGACGATCACGCCTGGGACATCGGTCTGGATAGTCAGGGACGGATCACTATTGTTGGCGAGACTGAGTCAAGCGATTTCCCAACCTGGAATGCCTATGACAGTAACTATCATGCAGGAACCTGCGACAGTGATTCATGCGATGATGTCTTTGTCACCCAGCTTACCGTTGAGGGGAATAGCTTGCGTTACAGCACATACCTGGGTGGCAATGCCGATGATGAAGCCCTCGCTATGGCGCTGGGTCCGGATGACAAGATCTATCTGACAGGTATTACCCGATCCAGCACGTTCCCAACGGTCAATGGCTATGACACATCCTTTGGAGGCGGCACCTGTAGTGGCTATCCCTGTGAAGATGTCTTTGTGACAAAGGTTGATCCAGCCCTCACCGGCGCAGCCTCACTGCCCTACAGCACTTTCCTGGGAGGCAGTAATTATGATAAGGGCAGGGGGATCGCCATAGACAGTGCCGGATATGTATATGTCACGGGCTATACTCGTTCGGATGGTCTCGCGACTCCTAATGCGTATCAACTAACGCGGATCGACGATTCGGATGTCTTCATCGCCAAATTCGATACCACGGTGAGTGGCAGTAATTCTCGGCTCTACACTACCTACTTGGGCGGAGATGACAGCGATCATGCGCATGGCATTGCTCTGAATGGCGCAGATCAAGTGTATGTCACAGGTTATACCGAATCGCTGGACTTTCCGACTCACAATCCATTCGATGATCTGGAAGGCATGTGTGGATCCGATTACTGCCTGGATGCTTTCGTGACCCACTTGAATATCGCCAACAATACCCTGGTCTACAGCAGTTTCCTGGGTGGCAGTGCGGATGATGAAGCCAATAGCATTACTGTGGATAACGCGGGCAATGCCTATATCACTGGCTATACAGAATCCACCAACTTCCCATTGCAGAATGAAATCCAGTCGCAAAAGGGCGCGGATTCATGCAGCTCACCGCCGTGTGCGGATGCGTTCATCACCAAAGTGAATGCAGCAGGAACTGCACTGGTGTACTCGACCTATTTGGGCGGAAGCGCAGAAGATTATGGAACTGCGATCGTCGTGGATGGGTTGGGAGGCGTGTATGTTGTGGGTTATACCTACTCCTCCAATCTCTTCACCACGCC
>Ga0137333_1000340_pt1 | contig 12429 bp, 11 predicted proteins | sample EasRivERMLT231_2_FD_102286 | JGI IMG/M metagenome (GOLD analysis project Ga0137333, IMG submission 102286) | Soil microbial communities from meander-bound floodplain in the East River, Colorado, USA - East River MetaG ERMLT231_2 | ecosystem: Environmental > Terrestrial > Soil > Floodplain ... | reverse complement strand
CGAGCAGATAATCCTTGAATATTATTGCAGCCTCTTTTTGAACATCGCTGACCCAATCGCCATCCAGCACACAATAAGGCTGCTCGCTCCAAAACGTGCCCTTGGCAGGGAAGATGAACACAAGCGGATAACGAAGCGACGATTCGAATTCTTTATTGGTCTTGAGAGTCTCGGCTTCACTTGTTGTTACAGAGTGCAGATACTCAGGTCCGCGTTGCGCAAGGATCTGCATCAGCGGGCGACTCTGCAAGCCATAGTGATATGTATTTTGTTCAACGCCCGCAAAGGCTTGTACGACAGCATCCGAATAAACCTCGTCGGCGGTCAGCCCTTCAGTTTTGCTGAGTGTGGAATAGGCAAGCGTTGTCATGCTGAGCAAACCGACATTGGAGTAATCAGGATGTGTGTGCCCGAACTTGAATTGTCCCCATTCAGGATGACCCAGCGTTTCCCACCCCTGTGGGTCTGCTGACAACTTAACGATATCATCCCAGCTGATGGGTTTATCTGGCCAACCCAGCGCCTCAGCCATGGGCCGCCACATGGCAAAGCCGGTTGGCGCTAAAATGGTTTGCGTACATGCTTCGGGGATAAGCAGTGTGCCGTTGCGGTCGCGCCAGACACGGTTGGCTTCATCCACCCACGATTGATCGCCGGGACTCCAGACAACCGGCTGGCTCGTGCCATCCAGAATGGCTTTTTGCGAACCGCCGGATGTCACATGTTTGACCGTCACAAAGATGACATCACCGGATGCAACCTTTTGTTGTTCAGCATTGAACTTTTCCACAACCGCGTTCATCCAATCCTCTTTAGTATTGGAAGATGAAATCTCAATAGCAATGGAATTCGCAGGAGGCGCAACGGTCGCATCGGCGGCGGGCGTACTGGCGGCTTCGCCCTGCATCATTTGCGAGATGCGCGGGAAAAACAACGCGGCCAGGATAATACAACCGAACAAGAGCACTGCCAGCGTTACAACAATTGCATTGCCCGATACTTTTGGTTTTTCAGAATAATCCATTTATGCCTCCATTCATTTCATTCACTAGGTTAACGGTTTGCGTTAGCGGATTGTGTGCGGGTGTGGACAATGTTTGAGATGCAGAAAAAACTCGAAGCCAGAAAAAGGCTTGTAAATCGCGCAGACTCCCATAAATCCGCTACACGCTTTGTTGGCACGCTTTATGCTTTCTCAGACCGCATTTTTGTAATATAAATTTCTGGGTCATTGATTATGTTATCGTACTCACTCGCATGAATCTTTTTTCCTGCGTAATCTCTCTGAACATCATCAACAAAAGTTTCAAAATCTGTATTCTGTTCGCAGAGTTTATTCATCGTTTCCCAATCAAGATAATCTTTCGGGCGGGCTGGAAATAACACAGTGGATGAATCAACATCGCTTAAATCAAGAATTATCACACCAATACCAAATGATGCTGAAAGCCGTTCAAGTTCCGATAATAGGTCGTCATCTTGCTGAATGGTACAGGCAACCAAATAGCCTTCGTTTGCCCATGACGAATTTGATACTGCTTGGAAAAAATTCTCTCTGTAATTACTGCGGTCAATTCCTTTTTTGAGTTCAAATGAATAAAGACGAATTGCTGTTTTATCAGTCGCTTTGTTAAACTCAAGTAATTTGCTGTTCCAGTCGTCAATTGGCGAATAAAAGCCCACCATGTCAGGATGAACCCACTCACTTAAAGAATTATGTTTTGACTTTTCGTGAAAAATTGTTTTTGTGTAAACCTGCTTCCCACGATTGAACGATGTGTTTGTATAAGCGAAGTATGCTAAAACAGGATGAAGTTTACGCTCGTGAAAATCAAAAGCACTTCCTTTTTTAGTTTCGGCGGCTTTAATTGGTCGAGCGATATTTATTAGGTCATCGGGATTAATATCATTTTGACGGGATAACAGAAAAAATCTTGCTGGATTTCTGCCAACCTTTATAAAACGTGTTTCTGGATTGTCTCGAATATCTACAAAAAGCCTTGCTCCTAAAGTTTGCCACGGAGTTTTGCCAGTAATGGAAAGTTTAGAATCAATTCCATTTGCTTTTCCATACTCCCAAATTTCCTGAAAAGTCATTGGCTTTGGCACAGATTGTAAAATTTCTTGAGCAAAATCGAGGAAGGTATATTTTGATGGGGGCATAAGGTTTTCCTGACTAAATTTTCAAAGGGCGCGCCCAACTATTGAATGAGCGGTTAGGATAACGCGCGCGTTAGTCGCCTTTGGCGCGCACTACTCATACAACATCTGCGTAAGTCCTTTTGTTGTTATCTACGCTTTCCGAACATGTTTGTAGCAAACTTCAACTATCATACAACTCCGACAACAATGCGAAAACCTAAAAACGGATAGAAGAATCCAGGTGGATAGCCGCGGCGATAAGAGGTGCGCGCGCCAAAGGCTGTATCATTGAATGATCCACCGCGCGCCACGCGTAATGGACCAGGCGGGACATTTTCTTTAGGATAGGGAGTGTACGCGGACGATGTCCATTGCTGGGCATTGCCGCACATATCCATGACACCGAACGGACTTGAATCCTGATGCGTGTTTCCGGCATCAAGCAGGGCAAAGTGTTCCCCTTCCACAACATTGGCAAAGGTTTTGATGAATCCATCGCCCCACGGGAAGGCGCGTCCATCTTCGCCACGGGCGGTGTATTCCCATTCCTCTTCGGTGGGCAGGCGGGCTGATTGATTTTTTATAGAGCCCAGCCATGCGCAATAGGCTTCGGCTTCATATGCCGTAACACCCGTCACCGGACGAAACGGTCTTTTGAGTTGCGCCTCCCAGCCATCGGGCATGTTGCGGTCTTTACGCCCCCAGCCAACGGACTTTCCGTTAAACCATTCCCAACCCTCGGCGCTCCACCATTTTTTATCCTTATACATTTTGCTATCAATGAATACCGAATACTGGCTGACTGTCACAGGCACTTGTGCGATTTGAAATTCACCGACCTGCATCATACGCGGCGGATATTCACGCGCATGAAAGCGGCTGCCCATACGAAAGTATCCCGCTGGAATTCGTTTCAACATGCCTATGGAGGCTTTGGATGAATAATCTATATTCATGGGTTTATATTATGCTCTCGGCGGCGCCCTCGCCGCCGAGGACGGCGGCTTGAGCGGCTAAGTGTTTACTCAACTTCAACAGCCATCGCGACCGCTTCGCCGCCGCCTAAACACAATGACGCAATGCCGCGCTTCAAGCCGCGATCTTTCAAGGCATAAATCAAAGTTGTTAAAACACGCGCACCACTAGCGCCCAGCGGATGCCCCAATGCAATCGCGCCGCCATTCACGTTGACCTTGTTCCAGTCCCAGCCTTGATCGGCAAGAGCATACCCATCGGCAAGAACTTGCGCGGCAAAGGCTTCGTTGAGTTCGATCAAGTCCACATCGCTCAACGTCCAGCCAATTTTTTTCAAGAGCTTTGGTATCGCATAAGCCGGCGCGGCAAATAAATATTTTGGTTCAAGCGCGGACTGGGAATAACCCACAACTTTTGCGATTGGCTTGAGGTTATTTTTCTCGGCATAGGCGCGCGAGGAAATCACAACCGCCGCGCCGCCATCATTCATCGGAGATGCATTGCCGGGCGTCACCTTGCCATCCGGCTTGAAGGCGGGCTTGAGTTTTGCCAGGGCTTCAAGTGACGAATCTTTGCGCGGACACTCGTCCTTGTCCACGACTGTGACTTCGCCTTTGCGCCCGGGGATTTGGACGGGAACAATTTCCAGCTTGAACTTGCCTGTTTCTTGAGCCGCGACAGCTTTCTGGTGGGATTGAAGCGCAAATTGATCCATCGCTTCGCGCGTGACCTCGTACTCGTCCGCGATAAATTCAGCCGCGTTGCCCATCCCCCAATTTTCAAACGGATCCCACAAACCGTCATTCAGCAAGGCATCGGTCATTTGGGTATTGCCAAATTTCAACTCGCCCATGCGCCCACTGACAAGATACGGCGCGCGGCTCATGGATTCAAATCCGCCTGCCACAAACAAGTCCGCATCACCCGCACGGATCGCCTGCGCCGACAGCATCGCGGCTTTGAGACCTGACCCGCAAACTTTGTTGATCGTGCTCGCGCTGACCGTTGCCGGGATGCCGCCAAGAATCCCCGATTGCCGCGCGGGAGCCTGCCCCTCACCAGCCTGCACAACGTTACCCATGATCACTTCTTCGATTTCTTCGGCTTTGATACCCGCACGTTCCACCGCGGCTCTGACAGCAATGGCTCCCAACTTCGTCGCGGGGACACTGCTCAATGTGCCCTGAAATTTTCCTATCGGCGTGCGCACGGCCGATAAGATAACGGCTTCGGTTTCTTTGGTCATTGAACCTCCGAGCAAAATTCCTGAATGATTATTAACTCCTGTTGCATTGGCTAACTTGTAAAATTCTGAGGTGGAACCACAGGCTGGTCAGCAGTTCCTAAATAGCCCGCGCCTGCACCAGCCCCAGCCGCAAGCAAGGCGCCTATAATGCCAAAACATAAGGCGGTGCCGGCCCCAGTCAGGTAATAAATAAGGCTGAACGAGGCTGGGGATGTAGCATCTGGAACTGTCCCAAAGGGCATAGAGGTTCCTGAGGTTTGAATATATGCCAATGCAACCAGCGCGCCGATGATCTGTCCGAGAATGATCAAACCACCTGCGATAGCTCCCGCAATCGCGCCAGCGCGTGCCCCATCACCTTTGGTGGGAAGTTTCTCCTGCTGAGCGGCAAAGAACCCTGCCACACCGCCCGCGATCAAAGAAACGAGGGGTCCGCACAAACCTATGAACCCCGCCACGCAGATATTCAAAACCAGACCGATCGCGCCAACGATCAATCCTATCCTTGTTCTTGGTTGCATAATAAGCCTCCTTTGTTTCGGCTACTATACACTAAATTTCTCCAAAAGACCACTTCTTGCCCACTACAGAATCACAATCATGACAAGGTAAATATCCCAACAAACATTCAGACAATTAGATTTTGAATATACCAATCCTGTATTACAATTTCTAAATGACTAACAGTGAATTATCCCTTTACGAGTTAATCGGCGGCGAGACAGGCTTGCGGGCATTGGTCGAGCGTTTCTACGATGTGATGGACTCCTCTACGGAAGCCGCACGAATCCGATCCCTGCATCCAAAAAGTTTGGAGCAATCACGCGAAAAGCTTTTCATGTTCCTTTCCGGCTGGTCAGGCGGGCCTGCCTTGTATGTTCAAATGTATGGGCATCCGCGCCTGAGACAACGTCACATGCCATTTCCCATTGGCAAAGCGGAGCGGGATCAATGGCTATGGTGCATGGATAAGGCTCTCGCCGAGAGTCCCTTCGATGCGCAGTTGATCGAATACCTCAAGGGACGCTTCACCGAGATCGCCAATTCCATGCAAAATAGAGTTGACATCGATCTATAACTATGGTTTCCATTGAAGATGCTTGCTCACATTTCATAAAGGCAGAACCAATCCAGGATGCGAAAATTTTTTTAGCCACAGATTTATCAACAAATCCGCGGCAAAGAATTTGATTGAACCTTTGCGCTACAGGTTTATACAAGGGATCTTTTAATTCTTCAGCTTCGGCGGATTGTTCACAGGGAGTTGGCTTGGCGTTACAAAATATCCAACTCCCGCGCCCACGCTGGCCGCGAGCAAAGCGATGACAATCCAGACAACAAGATCCAGGCCAGCGCCAAATATAGCAATAAACAATTGACCTGCCAAACTTTCTGCTAATGGACGAGATAATAGGGTTATCATCGCGCCTATTACCTGACCAAAGATGACGGTACCGCCTGCAATGCCTCCGGCCAAAGCGCCCACACGCGCACCTTCACGTTTGGGTGACAAGTTTCGCCTCCGGGCGACGATGAAACCCGCCATGGCCCCTGCAACAAGAGACAGGAACAAGCCGGCAATGCCTTTGAAGCCCGAAACCAGACCATTCAAAACCAATCCAATTATTCCGACTACAAAACCAATTCTTGCTTTTGCCAACATGGAAACCTCCTTTGTACTCCTCACGGTACCAAACTTTTGAAGCACGCTATGATCACCTTAAAATATTCTTCAGCGCTTCACGCCGACTCAAAGGATTTAATTCCTTCGTTGCCTTCACGAATTTCTTCACGGGCCCGGGATATGTATGCGCGTATTGACGTAATGCCCAGCCAATCGCCTTGTTGATGAAGAATTCCTCTGACCCCAAATTTTCGTTAATGATTTCACACAACAGGTCAAAATCTGTTTCCTGCTTATAGCCCAGTTGAAATAAAAGCGTTGTGCGCCTCAACCAGATATTATCGGATTTGCGCCACTTGTTCAGATATTTCTTTTTGATATCCGGGTAACGCTTGAAGTGAGTCCCAATCGGATGGCTGGCAAGCGCGTCCACCGTATCCCACCAGGATTTGGTGACGATCAAATATTCAAGCGTGGTGACAAAGTTCGGTTCGAGTTTCTTTTCAAACCTACTCAATAAACTCATGGCGAGATATTGAAACTCACGCTGATCCAGTGACCATAGCTCGCGCAGGATTAGGTCAAGATGCTCCATGGCTGGCAAGCCATGCTCGCTGACAAACTGTTTGAGCAAAGCCTTGTTTTGAGGCGTCTTGATACCAAGATACTCAAACTGATCGCGCATGTACCTTTTCATCGGTGCGGCTTGGGAGGGGTTGGCATGCTTCTCGAACCAGTCTTTGAGGGAAACAACATATGGATGCATAAAACTCTCTTTACTTTGCGCCTTCAGGTGCAATAAATCTCGCCAACCATTTTCCCGAAGACAGATCTTCCAAATACGATTGCATATCCAAAATGATCACCCAGGTATGACCCGGTTTCAACGCGGCAGGTGAACCATCCAAATTTACGAAATGCATTGGGCGGCGCAAACCCGTTTCCTGTTCATATTCACCGGCGCGGGTACTCCAACGGATCTTGAACATCTGCCCATCCCTGAAAAGGTAGGCATTGCCAATTTCTCCCAACCTCAAATCAATGTCCACAATTGTCGGTTGGTTTACGATATGCGGCGCAAAAATCACGATGATATTTTCAAATATTAATTGTCTGCCATTCAAACGATCCACTTCAGGATGAAGGCTTCCCGCGCTGGCAATATTTGATTCGTCCACGTAACGCCACCAGGCTTCTGAAGCGGCATCGTACACCCAGCCTGACTGATTAAGCAGAGCCCAATATTCATGCAGTTCCGTCGCGGGCACACCTCCAGTTGGTGGCTCATCTGAAAATAAATTACTTGAATAATTGAAGTTCGTGCGGTTCCTGCTGTTCTCCTCAGCGATTCTCTTCATCCGCTCGAGTGCCAACATCGCGCCGCCGCCTGCATCGGTATGCGGCACAACGGCGCAATCGGGAATTTGCAGCAACACTTCTTCAGCTGCTGAGGCATAGATCAAACAACTATGCTGATAAAAACCTCCAATGAAACGATATACCAGGCGTCCCGAACGGACGGGTCCCACTTCGGCGGCGGGGAGTTGCGAGGATGGATCTACAGCAGGGATACTGTTTGGGGACGGAACCAGGCCTGCATCCAAATAAAGAAGCGTGGAATTGGCATCCATCGCCTCTGTCCGACCCGTAACTTGATCCACATCACTATCCTGATTCTCATCCCCAACATTTTTCTGTGTGAAATCCAGCCACGAGGGTTTGTCAATCCCGATCATATATTGCCCGGCATCTACATTGAATCCATAATAACCATTGCTATCGGTGGTGGTTCGTTGAAGCAGGGTATTGGCGGCATCATATAAATTTATACAAATGCCACCCACTCCACCCTCACCCGGATCCTGAACACCATTCTGATTCTCATCATGCCACACACGATTACCGATGATATGCCCGGATTGCACAAATGGTTCCTTGCGAATCTCACAATCACCATGGAGTGGAATTTCAGGCTCTGGAAATTCACCATAAAAAACAGCCAGATGACGCGACGCGCCTTCCGTGATGAAATACTCATACACAAACGGCGCAAACGAAAGCCCGGCCTGCGGACGCGCTACCGGAGGAAAATGCGAGATAGACACAAGCACCGCGGCTGTATTAAGCAGAGCCGGGTCAGCCACACGTTGCGCCGATAGCGGGTTGAAACCCTGCGGAAATTGATCGGGGCCATAGGTGGACGGCAATGGAATAGGCTGAGACGTGGGCGTGAACAAAGGAGTTGGCGTAAATGTAGGTTCAACGGGAACTACCGGTGTATCTGTCACATTTATGATTTGTGGGTCGGCCTTAGTATTGGTACAAGCAATAAGAATTGAGATCAGAAAAACGACAGAAACAAACTTTTGCATAATTTATTTTGCTCCAGCAGGCTGACTGAATTGCAGTAACCATTCGCCGCCAATATTTTCAGTGACCGCGGTAAACGGTGTAACTACAATGACCCATGTATGGCCAGGTTTGAGTGGAAACAAGGTCTTCTCATCAGGGTAATAAAATTGAATCGGCTTGCGAACCCCACGGCTGACCTCTTCTTCCGTGGCGCGCGTGCTCCAGCGAACATCATATTTCATTCCATCGCGGAACAATAGCGCATCGCCCACCCAATCCTGTTCAAGATGAATATCCAAATTTGTCGGTGAGATCACATCATGTTGGGCAAACAACACAATTACATTCTCAAACTGCAATTGACGATTATTCAAATGATCAACTTCGGGATGAAGAATGCCCGCAGTTTCAGGGTCAGCATTATCCACATAACGCCACCAGGTTTGGGAAGCCGCGTCATACACCCAGCCCGATTGATTCAGCCAGGCAATATACACATCGAGCCGCTTCGCGGGCACACCACCTTCAGGCGGGTCAGCAGAAAAAACATTGCTCACGTAATATCTGCTCATCTCAACATTTTTTCTTTCGTCCGCAAGTCGCTTCATCTCGTCAATCTCGAGCATATATCCGCCGCCCTGCAAAATGTGATCCACGAATGCGCACGTGGGCAACTCCACCAACACCTCAGCCGACGCGTATGCAAAGATCAAACACGAGCCAGGGAAGAAATCCGCGATGTCAGCATACACCAAACGCCCCGAACGGACCGGTCCTACATAAGGCAGAGCAAGTTCGGATTGCTCCGCAGGCGCCGGTTCATTGAGAACGGCTTCGCCAGTCAAGCCTGCATCCAAATTAAGCAGCGTGGAAGTTAAATCCAGCGCATCACTCCGACCCGTTACCTGATCCACGTCACTATCCTGAGTCTCATCCCCAATATTTTTCTGGTCAAATTCCATGCCAGCGGGCTTGCGCACTTCGATAAAGTATTTTCCCACAGAGACATTGAACGCATAATAACCGTTGCTGTCGGTTGTGGTTTGTTGAATGAGGTTGTCGCCCGCATCGTATAAATTGACACACACGCCGCCGAGGCCGCGCTCCCACGCATCCTGCATATGATTCTGATTCGCATCCAGCCAAACGCGGTTACCTAATACAACGTCAGTTTGAATGAATGGAGTGGTTCTAACTTCGCAATTGTCAGTGACAGGTACCTCAGGCGCAGGGAACTCACCATAGAATGTTGCTAGAAATCGTGTCGCACCTTCGGTGATGTAAACCTCAAAGACAAACGGCGCAAAGGACAATCCCGATTGCGGACGCGCTTCGGGCGGAAAGTGCGCAATCGAAACCAGCATGGCGGGCAGATCGAGCATGGCAGTATCTTGCACAGGCAGACCAGTGAGTGGATTAATGGGAATCGTAGGTTGGGTTGGCTCAACAACAAGAGGAGTTTCAGGAAGGGGCGCAGTAACAGATGTTCCAACACTGCTCGTTGGCGAGACAGAGGAATTTTGCGTTGCGGTACTTTGTGGCACACAACTGCCGATAAGAAATGAAATCATACAAATGAATGCGAACTGTTTCAGGAAACGAATCATTCCGACTCCAGGTTTGACATTGTGTCTCTTTCTCAAAGAGATGTCATTCCCCCGTTTGTTTATAAGGTGACAGTTACCTATTATTCCAGAAAAGCCGCTTTTACGCGCATATACGTAACATCCAACGCCTCCGGCAGTACGCGCGTTCCGCCAATTGTGGATATAAAATTCGTGTCGCCTTTCCAGCGCGGGACGATATGAATATGGACATGTCCCAGCACGCCCGCGCCCCCGGCTTCACCGATATTCACGCCGATATTAAAGCCTTGCGACTTGTAGATGTTTTTCAAAACGGTCGTACTGCGGCTGGTGAGTTCAATCATTTCGGCGCGGGTCGCAGAATCAAGTTCTTCGAGATTTGGCTTATGCTCAAAAGGATTGACCATCAAGTGCCCGCTGGTGTAGGGGAAGCGATTGAGGATGACGTAGGCACGCTCACCGCGATGTGCGATGAGATTCTCAGCACTATCTGTTCGGGCTTGCGCATTGCAAAACACACAGCCAGCCTCTTTATTATTGTTGCTTTCAATATATTCCATACGCCACGGTGACCAGAGATGATCCATAGGATTTATGAATTGTAGCAGAAAATACGAGATGAATGTTCAGACCCTAAAGGCTTCCTTCATTTTTGGGGATCAGGGTTTATGATTCTGTAATTTAAACAATAAAGACTGTTTTACCGCGGGCCACTCCAAATTGATAATGGAAAACACAACCGTGTCGCGATAAATTCCATCAGGGGACTTGATATGGTTCCTCAGCACTCCATCCTGCTTGGCACCTAATCTGGCAATCGCCGCACGGGACTTATGGTTATGCCAGTGTGTGCGGAACTCGACGGCGATGGCATCCAGTTTTTCAAACGCATGCGTGAGGAGCAGAAATTTACATTCGGTGTTTACTGCTGTGCGCTGATAACTTTCAGAATACCAGGTGTAGCCGATCTCCAACCGTTGATTCGCTTCGTCCACGTTGAAGTAACGCGTGCACCCAATGATCGTATTAGATTCCCTGTCACGAACAATGAAAGGCATTGCCCCACTGTTCTCACGCATACCCAAGGCTATTTTGATATATTCTTCCACCTTTTCCGGCGAAGGAATGGTCGTATACCACAACTTCCAAAGCTCCCCATCTTTGACAGCGGCACTCATACCATCTGCATGTTCGAGTGAAAGCGGCTCTACAATAACTTTTGTACCCGTGAGGGTGATGGGCTCGATCCATCGTTTATTCATTTTTTATCCTTCCACACATATTGTCATCAATTATAGGCGAAAAATATCTTTTCTCTTTTCATCCTTCATATTTCAGCCTTCATCCTTTTCTCCATCCTTCCTAATTCATCATTTTTCGATTATCCTCCCACCAATGCAACCTTCACTTTTCCCAGCACCAACTCCGCAGACCTACACAGTCTCAAAACTGACGTTCCACATCCGCAAGTTGCTGGAGGAGAATGAAGTTCTTCAGGATGTTTGGGTGCAAGGGGAGATCTCGAATCTTTCCCGCCCGGCTTCCGGTCATATTTATTTTACACTCAAGGATGCCAATGCCGCGCTCAAGTGCGTGATGTGGAAGACGAGTGCAATGCGTCTCAACCCTTCGATCACACTCAGGGCAGGCCTTTCCTTGCGTGATGGCATGGCAGTGGAAGTCCACGGCAAGATCGGTGTCTACGAACCGGCGGGACAATATCAGCTCTACGCCGATCAAATTCGTCCCGTTGGTGAAGGCGCGTTGTATCAGGAATTCATGCGGCTCAAAGCGCTGCTTGAAGCCGAGGGTTTGTTCGACCCTGCTCGCAAACGCAACATTCCTGAAATCCCACACAAGATCGGCATCGTCACCTCTGCCACCGGCGCGGCATTACGTGACATACTCAACACCTTGCGTCGCCGTCTGCCGCTCGTTGAAGTGCTGCTTGCCGCCTCACCGGTTCAGGGTACCGATGCCCCGCCCGCAATCGTCAAAGCCATCCAATCACTCCATTACCAATTACCCGATGTCATCATCCTCGCGCGCGGTGGTGGCTCCATCGAAGATTTGTGGGCATTCAACGACGAACGCGTCGTGCGCGCGGTTGCCGATTCGCAAATCCCAATCATCTGTGGTGTTGGTCACGAAACGGATTTTACCCTCTGCGACTTCGCAGCTGACCTGCGCGCCCCGACTCCGACTGCCGCAGCGGAACTTGCGACTCAAATCACCATATTGGATTTGCAAGCAGAATTGCAGACTTACAAAGCCCGCCTCGCTTCTGCGACCATCAGCCTGATCGCTGAACAAAAATCTTTTCTCACCTCCCTATCCGCGCAACTGCGTTACCTGTCCCCCGCCCGTCTCATTCAATCCGAACGCCAGCGCGTGGATGAGTTGTCACGCCGCGCTTTTTCATCCATGCTTCATCGCGTAAACTTGCAGAAGAAACATATTGAAGGAACGCAAAAGCGACTCGCAGCGTTGAGTCCGCTGGCGGT
>Ga0137333_1000339_pt1 | contig 12444 bp, 16 predicted proteins | sample EasRivERMLT231_2_FD_102286 | JGI IMG/M metagenome (GOLD analysis project Ga0137333, IMG submission 102286) | Soil microbial communities from meander-bound floodplain in the East River, Colorado, USA - East River MetaG ERMLT231_2 | ecosystem: Environmental > Terrestrial > Soil > Floodplain ... | reverse complement strand
GCGGCGAACGAATTGCAACGTCTTGCCGGACTTGATCGCCGTGAACTCCGCGATCTGCCCACGGAACAATTCCTTCATGGCTGGCGCGCGTTGCTCTTTGTCTTTCCCGGTTTACATCCCGACAACGCACTGGATCACGGCAATCAGATTGAGGAAGTCAGCCCCGACCAACTTGCGTTGCCCGGCTTTGGTGAACTTTTTTCCCGGCGCTACTCCCGGAGTGGCTGGCCGGTCGCTTTGGACTTCATCGCCGATGAAGCATGGCGGCGATTCAAGTCCGGGAGAATGAGCGCGCGGAAAGTTTACTGCGTCGATGCACAACGAGCGGGCTTGGCAGCCCTTAAAGCAGTTCGGGAACGGTAAAAAAGTCTTGCCTGACACCTGGCGAGCCTGGTCTAACCAGGCCGATGGGTGTCGCATTCAATAAAATCACAGTCGGCTCGGAATGGGATCGCAAGGAATTGGCCGATCTGTGGGGCTACCAAAGTTTTCACGCATTTGGTCGAGGAGTATTCACGCCACAGAACGACAATAAGATTGTTCTTTTTGTGAAGGAGCAGAAACGTGTCGAAGACGAGCAATACGATGATCGCTTGATTGGCAACCTTCTTCACTGGCACGGGGAAAAAGGTCATGGAGCAGATCATCGAATTGCCCAAGCTCACCAGTGCGGCGATGAGATTCATGTGTTTTATCGGCCAAGCCATCGCGAGCCTTTCCGTTATCTTGGGCGCGCTCGCTCAAAGCGAGCAGAGTTTTTGAGCAACGAGCCAAGCCGCTTCGTTCTCGAACTCTTGGACTGGCCCAAACAACAACCCTCTTGAGTTATGGCGAGAGGAAAACCCTGGACACGCGACGAACTAATCGTTGCGATGAACCTTTACTGCAAGCTCCCGTTTGGGCTGCTGCACCAACGGAATCCAGATGTCATCCGGCTTGCCAAACGACTCGATAGAACTCCCGGCAGTGTCGCGATGAAGCTATGCAACCTTGCGTCACTCGATCCTGTCCATCAAGCGCGCGGCATAATGGGCCTGACTGGCGCGAGCCAAGGCGACCGGGATGTTTGGGCGGAATTTCACAGTGATTGGGACAGGCTTGCATACGAAAGCGAAAAACTTTCAGCCAAGCTCGCAGGCATTCCTGTCGAAAGGCTGGCGGAAATAGACGAAACCGAACTGCCGAGGGAAGGCAAGGAACGCGAGCGCCTCGTCAAGCAGCGGGTCAACCAACATTTTTTCCGAGCCGCTGTGTTAGCTGCTTACAACGGACGCTGCTGCATCACGGACTTGGAGATTCGCGGACTGCTCTGCGCGAGCCACGTCGTTCCGTGGGCTAAAGACAAACCGAACCGAATGAATCCGAGGAACGGGCTTTGTTTGAACGCGCTCCATGACCGCGCTTTTGACCGCGGGCTGATTACTCTCACGCTCGATTTCAAGGTCCAAATCTCAGGCGTACTGAAACGCGCGAAGCCTTCTGCCGCTCGCTTTTGGCTGACTGACTTCGACAACGCTCCAATCCGAACGCCGGAGAAGTTTACGCCAGACACGAAGTTTATCGCCTGGCATCGCGCACACGTTTTCCAAGGCGATTGATTGCTGGGCTACAATCGAGCCCGCTCACAAAGCAACTGGGTCGTTACGTCGAGAGCCTTCGCCAAGCGAGCGACTTCCATAATCCTGGCTTCGGCTTCGCCGTGTTCAATCTGCTCCAGCCGGGTGGAACTGAGACTAGCCCGCTTTGCTAGAGCTTCACTTGTAAGTCCACGCTCAACGCGGAGTTTCTGGATCACGCTTCCTAAAACTTTGAGTTCATCGGTTTGTTCGGCCATGCGACTATTTCACCCTGGCGCAGACCGGAAATCAACCGAACAGAAATTCGTTTCAGACAACGAAAGAATTTGATTGGTTTCGTGCGTAGGCTGTTTGAATCCGCGTTCACCCGAGCCAATCCGTGGTCAAGAAAAAGGGCTGATGCTTTTCCAAAGCGAAGCGGCGAACTCCCGACATGATTATTCTCCTGGCAAGCCGGGATTTTGGGCGTGGCCTGGACTGCATGAATACGATCAGCCACGTTCCGAACTCCTTGCGAAGCGCTGGCCGCGAGTTGCGGCTCTCGCTTGCGAACCCACTTGACCAGTTGCCGCGCGACCAATTCGTGCGTGCGTGGTCAGCCGTCGTGTATCTCTTTCCCAGTTTGCATCCTGACGGCTACGACGATGCCGAGAGCGGCTGGCCACCCGTGTTGAAACGGTTTGCCGCCGAGGCTTGGCGGCGAGCCGATGCAGGTGAACAGGCCGACGAGGAATGGAGACATGGAAATCGAACACCTCACCCCAACCCTCTCCCCGGTCGAGGCGGAGAGGGAGAAGCTCAATGGAGCGGGCTTTACGACCGGATGCACACGCACGAGCCGGATGAAATTGAACGACGGTTAGAGTTGGCTGTTGAATATGGCGATGGATTCACGGAATGAACTTGAAAGCGACACCTCACCCCGGCCCTCGCCACAGGAGTTTGTTTTCTCCCGACGACCCTCACCCGGTCTGCGACCACCCTCTCCCGCTCCCGCGAGCGAGGGACAGCGTTCAAGGCGGAGAGGGTGACGGCATCGCGCGCGTCTTTGTTCTCTTTTGGCAATTGAATCTGTGTCCATCTGTGTTCATTCGTGGTTAAGAAATGGCTGACGTTTTCACCAAGGCGAAGCGGTTGGATCAAAAGCCAAAATCCTTTGGCGTCAAGCCGGCTTGCCGGATGATGGAGCGCGTGGTGCCCATGGGCGGTTCCTTTTTCGGATGCGGGACAATGGCGTTGCGTCCAGTGGCGTTGCGGTATTTGGTGTGGCTGCCTTTCTGTGAAACGAAAACGAAACCATGCTCCTCGAGCACGCGGATGACCTCCCCGGACCCCAACCGTTTAGGCATTCACCAACTCCTGACCCACGTTGAGGTCGGTCACGAGCGTGTAGGCGGAATCCGGTTCGCCCTGGAAATGGAGTTCGACGGCTTCCTTGAGGTTGGCCACAGCTTCCTCGCGGGTGGCGCCGAAACTCGAAACGTCCACGTTGAGGCACTGGCTGACAAAAAACTCGTCCTCGCGGTAAACGACGTAGGCCATCTGTTTCATGGGCTGAATCTAACAGAAGGGTCAACCCGTGGCAATCATGTCTGACGTTTTCACCAAGGCAAAGCGGTCGGAAGAGATGTCGCGGATTCGCGGTCGCGGGAACAAGGACACGGAACTGGCGCTGGCTAAACTTTTCCGTGGGCATCGCATCACCGGCTGGCGGCGCGATCAGGCGGTTTTCGTGAAGCCGGATTTTGTTTTTCCAAAACTCAGGCTGGCGGTCTTCGTGGACGGCTGTTTCTGGCACGGTTGCCCAAAACACGCGACGAAGCCAAAGAACAACCGCGCGTTCTGGCGGCGTAAGCTGGGCGGAAACAAGGCTCGTGATCGGGTGGTGAGTCGGAACTTGCGGCGGGCGGGTTGGCGCGTGGTTCGGATTTGGGAATGCACCTTGCGGTGGGCCACCAAGGCGCATGCGAACGAGCTTCGTCTGATTCGCAGGATTCAGCGGGTGGTTCATTGAGATTATTGACCTGTTCAAAAGAAGAAGCTTTTTAGGGTTACACCCGCTCACCAGCCCCGGCGGGCCGAGCTGTTTTTTTGGCCGGTCAGCCCGACACCTTAGCCAACCCTGTCCGCAAGGAAGTGTTTCTCCGAACCATCCTCGACCACGCCCGGGCCACAGGGTAGCATCAATCCTATGAGAGAGTTGAAAATGGCCTTCAGCACGAGCGCCGTGCTCGCCGTGGCGGGCATCCTCGCAGGCGCGCTTGGTGCGCGAGCGAAAGGCGAGCCTCTGAGGAAAGGCAGCGCCCTTGACTTGCATGGACGAACCGCGATGGTCAAAAGTCTGGACGCTCTGCCCCACGTCGAAAGTGAATACACCAGGCGCTTCAAGTTTGATTCATTCGAGAATCCCAAGCTCAAAGAATTGCGCACGCGCTACAAACTTGATGAGGTGGTCGCGCCAGGCAAGGACGAGTTTGACCGGCAGGTGCTCTTGATGGACTGGACGCACAACCAGTTCAAAAAGTTTGGCCAGCCTACCACGAGCACCAGAGGTGCGCTGGAAATCCTGAAAGCCATTGACGAGGGTCACACGTTCTTTTGCTCGCAGTACGCCCAGTTGCTTGTTTCAGCGGCAGCCAGTCTCGGTTGGGTGGACCGGCCGCTGGCGTTGCGGCGGCACCAGGGTGTGGCAAAAGTTGGAGGCTCCACCGAGCATTCCGTGACCGAGATCTGGTCGAACCAGCATCGGAAGTGGGTGATGCTCGATCCTACGAGCAACCTGTATTTGGAGAAGGTGGGCGTGCCGTTAAACGCGTATGAAATCCGGCAGGAGTGGTTCTACGAAAAAGGAACGAACCTGGTGTTCGTCGTCGGCAAAGATCGAAAGCAATACAAAGCATCTGACCTGCCGGTTTTGCTCAAGCGCTTTGCCGGTTTCGGTGATCTCGCCATCCACCCGGATGAACTCGACAAGTATGGCTTCACCGCCTACATCCCGAACACCGACCTGATGGATTCGGGATTCGATTATGCCAGGATGTTCATCGTGAAGGACCAGCTCTGTGATGGGACGAAATGGCATGAGCGCGCCATGCCAGCAAATCCTGCGGTTGATCCCTACTTCCCGATCGGCCAGGCGGCGCTGAGCCTGCTCCCGGAGGATGGGAAGATCCGAGTTGCGTTGAAGACGCTGACCCCGAACTTCAAGCGCTATGATGTCCAGATTGACGGAGGCGGATGGAAGGTGTCCGACGACACGTTCATTTGGACGATGCACGACGGTCAGAATCGATTGGAGGCCAGGACGGTCAACAAGTTCGGAGTCGCTGGTCCAGTCTCAACAGCCGTGCTGGAAACCGGAAAGTGAGTCGGAGGGTCATGATTTTTCAGGAGCCCGAAGGCTATGGCAACCAGCGGGTCGTGAACGCGCTGAACACCGTCTCCGGTTCCTTACGCTCAAGGATTTCCTGAACGATTGTCAGGGTTGAGGACTTTGGGATGTAGGATTGGCCGGAACGGAGAGGCCAGCGTCTCAGAGGCGTTTTTCGCGCGCGGCGATGTCTGTGGTTTTTTCCGATGGGGTGATCCAGTGCATGGCCTCGACGGGAGATTATTTCAAGTTCATCCAAGCGAAAAGCGGCAAGGGGAACTACGCCGGGAATCTCGCCGTTGCTATTCGGCAGGACACGCGGCTGCGTTACAGTGCAAGGGAGATTTTCAGCCGAAGAAATCCAGTGGTCGTCGTGCCATCATAGCGAGCGCGAAGCCAGGCGGCATTGTTATCCAGGATCGTCACCAACGAACTGGACCAACTTCCGGTTGTAAGATTCGGCGAGCTCTCAACTTCGTAACGCACATCATTCCCGCCCGGACCTTTTCGGACGGACAGAAAGAATGCATCCGCATCGTAAGAAACTTCGAGATAACCGCTGCTATCGCTGGCGTTCGGATTTGAACCGGTCGCGTATTCCACGAGGTTTAGGCGACCGTCGGCGTCCGGGTTGCCGTCCGGTACGCCGGCGCCGGGATTGGACGGAAAGTTGCGGGCCTTCCAAGTGTCGTAAGTTTCGGCAACGGCGGAGAAGTTGAGCACAGGAATTTCCGTGCCGGTCGGCAGGGAGTTGGTTGCGGTGCCGTTGATGGTCAGTGTCTGCCGGAGGCGGTGGTAACCGGTGGCCGGCTCCCAGACATCCCCGAGCACGGTGCCGACGCTGGAGAGGGCGTTGGAATTGGCCAGCCGCACCGAGAATGGGATCATCGCATAAAGCGTCGGCGCGGGGTCGGGCAGATTCAAGAGCAGTTCGTAGCCGCCGGGCGGCAAATCCACGGGCAGTGAAAGTTGCGCGCTGAGAACGTGGTTTGTGCCGGGCAACCATCGCCGCGCGTCTGTGTCGCGGGACAGTGCGGCAAAAAACTTTTGTCCGGTCACGGTGTGGCGCAGCACGAGTTCAAGTCCGCGGGGATTGAAGGGCGCGGCAAAGCCGGTGTTTGTAAATTCCAGCGTCAGCGGAATCGCCTGCCCGGGTTGGGCCTCGGTGCGAAAACGGCCGGAGACCAATTGCAGCCGATAGCCCAGCCGGCGCTTTATGTTTTCGATGCAGCCCTGCGTGACCCAATCGTTGTTGACGTTGCGATTGTAATCCTGGTGTAAAAACGAGTAGTGCGAGAAAGCCATGTCTGTGTCCGCGCCACCTCCCGCTGACGCGCAATCATCGGTCGGCGGGTTGACGGCGCAAGTCTCACCGCCCACGGGTGTGTGGCGGGAGTCCAGCGCGAGATAATTTCGTAGATTGATGATGTCCTGCGGCGAAGTGCCGCCGCCGATATCGTAGTCCGAGAACGTCCCAAAGTCTGTGCCATCGGCAAGGTAGCAATCGTTGTGGAATCCGACTCGCGCCGGACCGCTGCCGTTGAACGCCGCGGCCGGACTAAGCGGCGCGGAACTGGTTGGCGCGGTTGGGCCGTAAACAAATTTCTGTTTCATCTGCGGCGTGCGCACCTGAACCATCCGATCCGCCGGCAGCGCGGCGAGGAGGGCGTTGAGCACGTCCGCGCGGTCAATCCAGTTTTGTGCGGTGGCCTGGCCGCCGGTATAGAAGATGTCCGTGTAGTATCCTTCGCCCCACGCGCCGATGAAGCCTTGTTGGAAAACAGCAATGACGTCGCTGTTTTGTTTCAACAACGGTTTGAGCTGTTCGATGTGCGCCAGGATTTGAGCTTTGGATGGTTCGGCGAACGGGCGCGTGTCATCCTGGTTGTAAGCAAAGCGAACAATGGCTTTGGACCCTTGCGCGCGGATGGAATTAAAATCCGTTTGAATCGGGTTCAGAAAATTTGAACTGATGGGCGCATTGACGAACGTGTCGAGATACCATAAGCGCAACAGCAGCGAGATTTTGGCGGTGTAGGTATTGCCCGGGGAATTTCTCCCGTTGATCCGGTAGCTGGCCAGGTTCGCCGGAACAGACGAGGGTGCACTGGCGCTACTATTCGCTTGAATGTAAAAGCCGCGCTCCGGGTTGGCGAAATCTTCGCTGGAGACGGTGTAGGTGTTGGTGGCAAAGCCCTGCCCGAAGGCAATGTGCCCCGTCACCATGAACGCAACGACCAGGACCCGGCTGAGCGGAGTGCGCGAAAGTCCCCGAAGCTTTTGTCTGGGAGCGCCGGCATCCTTGCCGGCGTGTCCTCGGACGCGACAAGGCAACTCGCCGGCAAGGATGCCGGCGCCCCCAGTGGTCGGTTCATCGGCAGGACAACGCAAGTAATTTGGGTTTTGAATTTTGGAGTTCACACGGACTTCGCCGGTTGCATTCTTGCGTTCGCTTGCGGCTGGGAAAATTGTGGGTCAACCTCCACCCGTCGCCGTTGGCTATTCGCCGGTTGGACTGCCGGGAACGCAGAAGAGCAATCCCGGTTTCAGCAGACGCTCCTGGTTAAACTTTTCGTAGCGCATCGAATCCACATGCGCGTCGAACGCCAGCATGCTGCCGCCTTTCCGGCCGTGCAACCGGCCCAACCCCTCGCCCTGCGACGGATAACTGCTGGCATCGTTGTAGCAACTCAGCCCGGGGTAAAATTGGTAATAATTGGGTTCATCCGGTTCCCACATCACATAGGCGACGGGCTTGAAGGCCGAGAGTTTGTAGGATTTCCCGTTCAACAAGCCGAAACGGTTGACCGCTCCGTTCATGATGTAGGTGGAGAGCTTGTTCTGGCGGAGCGCGTAAAACGGATTCGACTGCGCATCGGTCTTGTCCTTCGGGCAAAAGTAAACTTGGTAGTTTTTGATCTGCCTCCATATTTGCCCCGTGCCGTAGCACTGATCAAGGTTCGTCAGCATCAGTGCCGGCGGCACACCACCGACAGGCGTGTAGAGCCAGCAGGGGTAATTGTTGCCCCAGCCGGGGTGGGGCGCGCTGTCGCCGTTGTCGTTCGCATACATGTGGAGTCCCAGCCCGAGCTGCTTGTAGTTGCTGACGCATTGAGTCCGCAACGCCTTCTCCTTCGCCTGTGACAGCGCGGGCAAGAGCATCGCGGCCAGAATCGCGATGATGGCAATCACCACGAGCAGTTCAATCAACGTGAACCCACGGGCAGCAAGCCGCGACCGGCCACGACCGGGCATTTTGGCGTCTTGCATGTTCATAGATCAGCGATGCTTGAATCCTGCATCAATACTCGCCCGGATCAGCGGTCATTGCCACTCCTAATGCCAATTCCTTCTGTCCCGGGCGACCCACCCGGCTTAATTCGTCAGCCGGAAGTACAACTGCGTTCCGGAAGCGGTGACCACATACGGAGAAGTTGCCGCCGGCACATTGGTCCACGAACCACTGGTCAATGAACCTTTGGCTTGCAAGTCGCCTGGCAAATCCCAAACCAGCGCAACCTTTCCACCCGACAATTGCTCAATGGCAATCGACCCCAACGGCAGGCTCGGAACATTCACCACCGTCGTATTGGTGAAGGAGATAGCGCCGCTCGCCGGCGCCCGATTCAGCGGTGCGAAGGTGGTCATCAATCCCACAAACTGGAAATTAAGCACATTGGTCGTGAATATCGCGGCGTTATCGGAGGCAAAAGTGGCTGCCCGCGAAAAACTACACTCAAAGTTCGTTCCCGGCGCCGAGGGCAGACACTCCCAGTTCAGGCCGTTAATGCCGCCTTCGTTGAATGCCCCGTTCTTTTCCTGATAGCCGAAGCCGCTTTCAATCAGCAATTCGGAGCCGACAGGGCCGATGGCAGGGTAGCCGGTGAGATTGTCGTTATCCGTATCAAAAAACATGTCCACGTAAAAAGGAAACTGGCCGTCACCGGGAGGAATGTCCTGCCAGAGGGTGACGCGAAAATAGTAACGACTGGCATCGCTATACACATAGATGTCTTTGAAGTCGGCTGCTCCGGCGCTGCCGATGGGCCCGCTAAAAATGGGGGCAAAGCCCTGCCAATCATCGAAGCTTCCATCAATGGTAATGGTGCGTGTGAAGGAGACGGTCGTGTTGGCTGCGTTGCCGAACAGGTCGGCCACTCCATTGACGGTCAATTGATAAATCGTTCCCAGTACCAATGGGGCGCTGGTGGTCAGCGTGACCTGGGTGGCATCGCCCGGAGTGATGAGCGCGCTGCTTACCGTCAACCCGCCGCTTAAGCCGTAGTTGCCAGCGATGTTCGCTGTCGCGGCGTTCACCGGCCCGGAAAAGCTCACGACAATCTGATTGGCAGATCCGGCCACTGCCGTGATAACGGGCGGCACGTTGTCCTGCAACACCGTCAGCGACGCGGTGCGGCTGTTCGTCGAACCGGCAGGATTGCTCACCGTCACACGGTAATTGCCCGCGTTCGCCAGCACGGGAAACTCGATGGTGTAGTCCGCGTTGGTCGCATCAGGTATCAGGATGTTGTTTTTGAACCATTGATACAGCAACACCGGCGACCCCGAAGCGAAGACACTGAGCGTGACCGTTTGCCCTTCTACCGCATACGCATCGGCGGGTTGTGTCGGATCGTTGATGACCACCGGCGTGCTGGTGACCGTCAGGAGCGCCGTCCGGGTGGTGTTCGTGGCCAGGGCATTGCTGGTCACCAGAACATAATTCCCAGCGTCATTCGTCAGAACCACCGGGATCGTGAGATTCGCGTTGGTGGCGCCGGGGACATTGACGCCATTTCTCGACCATTGATGACTCAACGGCCCGCTGCCGATCACGTCGGTGGTCAACGTCACCGACTCGCCGGCGACGACCGTTTGATCCGCCGGCAGGTTGGTGTTTATGTTCAACACCGGAAATTGGGCGGCGGCGGTCAGCGAGAGGCCAAAGACCATGTCCGCAGCGGTGCTCAACGCTTGATGCGTCTCCACCTCCAGGATGTTATCGCCCAGGATCAGGGGTTCCCCGGCAATGCCAAACACTTCGACCCGCCCCACCGGTGTCGCCGAGCCGGTGGCATTCGTGTTGAATCCAATCGGGCCGGCTGGCATGCGGACGCGCCGCACTTCAGCGCCGTTGAGATAAATGACCGCGCCGTCGCTCAGGTAGTTGGTGATCACAAACGCAAGATTGTCGGCGAGAAAGTTCCAATTGAAATGCGTGCGGAAGTAATAGGTGGTTGGACCGCTGCCGAGTGCCGTGTTGATGGCGGGATAAGCCCCCGGACTGGGTGTGTAACCAAATAATCCCTGCCCCGCGCTCCATCCCGCTTGCGTGTCATCATAGCTCTGCTCCAGCCAGGTGACACCGAGATCCGCGCCGGCAGCGTTTGCCTGCCAGGAGGAACTGGTGAGGTTGATCAACGGGAGATTCGTCGTCAACGGAGATGGAGCGGCTTCGAAGGTGTAAACCAGAGGGATGCTTGGCGACCACTCGTGAGGGCTCGCATCCGACTGAAGAATCAGCGCGATTATGCCGCTGGAAAAAACGGGCGTGCTGTCTGTGACATAGGTGGCAGCACGAGAGATCCGGACCTCAAATTGAGTTCCGGGAGCTGCGGGTGCCGCAGACCAGCCCAGGCCAGTGATGCCGCCTTCGTTGAACCCCCCATTCTTTTCCTGATAGCCAGCCCCTCCTTGAATCAGCATTTCCGAGCCGAGCCCATTGGCACCGAAGCCCGTGCCGGCATTGTTGTCCGCATCAATGAAGATGTTTTGGGCAGAGGTGAACGGATTGGCCGACACATGGATCGTGAAGCGGATGTAAAGATAGTTATCGTCATTCGCGACGTAGATGTCGCTGTAGTCAACGCCCGTTGGATTGTCCGCCGGGTCGCTGTCAAGCAGGGGAACCCCGGCCCAATCTCCAAAGGAACCATCCACGGCAATGTTCTTGAAGTTGCCGGCCGTTGCGCTGCCGCAGAAGAGGCTGGCGGCGGCGATCAGGGCCACGCGGGACTTGAGTTTTTTATTTTTCATGAAGATGCGGCCCCTTGCAAGGGTCAGGAGTCTTTGGCACCAAGAGATGATTGATGCGTTTGCCAGAAACACCGGGTCAGTGGGTGCCAGTGGAATGTCGGCGGCGGCGCGCGGCCTTCACGACCACGAACAGAGCGCCAAGCCCCAGCAGCGACAGGGTCGCAGGTTCCGGCACCGCAGCAAAGGTGTAAACCAATCCGCCAGTGTCTGGCGCAAATTCATTCGGCGTGGCGTCAGCCTCCAGCACAAAGGAAAAGGTGTTGTTTGCGAAGACCAGCTGGCTGTCTGAAGCATACGTTGCGTTGCGGGAGATACGCATTTCAAAGTCGGTGCCGGCACCGGCCGGGGCGGCCAGCCAGTCCAGGCCATTGATGCCGCCCTCGTTGAAACCGCCGTTCTTCTCCTGAAAACCGCTCCCGCTTTGGATCAACATTTCCGATCCCACATGCCCGCCGCCTCCCACATTAAAGCCGGTCGCCGCGTTATTGTCGGCGTCAATAAAGATATTGTTGAGGAACGAAGACGGATCGCCAGTGCCGTGCAACGTGAAACGAAGGTAAAAATAACTCGCATCGTTTGCCGCGTAGATGGTTCCATAATCCACTGATGCAGCGGCGCCGTTGTCCAGCGGGTCGGCATGAAGCAAGGGCACGGTGGACCAGTCGGTGAAGCTGCCGTCAACCGTGATTGATTGGAATGTGCCAACCTGGGCGTTACAAATGAATGTGGACGCGACGGCGAGCAGGGATACGAAGGGCTTGAGTTTTCTATTTTTCATAGGGTTGCGGTTTATTGTGAGGGTCAGGATTTTTGGAGTTGGAAGATGATTCATTCGTTTGCCAGCAACACCTGGTCAACGGCTGCCAGCGGAATGGCGGCGGCCAGTCTTCACGACTGTTGACAGAGCGCCAAGCCCCAGCAGCGACAGGGTCGCAGGCTCCGGCACGGCCGCAAAGGTGCAAACCAGCCCGCCGGAATCGGGCGCAAATCCGGCGGAAGCGAACCCCCGCGTTTACCGCCTCCAACACAAAGGAAATTGGGTTGGGGCACACAACACTGGAGTCTTGCGGCCAGGTTGAAAAAGTCAATGGGGCATTTACCCCATGGCCCGGCATGGATGGCGCCGAGCGGAGGGTGACGGGAGGACTGAGGCGATGCTCACGATTGATGGCTCAGAATGTAATGGTGGAGCGAATCGCGCATGAGATACTCACCGGGACCGATCAACACCACACCAACGCCCAGATTGCCTACGTAATCCACTGCGGCCTGCAAGGCGCGGTTGTCCTGGCCTGGTCGGCCGTGGCGAGATAATCGCCAACACCATGCTGGCCTATCGGCATCTCGAAGACGCGCGGATGCGCCTGGGCAACGCCATCCAGGCGTACGACGGTCTGTCCGAGGATGGCAGGGCCGCTGAAATTCAACCGTGAGCGGTTCGCTGAAAACCTTCGCAGCACG
>Ga0137333_1000338_pt1 | contig 12462 bp, 10 predicted proteins | sample EasRivERMLT231_2_FD_102286 | JGI IMG/M metagenome (GOLD analysis project Ga0137333, IMG submission 102286) | Soil microbial communities from meander-bound floodplain in the East River, Colorado, USA - East River MetaG ERMLT231_2 | ecosystem: Environmental > Terrestrial > Soil > Floodplain ... | reverse complement strand
TAATTTCGTCCGGTGGGATTTGTTCAATTTGCGGAGTTCCGCAACCTGTTAACAGTACCCCAAAGGCGATCAAGAAAATGAAACCACATATCCGCTTTGCACAATCCATTAAGGATTCCCTTTCAAAAGATTGTAGCATAAAAAAATATTCGTTTGGTAGCCCAATAGTGTTAACTTAATATCGAATGGCTGATTACCACTTGACTTAGAACACTTGTTCTAATAAAATGATCTTCCCTTTCTCCTCCCCACTTTTGGAAGTGGGTTTGAACAGTCTTGTGCTCCTGGCAGGATCAATACCTGGTTTTGGTGAATGAAAAAATCAACACGGCAGATAAATATATTTCTTATCCACTCACATGGTGACAGGGAAACCGTTCGTAAACTTTATTCCCGCCTTGGCAAGGATGGGATCAATGCCTGGCTGGATGTGGAAAGACTTCAGCCCGGACAGGATTGGCAATATGAGATCCGCAAAGCGATTCTCAAAAGTGATGCGGTCATCGTCTGTCTTTCGCGGGGATTCGACAAACAGCAGGGCTATTGCCACGAGGAATTGAAGATCGCGCTCGAAAAAGAAAATCTGCTTTCTGACGACGAGGTCTTTATCATCCCGGTGCGGCTTGAAAAATGCGAGATGCCCGAATCCCTGCAGCACTTGCACCGCGTGGACTTGTTCGAACCGGGCGGTTATAAAAAATTGCTCCGCGCTTTGCGGGAGCAAGTCGAATCGATGGAGGGCAATTTGTAATTTTGTTTAAATATATGAGTGCAACACGGGATTTTCCACTATCTTTGAAATGAATGTTGGAATGGATGTCAAGATTCACCGATCACTGGTTAGGAATTCAAACCCTGGTCTTAGATTTGTTCGCGACAAATTCTTCGGCCCTCTGCCGCCAGGCGCTATCTTTTTTTGTGCCGTTTATGTGCATACATGGCTTCATCAGCCTGGGCGAGCAATGCCTCCACTGTGAAGGTGATATTCAAATCCACCCGGATGATTCCCAGGCTGAAAGACAGGGAATAACCGCTCATGGATACAAGGTTATGAGCATCCACATTGCTCTGCAAGCGCGCCTGAATAATGGCGAGGCTACCTTCGGTCGCGTCAATGGTCAGGACTGCAAACTCGTCGCCACCCATGCGGGCGATGACATCTGAATCACGAAAAGTCTCGGTCAAAATATGGGCGAAATGAGTCAGCGCAGTATCACCGTGGGCGTGACCGAAGGTGTCGTTGATCTGCTTCAGACTGTCCATATCGATATACATCAAACACAGGGGATGGTTGGCCCGCCGGGAAAATTTCAACAGCCCATTCGCCAGGATCATGAAGCCGCGTCGATTGTTTAAACCGGTCAGTTCATCCGTCAATGAGAGACTGCGGAGGCGCTCGTTGGTCCTCTCCAGTTCCAGGTTTTTTTCATAGAGTTTGTCTGCCAGCAACTGCAAATGTTCACGCTGGAGTTGTCCGGTTTGCGGCAGTCTGGCGGGAGCGGTCGGCTTTTTGAGGGCCTCATGCACGGTGTGTAGAATCTCCTGCGGCTCGGCGGGCTTGCCAAGGATATGCTGAATGCCGCTTGCCGTCGCCAGTTTGCGCACTTCTGATTCAAGGTAATGGTTGGTTTGGAAAATAACGGGCACACCCGCAAGGAGCGGTTCCGCGCGCAGACGGCGGGCAAGGGTGAACCCATCCATATTTGGCATGACGATATCGGTAATAACCAGATCAGGCAGTTCTGCGCGTGCCAGTTCCAACGCCTCCACGCCATCGCTGGCTTCCAACATGGTATGTCCAAAAGAGCCCAACAATGTAATATACAACTGCCGGTCTGTTGGACGAGTATCAACAATGAGGATGGTCGACATTACGCTGCACCTTTATGTTTTTATGTGAGCAGATATGGTGTTCAAGGGTTTACTTGGAAAATGTTCTCAGTGTACTGTTAGATAATAGCACAATTCTAACTCGTAACGGTGAAAAGTTTAGCCTGCGGAGCGTACAAGAATTAATAAGTGATGTACGCATTGTCCCGAAGACATTTTCCTGACGGTTCGTCTTTCGCCCAGCGTGTCGAAGAGTTTGAACGGATCAATAAGTTTTTTCAGGGAGACCATCGGGACGTTCTGTGTAAGGTGTGTTAATAAAAATCCTCCTTCGGATCATAAAAGGAGGACGGTACTGAGGGGGACCTGGCTCAAGTAGAAGCTTCATTTAAAAACGGGAATTGATCCATCATTTCCCACCTATCCGGACCTTTCTGCACTGTCCACTCAAAGTGTCTGACTGTGAACATGATATCGCTGCCAACCCCAAAAGTTGGATCCTTTATCTGGGTGGTCGAGTTTTCCGGCAGGTCGACAATTTTTATATGCGGCAGCCAATTCTCGGATTTATAAGGATAACTATCACAGCCCATTTCGAGTGCGATCTGGCTCAGATCGTTATACATGTTCTCCAGGGCTGGAGTTTTTTCCGCCAGAAGCCATAGGCGGCCCTGTTGATTGTTTACATTCATTCTGGCGATATTTCTAACCCTGATTTCAAAAGGGCATAATGTCAGGGCATACGCTTCCAGGCGCGCTTTCAAAGTGGAAAAATCCTCAACGTTTCGGATCGCCTGGACAGTTAAATGAAGATCCATGATCGGCGTTCCGTCAACAACCCTGGCTTTGTCTTCTGAAAGCTTAAACAAATCCGGGTAATCTTCGCTTTCCGGTCTGACAATGATAAAAGTTGATTTACCGCTAAAAATTGACATTTCCATGATTTCTGTTTCCTTTACTCTGTTTCTATACAGATCAACATGGGCCTCGCCATCATTTCCGCCTACACCATAATTCCATGCGAGCAACCCGCGATGTAAATCCGTTTGCCAAACCGTACGGAGCCTGTTTTCCAGCTCTGAAATACTACGCTGCGTTGACGTTATCTTGAATTCATCACCGGCGCGTTCGGATCGGAACACTAAACAACCTTCATTTTTCGGAAATTGCTTCAAAAGCATGTTTGAAAACCGTTTGAGTTCCTGGTCTATCGCAGCACTGCCATAACGGGTATTGCCTTCGTGCATATTCAGCATGTCTGTTAATGCCATGCTTTTGATCATCGTGTTATTCAGGTACCAGTTTGCTCCAAGTCCATTGAGTGTGCCTGTCAAAGCATCCTTGGTTACTATGCCTTCCACGATGCTTTTGGTGATCCGGACCTGCTCGATTGCCTGTTGCTCCAATGTAGCAGGTAATTCCAATACACAGATTTTATCTATAAGTCTGTCATAAGGCATTTCAAACTCATGCCAACTTTGATAACTGTTATTTCCCTCAATGCGCCGAGGGATCTCCGAGTGACTCTCCAAAATGGTCTGTCTGACCACGACCGGTCTGAAGGATCTGCGTTGCTTTTGAAGCTCATTCTCAGTCTCACTTTCCGTAAGACCTACACCAAAATCCCAGGTTAGCAGTGAGTCCAGCTCCTGGTCATCATAAAGCTTCGACAACCGACGCTTAATATCCCGAGGTGTTTTCTTAGTGGAAAATATCCTAAATTCATCACTACCCGGTGACCTGCGAACATAATCGCCCTTATCCAGGGTGAAAATGGACATCAATTGAAATGCCAGTTTGTGCAATTCCGAATCGACGACCGAGGCTCCATACACTTTATTGGCCTGTCGCAAGTCATAGATGTCGATCTTTGCCCGGCCGATAATATGTTCATCAGGCACCAGCCACTTGCCTGCCCGCGTATTAAGCGCATGCGTAATCGAGTCATAGAGCGCCAGGTTTTCGGCATTCTTGTGAATGCCGGAAAGAAAACCCTTTAACCCCTGAAATTGAGCTGGCTTGATCGGCAGGGCTTGAAACAGATTCTCTAATTCCTTAAACGATTGCAGGAAAATCTTTAGTTCATTATCCATTTTGTTGGTCAGGTGGTGAAGACTGGGAGCGTGCTTTCAGGATTTTCTCCTGAAGGGTTTGGCTTTTTTGAACTTCGTACTGCATACCCTGTTGTTGAAAACTCTCGATCGACTCATTGACAAGGGTCAAAGCAGTTTTCAAGCCCAGGCCTGTTTCGAAACAGACGGAAGCCAGCCCGAACTGGCCTTTCGCGAGTTCATCGATTCTGCCGAACTCCTCGGCAGATTGAATCCCCTCCGTGAAAAAGCGCCTGGCATCATCATAATTCTTTTCTTTTAATGCGACGAAGCCCAAACCGTTTAACGCGTAACTGATATGCCGGACAGGGTCCTTGCGAACCGGATCCTGCCAGGTGTCGAGTGCTTTTTGATACCAGTCTCTGGCTGCACGGATGTTTCCACGTTCATATTCAAGATCGCCCAAACCATATTCCGCAAAGCCTTTACTGTAAATCCCGTAGTCATCGCTGGTGAATTCTGCGCTGGTCTTAAGGACATCCTTTAATAAGTTCTCGGAACGGTCAAAATTACCGAGGCGCAATTCAACGGTTCCCAACGATCTTTTTGCCGCGGCGATCAGCAGTGCATCCTCTGTTTTGGTGGTTGCCGAAAGCGCCTCATCAGCCCAGTGCAAGGCTCTCAGATAATCACCCTGATAGAAATATATCCAGGATATGTTCCTGGCAAAGGTACTCACGGATTTCCAGTCCGACAATAATTTTGCGGCGCTTAAAGCAGCATGTGCCAGGGTCATGCGGTCATACCAGAAGGCGCGTTGCCACAAGACACTGCCAAACTGGACGCCTATCTGCACCAGGAGTTCGGCAATGTTCCCGGTTCGCTTTGTGAGGGAACTGGAACTGGATTGTTTTTTTTGCATGGATTTATAGCACCATTGCGCCGCACTCAATATGTTGTTGCGGTCCAATAATAGGTCGTCGTAGCCCCGCCACTCCTTGAAACTGCTTTTTTGGGATAGAAACTTCACATAATATTGGGCTATTTTCAGTTCAGCCTGTTTGATGAATTTTCGGTCGCCTGTGAATTGCGTGCGGATAAACCGGCGTGTGAGCGGCAGGATGCTGAAATAATCCCGGCCAGGTTCGGGTTCGATCAGGGTTAACTGCAAAAGATCACTGACCCCGTTGTCGAAGCTGTCGCTGTCTTCGATTCCCGTGATTTCTTTAAGAGCGGTTCTTGAGACGGCCTCAGGCTGCAACGCCATAATGAATAATATCTTTTTCTCGTTGCTGTGCCGCAATAAATCCCAACTATGATTGAAACAATATTGCAGGATTGGAATGTCTGTATCGAGGCTCAATTTATCCAAAACCTGTGTCACTGAGTAGCCCAGGACAGCTATTTGTCCCTGTACCCACAATAAAGCCAGTGGGAGTCCTCCCGTTAGATCAACCAGGTATTTGTTCTGGTCCCTGGTAAGTCGGATGTTCTTTTGGTGGGCATCCCACTCCAGCAGGGCATTGCTTTCCTCGAAGGATAAGCCCTGTAAACGGATGATCTGTCCTTCGGAGACCCGCTCACGCGATGTGATAACGACCTTAAGCGTAATGGGTGATCTTCGTAGAAAATCAAGAATTTCCCGCTGTTCATTTTTTGACAGGGATTCGAAGTTATCGAGGACCAGGAGTGTCGTGCGCCTTGAAAGGAGATTATAGGCGCGCTTGATCTGATCCTGAATCGATAAATTTCCGATCGTGGGATTCCCCAAACTTGTGCCGATCGTTATTAGAATATCTGACAGGGTTTTGGCTTCCGGTATGATCGGTTCAATGCCGTACAGTGTCAGGACAGATTCCTTGGCTGAGATCCAGATCACGCTTTCAAAGAGATTGTCTTCAATGCAGCGATAACTTAGCTCGATCGCCAGCGCGGATTTCCCCACCCCTCCTATTCCTTCAATACCGATAATAAAAGTTCTGCTATTCGGCTGTAAAGACTGTAGAACAGTCTTTATTTCATCCTCCCGCCCTACGAAGTAAGGTCGCCTCGGCAGGCTTGCCAGTAAGTTTGATTTTTCGATTTCTTTGGAAGTGCCAGTTATACTCTCCATTTGTTTGGTGTACCTGGCTATTGCCTCTTTCTCCATCGTGAGGCTATTGACCAGATGTAGAGGCTGGTCCACGCCAAAGGACGCCAACATCTCCTCGATGATGTAGAGGGTCTTTTTATGTTGAGAAATCATATTCTCAAGATGAGTAATTTCTGCCTGGTTTTCCATTTCGCACCGCCCGTTCTTACTTGACTAGGTTGATGTCTTTTTTGTACACTTTTGACAAAACTGTTTCAAGTTCTTTGATGGTTACGATGATGGATTTTTCTTTCTCTTCCATCCCCAGCACGATATGCGGAGGGACCAGAGCACTCCCAAATTTTTCATATTGGCCTTTGAGAATGTAATAACTCTTGTTTAGATCTTCCAATCGTCCCACGAGGTTTTCAACGAACCATTGGTGATCCTGCCATAGTAGTTCATCAATCTTTGAACCAGTCAGATCCTGCTTGACCTCGCGGGCTTTTTCCGGCTCAAGCGGAACGATCTCAGTTGCAGTTTGTGACTCTTGAACATGCGGCGCGTTGTCATTCTGCTTTCTGCGTTCACGGCGTTCCTCCAGAATTTTCCTTCCCTCATCAAAAACGAAGTCAACGGCTTTCATCAGTATCGGGAGTTGAATAGGGTCGATCATGGATCCTCCTTCCCATGCAAGTATAGCATAAGCGGGCATGGATGTAATACTATTGCCTGTCCGCCCGGCAATATCTGGGCTTATAAGAATTGCAACCCATCCACAGGATTGCCGAACCATCCATGAAAGCGGACGCTGACGAAGCCCCGCTGAATATTTGTTGCAGGGAGCATCAAGCCTCCCTGCAGTTTTGGTTGTATAATTTCAGTGTCGGAGGAGACCAAATAAAATGGCTCGCAAAATTATTGCACGGACGTTGATCGTGTTAAGCTCGATATTTCTTCTACTGAGTGTTGTCGGCATCGGCGCGGCGTGGTTTTATAACGAACCATTGACCCGTGCCACGACCAGCCAGCTAAAGGAAATCGATAACGAACTTACTCTGGCACAAACCACACTGGCATCTTCGCGCGTGGAGCTCGAGCGCGCCTTGCGCATTGTGGATGCAACCGAACAAGCCCTTGAAAAACTTGCGGCGCAATCCACGAGCGCAGAAAATCTTCTGGAGGGCATTCAAGGCACATTGGACAACAAACTGCTCCCCGAGTTGAAGACGACGCGTGAGCGCATCAACTCTGCGCGCGCCGCTCTGGAAAGTCTGCAGTCCGTGCTCGCTGAGATCAGCGGTTTCATCCCCGGCGTTGACCTCGGCGTACCTGAAAAAATAGTCACCGACCTGATCGCCTCCACAAATTCACTGGACACAGAGATCGCAAATGTGGAGACCGTTGCCCAGCAAGCCTCGACCTTCGTAAGCGATACATCCTATCTGCTGGGCGGTGATTTGACCGCGACCCGAGCCAGCCTTGAAAGTTTTCTTGCGGCGATAAAGGAATATGAACAAAAGGTGACGGACTGGCGCGCACAAGTCACAAACTTGAGCGAGGATCTGCCCACCTGGATCGACCGCACCTCGATCAGCCTGACGCTATTTTTACTCTGGTTTGGTCTTTCTCAGTTCGGCCTGCTCCTGCATGGACTCAGTATCCGCCGCGGAAACAACCCGCTGGAGGGATTGCATCGGGAAGAATGAATATTGGATAACCCGCAAGGTGATCCATAGATAGACCACTTATTTTTTAGAATAACAAAATGAATAAAAAGACAGCTGTCATTGGAATCATTGGTTTGTTGTTGACAGTCTTTGTGCTTGTTTTCGGGGATATTATGTACCAGCAAATTAAGGGGCGCTCAGTTTTGCAGAGCTCGCCATCACCAGGTATTGAAGAGCCAGCCAGTACACAAGCTCTGGCAACCGAATTACCAACTGAAATTACAGATATTAAAGACATAACCATGCGCCTTGTGCCGACAGGTGACTTCACAATGGGAAGCACTGGTAGCTCGCATGGTGTGTACCTTGATGCGTTTTACATGGATATATACGAAGTCACAAATGCTCATTACGAAGGCTGTGTGACGGCTGGCGTGTGTGAGCCTCCGCACTACATTAAATCAGATTTCCGTTCCAGTTATTATGGCAATTCTGAGTATGACAACTTCCCTGTGGTCTACGTGAATTGGACAATGGCACAGACATACTGCGGAACATGGCGCGGGGCGCGTCTGCCCACGGAAGCCGAATGGGAAAAAGCCGCCCGCGGCACGGATGGACGTATATACCCGTGGGGTGAAGGCATCAGTTGTGACAAAGCCAATTATGATGGTGACCCCGACTTTGATTTGTATTGCGTCGGTGAAACATCCGCAGTGGGGAGTTATGAAAGCGGACAGAGTCCGTATGGCTTGTATGATATGGCAGGGAATGTTTTTGAATGGGTGAGTAGTTTAAATAAATCCTATCCTTACAATGCAACCGATGGCCGGGAGGATCTGACACGTGGTGGTAGTCGCGTCATCCGCGGTGGTTCGTGGAATGAAGACTCAAACGACCTGCAGGTCTTCTATCGCAGTTGGATCGGACCGGATCTATCTGAGAGCGAGCTCGGATTTCGGTGCGCCAAGGATGCGACCCCATAACAAACAATCAGCCACAGACACTGATCCCGAATATCCGTGACCCATTCCTGCATGATCGTAGATCTTGCGCCTAGACCAGACTCGCCACCGACGATGTCCCAAATCGGGAATTGGAGATCAGCAAGGCTGTGCGCAAGTGATAAATTGCAATTGATCGAATGTGAGACAACAACCGAATTTGACTTATAATTTCCTCACCACACCACAACAGGATGGATATGACCGATCTTTCTGGGCAATATCTCGGACGCTATTATCTTTCTGAACGGCTTGGAGAAGGGGGAATGGCTGTCGTTTACAAGGCGTATGATATACGTCTGGAGCGTGATGTTGCGATCAAGATTATTCGAAGTGGTGCCTTTCCAATGGATGCCTTGGGCGAGGTCTTGAAGCGCTTTGAGCGCGAAGCCAAATCTCTGGCGAAACTTTCACATCCGAATATTGTCAAAGTGCACGATTTTGGAGAACATGAAGGTTCTCCATATCTGGTGATGGAATATTTACCAGGCGGTACGCTGAGGAAACTCCTTGAGAAGCCGATTCCCTGGCAGGATGCAATTCGTGTGATTCTGCCGATTGCGCGCGGAGTGGCGTATGCTCATCAACGTGGAATTTTGCATCGCGATATCAAGCCTGCGAACATTCTCATTACAGAGAGTGGCGAGCCAATGCTTTCAGACTTTGGCATTGCCAAATTATTCGAAGAGGAGCAGACCACAGCTCTGACTGGATCGGGCATGGCGATCGGCACGCCCGAATACATGGCTCCCGAGCAATGGGGTGGAAAAACCAGCCCGCAATCGGATCTATATTCGCTGGGGATTGTGTTGTATGAGATGGTGGCGGGACGCAAGCCCTATGTGGCGGATACACCTGCAGCGATCTTGATCAAACAGGCAATGGAACCACTGCCAAGCCCTCGCAAATTTGCATCTGACCTCCCTGAAGAGGTGGAGTTTGTATTGATCAAGGCATTGGCGAAAAATCCTGAGGATCGCTATCAAAGCATGACAGAGATGGTGAATGTATTTGAAAATCTCCAAAGTGATAGCGGCAGGCAATCTGTCATTGGAACAAGGCCCATAGAGGAAAAACAGAAACGCGCAGTAGCTGAGAAAGCTGCACAAGAAAAGGCAAAACGCGATGCAGCTGAGAAATCCAGGCTTGAGAAAGCAGAGCGTCAAACCGCCAGAAAAACCGCGCTAACGAAGACTCTTTCCAAATATTTCACCGCATTAAAATCGACTTCCCCCAAAGCAAAGCCTTTTCTTAGAATGGTAGGTCTTATCGGCGTCATTGTTGCGTTGTTGGTCTTTCTGTCGATTAAAGTGTGGCCTGAATCTATAGCTGTTGTTCCCTTGGTCTTTTCCGGCATATCCGATGATGGTGAAGTTAATGTCTACTTATACGATGCTGAAAATAAAACAGTTTCCCCTGTAGATGCAGACGGCGGAAAAAATTGGGATCCCGCAATTGGTACCAGTGGAAACATATATTTCACTTCAAACCGAGACGGCAAAGTAGAGATTTATAGACTCATAAATGGAAAAATTGAACCTGTTACTGACACGCCTGGGCAGTTTGAAAGTTGGGGACCTGCGCTCAGCGTCAGCGGGAATATATATTTCACTTCAAACCGGGAAGATGGCAAAGCAGAGATTTACAGGCTTACAAATGGAAATACTGAACGTGTTACTGACACGCCTGGGCAATTTGAAAGCTGGGGACCTGCGCTCAGCGTCAGCGGGAATATATATTTCACTTCAAACCGGGAAGATGGCAAAGCAGAGATTTACAGGCTTATCAATGGAAAAATTGAACGTGTTACTGACACGCCAGGGCAATTTGAAAGTTGGGGACCTGCGCTCAGCATCAGCGGGAATATATATTTCACTTCAAACCGGGAAGATGGCAAAGCAGAGATTTACAGGCTTACAAATGGAAATACTGAACGTGTTACTGACACGCCAGGACAATTTGAAAGTTGGGCGCCGGTCCTTAGGGGACAGGATATATATTTCACTTCAAACAGATCAAAGAAAGATGAAGTTTATTTACTAAAATCTCCGGTGATTAATATTGCGGATATGATAAGTTGGACAAATATATTGAATGAAAAATTCCCAAATTATTAATAATCATTGAAACAAAGCCAACTCCCACCGTCGCGTGAGGTGCCAATCGGACCATGTATGATAGACAATAAACAATGATCTATCGTCCATGGTTTTTTGGTACTGTCTAATCCCCTCGCAATCTCAAATCTAAAGGGAATAAACACAAGGGCATATTAATTCCTTTGTGACACTTCGTGCCACTTCGACAGGCTCAGTGCAAGCCTTTGTGTTCAAGAATTCACGCCTTCACCAGCCCCAAACTCCTCGGCATCTCATCCCACGTGCGACCTTCGAGCGTGCGACCTGCCCTCTTTTTCTGCACGCCGCCCCATTGCTTGAAGAAAAATGGGACTTTGGCTCTCAGGCACTGATCCCGAATATCCGTGACCCATTCCTGCATGATCGGTCTTCCGCCGAGCTAACGGCTGTCTGAATAGAGAGTTATAATAGCAGTATTGTTCAGGAGATAGATCATGTTTACTCATATTGCATATAACCCCGAAATTTTAAGTGGTAAGCCGCATATTCTAGGCACGCGCCTGAGCATTGAATTTATTCTTGAACTCTTTGCGAGCGGTGCGACAAAAGATGAAGTGATCAAATCTTATCCACAATTGACGGCTGAAGCTGTGGAAGAAGCCTTGAAATATGCCGCGCAATCTGTGAAAAATGAAGTGTTGCTGGATGTAAAGGTTGGGGCGTGAAGGCTCTTGATTATCCATTACTTGCAGATGAGAATGTCAATCCCGATGTAATTGAGTTTTTGCGAGAGGCGGGATTGGATGTCGAGTCTGTCTCAGAGCAGGGAGAGTAGTCTTGCCTCATGATAGTAACTTTGGCGGAATGGTTGTGTTTGGCATTTGTGCTAAACTAGTTCGTGGTGCGAAACTCAAGGAAGGCGGTTAGCAAGCAGGTTTTCCGAGGGTTTTGCACCGAGCTGTAATTTTGATTTTGTACCTTGACAATCGAATAGCTCCAATGTTTAGGTCCTTCCGAGAACGGCGAGGTTTCCGGTGATCACTCCCCAACCGACCCAACCCTGGAAGCCTGTAAACCCATGCACCAGGCAACGTCCCAAGCCATGAGCCCGTTTGAGAACACTGATACGACCTTCCACACCGGCGTGCCAATGGCGACCTTTCACGAACCAAGCTGTGTGCTCATGTTTCAAACGAGCCTTGGAACGATAACCACGTTTGGGAAGGATCACATGCTTGATGCCCAAGTTCTTAGCGAGCTTCTCATTCGGTTCCGAGGAGAGACCGCGATCAGCACTGGCCTGGACAGGTGGTCCCTGAAACGTTTTCAAGTGTGCCTTCAAGCTCGGTTTCCATTGTTGTTCATCACTGGGGTTGCCCTCCAGAAGACGGTAATGACTGACCAGGCCGCCTTCGACCTCATTCAGCCAAAGCTTGTGTCCGTACTCCACCGGGTGGGACTCCTTGCCGCGGCGGATGATATCAGTATGTTCTTCAAAGAGACTGACGATCTTTTCGGAGGCCGGAACTTTCTCATTCTTCAGAATGCGCCGGGTGGTCTGTGCGATCACCCGCCTGGCGAGCGGAATGAAATGGGTGAGCGTTTCTGCCAGTCGTTTGGCTTTGTGTTGGGAGCGTTTCCGAAGGTGCTTTTCCGTTTGAACTGCCCACGCGATGGTTTGTTCGGTCATGGATAGCAACTTCTCGTAGTGCTGCCTGCCCACCTTTTGTGCCGCCTCCTGCTTACTCCGCAAGGTCT
>Ga0137333_1000337_pt1 | contig 12506 bp, 8 predicted proteins | sample EasRivERMLT231_2_FD_102286 | JGI IMG/M metagenome (GOLD analysis project Ga0137333, IMG submission 102286) | Soil microbial communities from meander-bound floodplain in the East River, Colorado, USA - East River MetaG ERMLT231_2 | ecosystem: Environmental > Terrestrial > Soil > Floodplain ... | reverse complement strand
CCATCACGAATCTGTCTGTATGCACGGCTCAGGCTGGCTGCCTCACGCGGGTTGCGGGCAAAGATCTTGGTATTGGCAAGTGACTCCAGGCGGGAGCGGATGGCATTATTCACAACCATCGCACTGGCTCCACCTCCAAATTCCTGATCTTCAGCCATCGAGATTAACTGTTCCAATCCCAAATACGGAGGCTTGCCTCCCGATTCTTCCAGCCCTTCAGCTTCTGCCCAGAGTCGGGAAATTCGATTCTCGAAGTGCATGGCTGAGACTTCGGGCAGACCGAAACGTTGCATGAGTGTCATCAATGGAGGCAGACCAAACTGCCTCACTCCCAGCCGGAAGTTGCCGCCAGCTTCGAGGTGAACGATGCCCCGCTGGAGCACCTCCCCGGTCTGTTCATTGACTTGCGCTTTGGGAAGATGAATGTATTCACGATTGATATCGAAGACGATACACGGCGCGCCCTGTTCGATGAGTTGCAGCAACAGAACCTTTGCCAGGTGGCTCTTGCCGCTGCCTTTCACGCCGGTGACCACGTTCACTTTTTCCAAATCTTGACCTTCAATGTAAAAATCCTGCCCGGTCAATGTTCTGCCCAAACGTAGATCGTGTCCCAAACTATGGGTGGCATTGGCGAATACTTCATCATCATCTGTACGCGAGACTTCGACATCGCGATCAGGAATCCAGCCATCCCAACTTTCCCAGGTGGCATGCCCATTCTGATGCGCAGGAACTGTTTTACGAAGTTTAGCGACCGCGAGTTTGATGTTGCCTAACTCACCTGAAAATCCGTTGCCGTTCCCATTTCCGTTTTGTCCACCCTTTTCAACGATAGCCATTTCAATCTTTAACACTTCCTCCTCTGAAAGTGTGACCCCAGCCAGACTCTCCATTTGCTCACGAGCCAATGCCGGATAAGAAGCGGATCGAAATGCAATGATCTGCACGATCACCGCACGTCCTGATTCGCGTTCACGCAGAGTGAGGGTCTCCCCAATACGCAAATCCGCCTCACGGGGATTGAAGAATAATTCAGCCAGGTCACTTTCGATGCGGCGGATTTGGACGTTGAGGGAAGTAATGGTTGTATTCATTTAACTCCTGAGCAATTGGGAAATTACAATTAGTATCACCGCTTGTATATCTCCGCAGCATTGCTCAGTTCCTCAGCCACTTTTTCGCGCAACCAATCAGGTCCAAGCACCTCCACTTGTGCGCCCCAACTGCGGATCCACGGAAGCATCTCGCGTGACTCAGCGATGCAAAGATGGAGTGTCAACCCTCCATCCGGATCATCTTCAATTTCTTGAGAAGGATGCCAGGTCCGTTCGCGGACGTATGGAGCCGCCTCAGCGACAAACCGTAGGATAACTTCGACGGGATGATCACCTGTCATAATTCGCCAACTATCTTTTAGATAGATAGCCGCGTCAAAGTCTTCAGGAATAGTGTAAGGCTCTGGGAGAACATTCGCAGTTTGCAAGCGTTCAAGTTTGAACGTGCGAATTTCATCTGTGGATTCGTCGTAGCCAATCACATAAATCCCTGCGTCAGTGGGTTCGAGGGTGTATGGTGCAATGATGCGCTCGCGTGTGGCATCTCCATTTGGAGGGCAATACGTAATTTGAACTTTATGGCCCGTGCCCCAACCTTCGGCAATGGCTTCCAGAACGGCGGTGTGGCGATTGTTAGTTTGTTGGGATTGGGTTCGAAGCGCAGCGCGTTCGAGTTGAGCAGTGAGAGGTTCAGGGAGGGTGACAGCCAGACGGCGTAGTGCTGCAATCACATGCGGATTACGCTCGTCGAATGTACGGGCGAGCAACAACCCAGCTAAAACCAGGGCAACGGATTCATGGTAAGTAAAGCGGACAGTTGTCTGATAGTGAGTTCGGTTGATACCAAAGATGCCATTTTCCTGCCAGAGGGGGACTCCCAATTCGGCAAGGAAATCGAGGTCACGATACACCGTACGGCGATTGACTTTGAACTGATGAGAAAGGTCAGCGGCGCGTACTCCCCTTGGTTTGAGCAATAAGGTTTCTTCCAGTTGGCGAAGGCGGGCAGTTCTTGTTTTGAGACGTTCCATGTCACCAATAATAGAACAAATTTTCCATTTTATTCTACCATCGAACTGTGACAGGTAATGTCACAAAATATGAGATTTACATTCATATAACGGATAACCATCAAACAAAAATCAAAAGAAAGAAAAAGGCTTTAGAAAGCTGAAGCAGGACTCGATTAAGCATGAAGCGGCTTGTCATCCAAAATAAATTCGTGACATTCATCTATTCCAGTAATGAAAAGAGTGGGAGTATAATTAAATCACTATATTCTACTGAACGGAGGATTGACCCATGGCAAGTGTATCATTTGTAAACATCATCAAGAAATTTGGTGATGTGACCGCTGTCAACAACCTGAATATTCATGTTGAAGACAAAGAATTTCTCGTGCTCGTTGGACCCTCGGGGTGTGGTAAGACAACCGCCCTACGCTCGCTCGCTGGTTTGGAAGAAATCACCAGTGGTGAGATCAAGATCGGTGACCGCGTGGTGAACGATGTGGCACCGAAGGACCGTGACATTGCCATGGTCTTTCAGTCCTATGCGCTTTACCCGCATCTTTCTGTGTACGACAACATGGCGTTTGGTTTGAAACTTCGCAAAGTGCCGAAGGAAGAGATCAAACGCCGCGTAGGCGAAGCCGCCGACATTCTCGGTATTCGCGATCTGCTCGAGCGCAAGCCCCGCCAACTCTCCGGCGGTCAACGCCAGCGTGTGGCAGTGGGACGCGCGATCGTGCGTGAGCCGAAGGTGTTCCTCTTCGATGAGCCGCTCTCGAACCTGGATGCAAAACTGCGTGTGGCGATGCGCGCCGAGATTAGCAAGCTGCATCAGCGCCTTAAGACCACATTCATCTATGTGACCCATGATCAGATCGAAGCGATGACCATGGCGACTCGTATCGCCGTCATCAACAAGGGTGTGCTTCAACAGCTTGATACCCCACAGAATTTGTACGACCGCCCGAACAATCTTTTCGTGGCAGGCTTCATCGGCTCCCCCGCCATGAACTTCTTCCCCGGCAAACTTCGCAAGGACGGCGGCAAGTTGATCGTGGACACCGGCGATTTTTCTGTCACCATTCCGGAAAAATTTGCCAAGCCTTACGAAGGACACGCGGGTAAGGATGTTATCTTCGGCATTCGCCCTGAAAATATTCATGACTCTGACTACATTCCGCCAAACGTTGACGTGGAAAAGGTTGCAGTCAAAGTGGATGTGACAGAATTAATGGGTAACGAGATCTTCCTCTACCTCATCAGCGGAAAGAATACGTTCGTCGCCCGCGTCGACCCACGCTCAAAACTGCGCCTTGGTCAACAAGCCTCTGTGGCATTTGATATGGACGCGATCCACATCTTTGATGCCGCTACCGAGGAAGTAATTCGCTAACTTCAAGCTCTAAGATCAAAAACAGCCTCGCGAGTTGCGAGGCTGTTTTTATTTAATGGGTAAACAAATTAAATCAGAAAACCGAATCTCAAAAATACTTTGTCAAAACACTTGAAAAACAAGAAGTAATGTGCTAAGATGTAAGAGTTTTTCAGAAAGACAATTACCTTACAGGCTACATTGAGTACCTTCTACTGGCTTCCCGCAGAATATAATGTCAAGAGCTTTAACAAACATGCTGCACTGGATCTGATCCGGTTTGCGGCCGGTGATTTGTCGCGCACAGATATCGCCGACAAAATGGGCTTGACACGTGCGGCAGTTAGTTTGATCGTGAACGATCTGTTAGAAAGTGGCGTGGTTCAAGAAGCAGAGAGTCGCTCTGCCCCAAGCGGACGTCCACCTGTTATTCTCGAAATCAATCCAAAGGCTGGGTTGGTGGGCGCAATTGATATGGGGGCAACTCATATGAGCATTGCCTTGGCAGATTTTACTGCCCGAATTATCCATGAAGCCGAGTTTCCCTTTGATATTAAAAATGGTCCGCAGGTTTGTCTGGCGGAAGCCAATAAGAACCTACTGAAACTACTAAGTTCGCAAAATTTGTCTTTATCTGACCTTGCAGCAGTTGGTGTTGGTGTGCCAGGTCCTGTGATCACTGAGGCAGGCATGGTCGTCTCCCCCCCCATCATGCCAGGCTGGGATCGTTACCCCATCCGCGCAACGCTTGAAAAAATGTACGGATGCCCGGTCACACTGAATAATGATGCCGAACTTGGCGCGTTGGGTGAATGGGCATATGGGGCTGGTCGTGGCGAAAAGAACGTTGCTTACATTAAAGTCGGAAGCGGGGTCGGGGCTGGCTTGATCCTCAACAAACAGATTTATGGTGGTACCACTGGCGCAGCTGGCGAGATCGGACATCTAACGATCGATGAAAACGGTCCGTTATGCAGTTGCGGCAACCACGGTTGTCTGGAAGCGTTCGCTGGCGGTCATGCGATTGCCAAACAGGGACAGTTGTTAGTCAAATCTGGAAAGCGTACCCTGTTATCTGAATTGCCGTTGGATAAGATTACAGCTCACGAAGTCGCAGAAGCTGCGCGACGCGGCGACCTCCATGCCCAGGAAATTTTGAGGCGGGCGGGCACTTTTATTGGTATCGCGATCGCTGGCTTGATTAATTTATTCAATCCAAGCATTGTGATCATCGGCGGCGGCGTTGCCCAAGTTGGAGATATCATCACCGCGCCCATCCGACAGGCGGTGCGAGAACGGGCAATGCGGGCTTCTGAGCAAAGCGTGCGGATCACAACTGGCATGTTAGGGCGTCGTTCCCTGCTCATAGGAGCGATCGTTCAGGCGATCAATGTTGCGATCCATAAGGTTGCCGAAGAAAAGAAAATTATTTCCAAAGAAACAACAAACTTGGAAATCGATCAAACTTTGGAAGTAAATTAATATAAAAAGGAGGTGGTAGACCCATCTAGATCCAAATTAAACTCTGTGTCCAAAACAAAATATCCATTCGAAACAAATATTTACAAGGAGAAGAAGTAATGAAGACCAAATTGAATTTGCTGTTCAGCCTCATGCTGATTGCAGCTTTCGTACTTGCAGCCTGCGGTGGCACAGCCACTGAAGCCCCTGCCACAGAAGCTCCCGCGACTGAAGCCCCCGTCGTTACCGAAGCCCCCGTCGTCACCGAAGCCCCCGCTGAGCCTGTCGAAGTGACCTTCTGGCACGCTTACGGTACCGGCTCCGCAGAAGAAGTAGCCTTGACCGCTTTGCTCGAACAGGCCGCTGTTGATATGCCGAATGTTAAGATCAATGTGCTCCAGGTCCCCTTTAACGATATTTTCAACAAGTATCGCACCGACGTAGCCGCCGGTGGTGGACCAGACATGTTCATTGCCCCGAACGACTCTTTGGGTGACGATGCCCGCGCCGGTTTGATCGCCGATATCACCGATCTCGCTGCTGGCAAACTCGAAGGTGTCAACCAATTGGGTGTTGACGGCATGTCCCTCGATGGCAAGCTCTATGGTATTCCTGAATCCTTGAAGGCTGTTGCTTTCTGGTACAACAAATCCCTGCTCCCGACTCCTCCTGCCACCACTGACGAGCTTAAGGCTCTCATGGAAGGCGGCACAGAAGTTGCGTTCAGCTTCGGTTGTTACCACCACTATGGCTATTTCAATGCCTTCGGTGGCGACATCTTCGATGACAGCTGGAAAGTCGTTGCTGATCAGGGCACTGGTGTCACCGATGCAGTTTCCTACCTCAACGATCTGTACCAGATCGCCAAGACCAATAGCTGGCCCAAGAACGATAGCGATGGTCTCGCTCCCTTCACCGAAGGCAAGGCTGTAGCCATCACCAACGGTAACTGGGCAATGGGCGATTACAAGAAAGCCCTCGGCGATAACCTCGGTGTAGCCCCGCTGCCCGCTGGTCCCGCTGGTCCCGCTGCCCCCATGCTCGGCGTTGACGGTTTCTATTTCAGCCCGAACAGCACCAACATGGAAGCTGCTCTCGAAGTTGCTCTCTACCTGACCAATGCCGCTTCCCAGACCGTTATGATGAACCAGGCTGGTCACGTGCCGGTTCGCACCGATGTCACAATCACCGACCCCCTAATTCAGGGTCTCGTGGATGCCTTCAATACTGGCGCCACCATCCGCCCGCAGGTTGCTGAATTGGGCAAGTACTGGTCCAACTTCTGCGGTACCGATCAGGTCTTTGAAGCTGGCACGCCAGCCGCTGACTGGGTCAAAGCCGGCACAGAAGCTGCCAACAAGTAATCTGTTCAAGTTTGAATGATGAGCTATCTCATCTTGCTTTAGCACGTTGACAAAGGTGGACAAGGGAAAACCTTGTTCACCTTTGTCTTTTTCATTTATGATTATATAATTAGAAGAGAGCAACAAATATCTTTTCAGGTACGGAGGCGCCCCCATGGCAACTGCAACCGCAAAGATGACCAAGAGCCGCACAGACATACGGAAGGCAATTCTGCCATATCTTTATCTGGTGCCTGCTTTTGCAGTGATGGCTGTCATCACTTTTTATCCCTTGATCTATCAATTGATTGTCTCATTCACTGATTTTCAAACCAAGGACCTTAGATACGGGCTCGCCTCACCGGAACTCAATTTCATTGGCTTAAAAAATTACATCGATATTTTGACCGGCGGATTGCCTGTTCAAAACTTTGAATTCTTCCGCGTTCTGGTTTACAACTTCTGGTGGGCGCTTACTAATGTCATGGTCCATGTTCCGGCTGGTGTTGTTATCGCAGTGTTATTGAACACCCAGGGGTTATGGTTCAAGAAAATCTACCGCGCAATTTATATTTTGCCGGTGGTTATCCCGCCGATCGTAGTTGCCACAGTTTGGCGCAATATTTTTGACGAACAATACGGCGCCATGAACCAGTTCCTGACTGCTTTTGCACAATTTTTTGGTTCAGTAGATCCAGTACGGATTCGCTGGTTGACAGAATACACTCCCCCGATCGCATGGCTACTGCCAACCGGCCCCCTACCGCTGGCTTATTACGCGATGATGATCGCAAACTTCTGGTTGGGTTGGCCATTCATGACCGTTGTGGCGACTGGCGCTCTGCAAAGTATCCCCAAAGACCTCTACGAAGCCGCATCCATTGATGGCGCGACCGGCACCCAGCAATTTTGGAACATCACTGTGCCGCTTCTGCGCCCCGCCATGATCCCCGCCGCCGTGTACGGCTTTACGACTTCATTTAATTTATTTGCCTTCGTGTTTTTCATGACACAAGGCGGACCAGCACGTACCACTGAAATTCTGGTTACGTTCGCATATGATCTGGTACGCAACCTGCGTCTCTTTGGAGCAGCGGCAGCCTTCTCCGTGTTCATCTTCTTCGTCGCATTAATCGTCTTCCTCATCACCAACCGGGTCACGGGTGCGACAGAAAGTTATACGGCCTAACATGACTACATTAACCAAAAAAACAAACAAAAGTATTTTTGTGCGCTTTTTGACGATGAACACCTCCAACGAGGTTGGTGGACGCGAAGTGCCACTTTGGCGGCAGATCCTTCTGCAAGTGTTGACCTTGGTCATTGCCCTGGAAGTCATGTTTCCAATAATGTATATCATTACTCTTTCGTTCAGTTCCAAAACCACCCGCCCATCTTCTTTGGAAATTATCCCGAAAGAGTTATCGCTGGTTGCCTTTCAACAGGTCTTGGACCGCCCCACTGCCAACCCCGTCACCTTCACGCAATTACTAACTAATAGCTTTATGCTTTCAGTGGGTGTCGGACTGGTAGCCTTGCTGGTAGCCGTCACAGCCGCCTACTCGTTCTCGCGCTTTAAATTCAAAGCGCGCCAGGTATTAATGGTGATGGTATTCATCCCCTTGCTAATGCCGGGTGTCGGTTTGGCTACACCACTTTATCTATTGATGAATCAATTCCGTCTCATGGATTGTGGCAAAGACATCACCGCTTTATACCCGCTGATGAGTTGTGCCGAAGGCGTAGCGGGAAAAATGATCTTCAATCTACGCGATTCATTGCTCGGCGTGGGCATCGCCATGGTTGCCGGAGCATTACCATTTGCGGTTTGGAATCTCAAAGGCTACCTCGATACCATCCCACTTGACCTTGAAGAAGCCGCCTCGATCGATGGCGCAGATTCGAACCAAATCTTCTTCCTGATCGTTCTGCCGCTTGCCATCCCGCAGCTCGCAGTCACCTTCTTCCTCGGCTTCATCGGTCACTGGCAGGAATTCGCGCTCTCCTGGCTCTTCCTCAGCAAACCCGAAAGCTACACCCTAGCCATGACCCTATACAACATGACAGGTCAATACGCCAACGCAATTCCCTGGAACCGTTTTGCCGCCATGGCGATCATCGTGGCATTACCGGTCGCGGTCATGTACATCGCGTTACAAAAATATATCACCGGCGGACTAACCTCTGGCGCTGTAAAAGGCTAAACCTACACAGGGCGGTCACAAGTTGACCGCCCTGATTATTTACATAGTGCCGCATATATATCTAAACTTGAAGTTTGAGTTTTAACCTGTAATTTGTTGCCAAAAGTTTAGTAACCAATGAGGCAAGCGGCAATTGGCTATGAAAAAACTTCTCACCCTCCTTATATTGACATCCATCCTGATTGGATGTATCCCCGCGACTCAGCCAACGCTTCAAACTACACCTGAAGTTGATTCTGCTCAAACGGCTACTCCAGTTCCTGAACCTGAATCAACTCAATGGTGGCACGATGCGGTTTTCTACGAGATCTTCGTCCGCTCTTTCAACGACACCAACGGCGACGGCATTGGCGACTTCAATGGCATCCTCCAAAAATTGGATTACCTAGAGGAACTTGGCATCAATGCGCTCTGGCTGATGCCCATCCACCCGTCCCCTTCTTATCATGGCTACGATGTATTAAATTATTACGCTGTGAATCCTCAATACGGGACCATGGACGATTTCAAGAATCTACTTAATCAAGCTCATGCGAGAGATATCAAGATCATCATCGACTTCGTTCCCAATCACACCTCCAGCCAGCATCCATTCTTTATGGACGCGAACAGTAACCCCAACTCAAAATATCGCGATTGGTATGTTTGGTCAAATGAAGCGGGGGATCACTGGCATCAGGGGAATGGTGGCTATTATTATGGATATTTTTGGAGTGGGATGCCAGACCTAAATTATCGCAACTCAGATGTGACAAATCAAATATTTGAGGTTACCAACTACTGGCTTGAAGATATTGGCATTGACGGTTTTCGCGTGGACGCTGCCAAGCACCTGATCGAAGAGGGTGAGAAACTGGAAAATACGGATGCCACGCACGAGTGGTTCAAAGGTTTTTATACTTTTTACAAAGCTACCAACCCAGATGCCTATACCGTGGGTGAAATATACGGAGCGGGCGCATTTCTCGCAACAAAATACACTGAGCAACTAGACCACATCTTCAATTTCGATGTTGCCAGCGGAATCATCAACAGTACGAATGGCGAATCAAACACCAGCATCAACAGCGCTTGGACCTTCACACTCAAAGACATCTCGAATGGCGATTATGCAACCTTCCTGACCAATCACGATCAGAACAGGGCTATGAGCGTTCTGAATGGCAAGGTGGAAAAAGCCAAGCTCGCGGCAGTCATGCTGTTGACCTCTCCCGGAACACCATTCATTTATTACGGTGAAGAGATCGGCATGCAAGGCAAAAAGCCTGATGAAGATATTCGCCTCCCCATGCAATGGAGCACAGATACAAATGCGGGCTTCACTACCAGCACGCCCTGGCGCGCTCCTGATGCAAATTACGCACAAGTCAATGTGGCCGCTCAAGAAAAAGACCCAGGCTCTCTGCTGAATCTTTATCGCACACTGACAAAACTGCGTGCCGAACATTCTGTGTTGCGGACCGGTAGTATTGCCATCCTTGAGACAGGTAACCCCGGTGTTTATGCCGCCTTGCGCAGCAATGCTGACGAAAACATTTTGATTTTGATCAATCTCAAAGGGACATCAATGTCTGATTATGGGTTGAGCCTGGAAGAGAAACTCCTCTCTGGCGGCACCTTTTCCCCGCTATCGCTTATGGATACAACTTCGGCTACATCGTTAACTGTAACCAACGGAATATTTACCGATTACAAACCCCTCTTAGAATTGCCTCCTTACCAGGCATATATCTTTCAAATTAAATAGTGTTGTTATTTGTACCGCGATACATGTGCTGTTTCGTGAGCGAATACTTATTTCTGGAAAAACACCAGAAATAAGGCATATACGACCGTTACCAGAATTCCCAGCCCTGAAATGATCACTCCGGCAAGCGCGGTTTGGGTATGTTCAGTCTTCAAACTATATAAACCAAGCACAATGCCCAAAATACTCGCAACCCCGCCGCACACCGGGATAATGGCAAGGCACAGACTCATCAATCCCAATGCCGCAGAGGCAATGGAAAGAAATTTTGCAGTTCGCACTTCAGGGTCAAGACTGTTAGGGTCAATATCAAACATGGACTATCCTCTTATTGAACATCTGGAATGATTATACCCTTCGAGGGAATCTATACACTGACAGTTCGGTTGATCTCCGCGAACATGGAATGAGTCTTATAATCGGTGCGATATATCCAAACACCATGAAAACTCACAAACTAAAATAAAGGGAGCCGCCTTGTGAACCATCCCAAGCCTCATATTTTATTACTACTACGCATTCTGGCAATCATTGTTGTCATTGCCGTTGCATGGTCACTTCGGTCCAGGGCAATTAATATGCTTTCTGTTGACTACGACGAGGATGATTATATGCGCGCCGCCCAGGAATTCACGCAACTCATCCGCGCAAAGGATTGGGCTGGGTTTCAGGACACAAATTACCGCACTGAACATCCCCCGCTTTCAAAGATCCTATTTGGATTTGGGTTACTCAACGCCCCCGAAGCACCGCTGGTCCCAGACCGTCCTACAACTGCGGGACCCGATAAATTCCTGCCAAAGGAATTGCTACTCAGCGCGCGGACAGTCGGCGCCATTCTGGGCACCCTGACAGTTGCTTTACTGGCGCTGATCAATCCGGTCGGGGGAGCATTTCTTGCCTTCCACACATTCACCATTAAATATGTTTCGCAGGTGATGTTGGAAGCCCTGCCCGCGTTGACCAGTTTGATCACGGTCATGGCATATCTTCAAAGCAAGAAACAAAAATCTCGAAGAGGCTGGCTGGCAGTATCGGCAATATTCCTTGGGTTGACCGCTGCTTCGAAATACATCTATTGTCTGGTCACAATCGCGATTCTCATTGATTGGTATCTTGATGCAAGAGAAAAAGATAACCTGCCACACTTCCTCCGAAACGCCGCTATATGGGGAATTTTTGCGCTTGTCATCTTTTTTGCCGCTGACCCGTATCTTTGGCCCAGCCCCATTGAGCGATTAAAAGAGTCGGTGTTGTATCATGCGGGCTATGCCACAAGCGCCAGTGAAGTGCAAGGCGCGAATTTTCCATTCTGGCAACCGTTCGTCTGGCTCAATATGTCACCCACTGTATGGCACGAGGATGTATTCGTTATCGCTCCAGATCTTTTGATCACCATCCTTGCTGCGTTCGGGTTAGCGCGCCTTTGGAAAAAAGAACGTGTGTATGCGCTTTGGCTTGGGATCGCGATCTTCTTCCTGTTGTTGTGGCCCACCAAATGGCCCCAATATATTCTTGTACTCACAGTTCCATTATCGTTAGCGGCGGCTGAGACAATTGGCTTGGGTTGGGAAAAGGTCCTTGAAAGTGTGGGCAATTTCCGGCGTCGAAAAGAGGAGCGCGTGTCCTTTAATCGGCGCGAGGTGTTGCGGTCCATCCCCTGGCTTGTACCGGGACTCGTCGTCTTTGCAGTATTTACGTTGTTCCCACTGATCTTCCAGTTTGCGATCTCCGCGACCGATTTCAACAGCATCTCCATCAAGGATGGTATGAACGGCGGCGTATGGCGCGAAGTGTGGGAATGGCTGACCGGCAAAGCTGTTGCGGCAGATCCTCAATTTCCGTTCAGATCCAAGGAAGTGCAATTTTTGGGATTAACCACTTATGTGCCGGTTTTCAATTGGATCACTACCGAAGGGTATCTGGTATTCAACATTATCTGGACTGTACTTTCTGTGGGGTTGCAAACCGTGCTGGGTGTGGGAGCGGCTTTGTTGCTGTGGAATAAACGTATTCACTTCCGGCGCGGCTGGCAAACGTTATTCATTCTACCGTGGGCGATTCCTGAAACCATCGGCGCATTAATGTGGATGACGATTTTCGTATCGCCCTATGGCTGGATATCTTTGGCAATTCAGGATCTGGGAAAAGATATTCCTTTTGCATTCTTCAATGAATGGCAAAGAAGCCCCAATATGACCCTGGTAGTGCTGTTGATCGCGGGTTTATGGTATGGCTTCCCCTTCATGATGCTGGCGGCTTCAGCGGGATTAAAGCAGGTGCCCATGGAAGTATTTGATGCCGCCGCCAT
>Ga0137333_1000335_pt1 | contig 12538 bp, 12 predicted proteins | sample EasRivERMLT231_2_FD_102286 | JGI IMG/M metagenome (GOLD analysis project Ga0137333, IMG submission 102286) | Soil microbial communities from meander-bound floodplain in the East River, Colorado, USA - East River MetaG ERMLT231_2 | ecosystem: Environmental > Terrestrial > Soil > Floodplain ... | reverse complement strand
GTCACCGTGCGTGGGGAAGTGATAGCGGTGCAGGTTCCAGAATCCATGTTGGATGAGTTAATGAAGGGGAAGATGGAATAAGTGTTGTTATAATCCAGCGGAACAAAAACTAACGAACAAGGCAGAAAAGAAATCATGAATAAAGTTGTTTATATAGGCACCGATGGCGGTGCAACCACATCCAAAGTGGGTGGCGTATGGGGCGATGGCTCCACGATCTCAACGAAACTTTTGCAAGCCTCCACCAATTCGGCACACGGACCCGAAGCCGTCGTGCGCAGTTGGGTCGAAGCGCTCAACAATTATCTTGCTCAAAATTCACTGACCTGGGACCAGGTCGGTGGAGTGGGGCTGGCTGTTCCCGGTCCATTTCAACGATATGGCGTTTTCGATAATTCAGCCAACCTGCCAGATAGCTTTACCGGGTTCGATGTGCATACTGCGTACAGCAATGCGCTCTCCGAACGCGCCGGGCGCGCCGTCCCGTTGACCGTTGGCAACGACGGCGATATGGGCGGCGTGGCTGAAGCCCAACATGTGCGCGGCGATAGCAACGCAACCGTGTTGATGCTCGCTCCTGGCTCTGGGTTGGGATGCGCCTATATCAACAAGAACGGACTAGCTTTGGATGGCGACACCTTTGCTGGCATGGAAGGCGGTCACATGCCTGCACCTCTGCATCTACTCGGCGCGAAAGCCTATCCCTGCGGATGCGGACGCAGCTGGGGTTGTATCGAACTCTACACTTGTCTCGCAGGCTTACCTTATCTGCTTGCTGAAAAGCTTGAGCAATATCCCGATCACGAGCTGGCGAAATCCACGCTCAGCATGAAGGAACGTGCCTTCGCCCTGCGTGGACTAGCACAAAGAGGCGATCAACTTGCCACAGAATTGTTCGACTTCCAAGCCAAAGCCATGGGTTTGCATGTTGCCAATTTGGTCATGCCTCTTGATCCTAAATATGTCGTCATCGGTGGCGGACTCATGGACCCCGAAGCGACCTCCACAGCCTTCCGTGAACGTTATCTAAGCATTGTGCGTTCCACTGCCCGTGAATATCTGTGGCCCTATCAACGCGATGCGATTAGTATCGTCCCGGCTGCGCTGGGTGATCTCTCGCAAGCCATCGGTGCGGCGTTGTCTGCTTTGTATAAGGATAGGGCATAAAATCTGTAAGCAGTTATCATTATGCTGGTGCCTGGTTTTTGGGTAGAAGAGTTATTGAAGAGGAAGATGGATTAAAACAAATCTCGGAGTTCTTCAAGAACTCCGAGATTTTGTAAATTGGGTGGTAATAAATTGGACAGTTTGACGTATAATTTCATTATCCATCCGCTGTGGAATGAAAAATCGAGGAAGCGAAGGAAATGACTTCCAAATTTGCTCTCGTTATTGCCAATACGGAATATCAAGATACGAGTTTCGCTAAGCTCACTGCGCCCGGTAAGGATGCAGATGAATTTGCTCAAGTTTTGCGTGAGCTAGCCGCGTTTGATAATGTGCAGGTTCTCATCAATGAGGGTGAAAGCAGAACGCGTCGTTCGATTGCGCGGTTCTTCGCAGAACGTAAACGTGATGATTTGTTGCTGTTGTACTTCTCTGGTCACGGTGTACGCAACGAACAGGGACAATTGTTTCTCGCGGCGAATGATACTGAGATCAATATTCTCGACGCCAGTGGCATCCCCGCTGATTTTGTAACACAATCCATGAACAACAGCCGTTCTCAACGACAATTACTCATTCTGGATTGTTGCAATAGCGGCGCGTTCGCACACGGTAGTAAATCTGCTACTGGCGTGGGAAAAAGTATGGGCATTGCAAATGCCTTTGAAGGCAGCGGCTTTGGGCGCGTGGTGTTGACTGCCACCGATGCGACACAATACGCTTGGGAGGGGGATAAGGTTATTGGGGACACTCAAAAATCTGTCTTTACGCACTTTCTAATTGAAGGACTTAAAGGCAATGCAGATCATGATGGGGACGGCCGTATTGACGTAGACGAACTTTACGATTATGCCTATGAAGAGGTCGTGCGTCGTACCCCAAAACAAACGCCAGGCAAATGGTCTTATAAACAGCAGGGTGATATTATCCTGCGCGAGAATTTGACGCCACGTGAAGTAAAAGCTGTGCCTCTACCCTCTGAATTGCTTGAAATGCTTTCGCATCCAAACTCGGGCGTGCGCAGAGCGGGGCTTCAGGAATTGATCGGTTTATTGGATGGCAAACATCAGGGCTTGGCGCGCGCCGCGCGGGAGAAACTGCTCGAGATTGCCGAAAATGACGATAGTTTGACGTTGCGCATGTCTGTCAGTGACGCGTTGAAAGCGCGCGGTTATGTGGTGGAACAAGTTATAAAGCAAAGTGATTCTTATTCGTTTCAACAAGGTACCGTTGCCGATTCAATTGAAACACCAAAACAAGCGCAGAGGGAGGAACAGAAAATTGAAAAGCGAGAGCGAATCTCTCCTGGCGTAGCCAAGGAGAGGGAGAAAACGCCCAGCCTACTCCCTGACTGGAAAAGCATTGCCTCAAGATTCAATCTTCGCGTGATTCTAGGAATTGGCGCGCTTCTCGTAGTGATTAGTCTTGCAACAGTAGTTTTGCCCATCCTGAGAGATATGTTCGCGCCCGATATTGGCTCAACCAAGACGGGCAAAGATGGAATGACTCTTGTATATGTCCCCGCTGGTGAATTCACGATGGGAAATGATTCTGATTCTAATGATGAAAAACCAGTTCACACAGTTACTCTGGATGCCTTTTGGATTGACAAAACCGAAGTGACAAACGCCATGTATGTCAGATGTATGGATGCCGGAATGTGTAAATTGCCCAGTGATACGACCTTTTACGATGACCCAAGTTATGCGAATCACCCGGTCGTATATGTTTCGTGGGATCAGGCTATTGAATATTGTACGTGGGCGGAGCGCCGCCTGCCGACCGAAGCCGAATGGGAAAAAGCCGCCAGTTGGGATGCCAAAAACCAAACGAAGTATGTATATCCCTGGGGTAATGACGCGCCGAACAATAATTTGTTGAACTATAACAACGCGGTAGGAGATACTACTGACGTTGGTAAATATTCAGATGGCGCCAGCCCGTATGGCGCGTTGGATATGGCAGGCAATGTTTGGGAATGGGTGAGCAGTTTATATCTACCCTATCCTTATGAGGCGAATGATGGTCGTGAGAATTTGACTTCTTCGGATGCTAGAGTGTTGCGGGGCGGCTCGTGGAACTACGACAGTTATGAGGTCCGCTCTGCCCGCCGCAACTGGAACTCTTCCACGGCTACCGACAACTACTTCGGTTTTCGTTGCTCCCGCTCACCATAGTTCTGAAATTCTGGTTCCTGTTATTCTGAAAACCTGAAGCAGGTTTGTTAACTGAGACCTCCGAGATTTTCAAAATCTCGGAGGTCTTGCTAGTCTCACTTCTTCATCGGCTTCGCCATTTCCTCTTTCACCGTGTGATACAAATTCTCGGCTTTCAACTCGCTCAGCGCATAACACGGTGCTTTGAGGTGATTCGCCAGTTGTTGCGCGAGACCCTGGTCGAAGGCGGCGTGTTCCATGTTGATGACCACGCTCTTTACTTTTTCGTGTGCGATGAGTTCAGCGAATTTATAGGATTCTTCTTGTGGAGGCAACGCGCCGATGGAAACATTTCCTGCGCCATCGGTTAACACGATTAACAACGGTTCCACATCGGGATGGTGTAATTTTTCCATGCGCAAGACATCGGAGGCGAGGAATAAGCCCGCCGAAAGCGGAGTCTTTCCGCCGACGGGAATATCCATCAGTGCGCGTTGGGCGAGTTGTACGGAATTGGTGGGGGGTAATACGAGCGTGGCGCGATCTTTTTGGAAGACGATTAGTCCCACACGGTCACGGCGTTGATAGGCATCGGTGAGCAGAGACAATATCGCGCCCTTCGTTGCATTCATGCGTTCCGCAACTGCCATCGACCACGAAGCATCCACCAAAAATAAAACGAGATTCGCCACGCGCTTCACGCGGATCTTGCGTTGCAAGTCCGATGACTCGATGGCGAATGCTAATCGTTTACGTTTTTCAACGCGTTGTTTTTGAAATGGCGCTGCTGCACGGATCGTGGCATCGAAAGCGATGTCGTCTTTCTTATCGCCTGCAGGACGTGACTTGATATAACGTCCGTGTTTACGTTCGGTCTTGGTGAGCGACCGTCTGCCCGCGTGTTTGCGTGCGAGTTTATCGAGCGGCGTGTTCAACTTGCGCGGCTGAAACTTTTCGCCAGCCTTGACCTTCTGTCCGCCTTCCCACCAATTCGCATTTGTGTTCGCAAACACATCCTGCGGCATGGGCTCGGGCTTGCCCTCCTGCGGACCCTCGTCACGCTCATCTTCGAGTTTTAAGTTTTTTTTTCTTCGGATTTGCCTTCTTGCGATTCGGACTCTTCAGACTCCGCTTCGCTCGGGACCGACTGGCCTGCCAGCTGTTCGATGCGCTCTTGCAGTTGCTCGGTCGTCATTTCAGCCTGCTGGAAGGGAGTCCGCTTGATGCGATGAGGGAGTGCTAGTTCGGCAGCTAACGCAATATCGTGGTCATTGATCTTGGTGCGACCTTCGAAAGCGGCTTGCGCGCGGGCAGCTTTGAGGATCACTAAGTCCGCGCGGTGACCATCAACATTAAGTGATGACGTCAACGCAGCGATGGAGAGCAAGTCGCGGCTGGAGTGCGTCACTTGACCTACGAGTTCACGTCCGCGTTCGATTTTGTGTGAGAGTTCTTCTTCTTTGGGCATGAACGTGTTGCGGAAGGTGTCGGCGTCCTGTTCGAAACCGAGGTTGCGTTCCATGATACTGACACGTTCACGTGCATCGCGGATGCCGATGATATCAACGGAGAGGGCGAAGCGATCAAGCAACTGAGGCCGCAACTCGCCTTCCTCAGGATTCATCGTTCCGACAAGAATGAAGCGGGCAGGATGAGTGAAGGAGATGCCTTCACGCTCAACCATGTTGACGCCCATCGCAGCGGAGTCCAAAAGTACATCCACCACATGGTCATCAAGCAGGTTTACTTCGTCGATGTAGAGTAGCCCACGATTGGCGCCAGCAAGAATGCCGGGCTCAAAGTGACGTTCGCCTTTTTGAATGGCTTGTTCGATATCCAATGTGCCCACTACGCGATCTTCCGTTGCGGAGACGGGCAGGTTTACAAAGGACGTGGTGCGTACATGAAATGGAGGATTCTTTCCATCGAAACGTTCTTTACATTCGGTGCACCAGGTGTTTGGTTTTTTGGGGTCGCAGCCAAACCGGCAATCATTCACAACATCAACTTTGGGAAGCAACGCAGCTAAAGCACGCGCGGCAGTGGATTTGGCGGTACCGCGTTCGCCACGGATCAATACACCGCCGATGCGGGTATCTACAGCGTTCAGAATCAGCGCACGTTTCATGCGCTCTTGTCCTACGATGGCAGTAAAGGGAAAAATAGGTGGCATGTATTATCAACTCCGAAGGGTGATTATAACGCTAATTTATTATTGTGAAACTTATTGTCTAATAAAAAGTAACAGCCACCTTTTGGGTGACTGTTACTTGCTTGTGCCCCCACGGGGATTCGAACCCCGGTTTTGACCTTGAAAGGGTCGCGTCCTGGGCCCCTAGACGATGGGGGCGGGCTTTATTCAAGCGGGCGAGATTTTATCATCGCACCTAATAATGGTCAAGCATTTATTATGGATTGAAGTGCAGTTGTATATCTAGCCTGTTGCGCCGGGAGGGATCGGTGGTTTTTCCTCTTTGGCGCGTTGGTTGAGCAGTGCCAGCATATCGATCTTTTCGCGGTTGAAGAGAATACCAGGGCTTTCCACTTTAAGATTGGGGATCAGGATGGCAGTCAATGTGGCATCAAAGAGCGGGATGAAGTTACGGGTTTTATCAGAGATCAATGTGACGAAATCAAAACGACCAACTACTTCCATTTTCCCTTCGATCTCATAGACGCTGGTTGTTAGACGCGCGGGAATATTTGCCATATTGGAATATCCGCCGCGTACGACTGCGGTGGGTCCCAGGTCTTCACGCCGCGCAGCACAAACAGCAAACACATGTGCTTTCACCAAACGGACCACTTCAAAGTGATCCACAAGTTTGGTGGGCATGTGGATGCGGGCCAGCCGGGCATCTTGAATTTCCAGATGAGACTTGGTAGTGTCATTCAAAACGCCCATGATGCCATTGGTGGAAATCATGATCTTGCCTACAACGCGATAGCCCGCAATATATACATCTGCGGGTAGAAAGCGATAGGTGCGTTGTGAAGAGTCCATGGTTTTCAGCTCTTGGGGTGTTAATCAAGCATGAGGGGTGGCACGTTGCGTTTACGTCGATCAGGCTGAGGGGTTCGTTTGACGCGGCGGGTGGGATGTCCCGCTTCGGGGTTGAGGAGCATGCTCAGCCAGGAGATGGCGCTTTGGTCATATTCGCGTTTGCCGCACATGTCACACACCCAGGCTGGGAAGTTCGGAACGGTGACCAGTTCCTCGCCAAGCCAAGTGAAATACGTGATGTGCCGGAGGTGCATATTGCCGGCTGGGCATTCATTGCAGGGAATTGATTTGGAAGCTTGTGCAGAATTGTTTTCTTTCATTTCAGTAGCCCTGTTCTTGTGTGGTAAATACTTCTTCGGTATGGTTAATGATCTTCCATTCGGGTGGTGGCCAATAGATGAGCACCGATTTACCAATGACATTTTCGAGCGGTAACAAGCCCCATTGATGCGAATCGCGCGAGTCGTTGCGGTTATCACCGAGCACGAAGAGATAACCTTCAGGGACGGTCCAATCACCAAAATAGAGCGGATCCTGGGCGATATAGGTCTCTTGCAATTTGACACCGTTGATCGTGACGCTGCCATCGCTGATATGCACGGTTTCACCTGGCAAGCCAATGACGCGCTTAATGAGGTCTTGTCCATTATCTGCTGGCAGGCTAAAGACGATGATATCGCCTCGCTCGGGTTGACCAGTTTTATAAGCCAGCCGGTTGACAAGGATATATTCACCGTTTTGCAGGGTGGGGATCATGCTAAAGCCATCCACGCGCACGCGCGCCGAGAGGGCATTGATGCCGAAATAGAGCACAACTGCCAGGACGATGGTTTCAAGAATATCCAGCCCGAAACGTTTCCAATCCTCTTTATGTTCGGGTTGAACCTCGGGTTGTGTTTCAGGTTGGGTCTGTGGTTCGAGCTGAGGCTCGTAGTGTGGTTCAAGTTGGGTTGATTCCAAAATAACTCCTGAAAAAGATTATACTGCTTTTTATAATCCCCCTCACCATCCTTAAGATGGAGTTAATATGCTGTAAGGCAAGGCTATTCACTCTGTAAATTGGGTCCGTTTTCGTATTTTGCCCAGTTGCGAATGAAATCTGCCTGTTCACGTGTTTCAGGTGAGCGTTGGTGGACCTGGCTTTTAGGAACAGTTTGCCACCATTCCGCTAGTTGACGCAACGCCTCTTCGCCGGTTTTCCCCCGCCTTACCAGATAACAGCCAACGGTTGTACCCGTGCGCCCAATGCCGCCCCAACAATGTAGATAGATTTTGTTTCCGGCTTGTAACTCGGCATCGATGGTATTGAGAATGGAGGTCATGTGTTCGGGGGTTGGTAAACCGAAATCGCCGATCGCAAAGCGATGATGTTTTACTTCCACATCGTAAAGTTTCGCTTCATCCATTAAGGTGCGGATGTAGGCAATGGTCTCGTTGGGTTTGGTCAGGTCGATGAAGGTGTTGAAGCCAGCCTGGATAAGCGCATCGATGCGCAGGCGGGTAAGCTCGGTGTTAAATTGAGCCGGGTATTCTCCGGCGAGTAAACGACCGGGTTCAACCCAGTAGGATTCGGGAATGGGGCGGTCCATCTTAAATACTCCTATTTTTGGTCCACAGCATATTGGCACACTCCCTGAATGATCTCCTCACGCGTCTGAACAAGTTCCGGGAATTCATAGAAAAATAGCACTTTTTGGTTGGCTATGGATGTGCCGATTGGTTTTTGACGCATTACAAACTCCGTCCATGCTTCGGCCATATCCTCCATTGGATTGGTCGCCGCATACTCTGAAACAAATTGATCAGGATATTTTGCATAGAATTCGTTGATTGCGGTCTTGTTCAAGCCATCTTCTTTATCCAGAAGTAAAAACGCACTGACCCAAGCTTTGTACACTTCCTTTGTCCAGAAACGATTTCCAAATGCGTTCATGTAGGAGCCATCGGTCGCGCACTCATACCCGGTAAAAAAGCGGTCGTTGCAAGTTGAGCGCATTTTATCAAAATCTATTTGCTCCATTTCCCGCCCATATTCAGATGCGACACCGCGGATCTGAGTTTGATTCAGGGTCAGCATATGCCCATATTCATGCGTCAAAATATCCATCACTACTTGCGGCGAATCAAATTCAAGCAAGTTGACATACAGCCGCCACTTTCCGTCCAATTCCCAAATGCTGGCGGCGTATCTGTTTTCCGAGCCGTCCATATATACGATCATATATGAAACATGAATATCAGAATCGTTTGGGAATATGCCTGTGAAATAATCCCAGATGCGATAATGCAATTGCATATCTGCCTGATAGGGTTTTAGATAATCTGCAACCGTAGGAGTTGCCACATTTTTGAGTTGACCACTTTGCTCATCCAGTCTGTAACGAGCGAGTTCGTAGCCGCCTTGTTTCTTCGATAATTCATCTTGATGTTCGGATAAAGGAGTTATCTCAAAATCTGGCAAGCGGTGAAGACAGGCTTTCAGACAGGTCGTATTGTCACAAGCCAGGTCAAGTGTGGGTGTGGAGATCAGGGAAATATCCCTATCGACAACAAAAAATAATCCTGCTGAATAGCATACAATGCCAAGGCAGCATAACATTATGAGCAAGCCGAGCGCAGCGAATACTTTCCAGAATGATTGTGTGGAGGTTGGGGGCGTTGCTTGCATGATTTTTTATTGATATTCAACACAGATTCTATCCAGAATCTGTGCACGTAACGCAGTCAATTCTGGATATTCATAAAAGAAGAGAATCTTTTCATTGGCGATCGAATTCAATTCCGGCTTGGGCGCCAGGATGAAGAACGTCCATGATTCAGCAATATCCTCTGCCGGGCTGGTGGGGGCGTAATCGGTGAGAAACTGGTCTTGATAGGTATCGTAGAAGTCATCGAGCAGGTTGTAACGTGTATCTTCATCCCCTTCTTCATCAATGACCTGCCATTCAGTGTATAGGTCTGTCCAAAAGCGTTGGAAGAATTGATTGATATATGAATCCAGATTACTGCAACCCTCGCCCGGGAAGTATTGCGGGCAGGCGTCCATTTCCTCCTGGTAAACCTCATCACTATACGGGTTATGGTAGATAGGTACACTCACTTCCACCTGATCGCGATTGAGCGTAAGCAGATGCCCGAATTCGTGGAGCAGGGTAAACGTCAACACGGTCTTTTGAGTGGAGTCGGCAATATCCACATTCAATTCCCATTTGTACGGATTCTTCTCCGCCTGGCTGACAGCTGCCAGGTAGTTGTATTGACCATCGGTAAAAATTCCGAAGCCAGAGACGATCTCGCGCTCTTCCACAGGAATGAGTCGTTTGAAAAGTTTCCAGATCCCCTCGTGGGTGGTGCGGTCCTCCTGATCTTTCTCAAAATTATCAGGGACATCATCGAAGAGCGGGGTCTTTAATTCATCGTCTACCACGGTGTAGTGGACGAGGTACGCAATCTCCTCATCCGCGGTTATTTCGTCACGATAAAAATTTTCATCAAAGGCGGTGGAATCAACGATGATCGAATCCAATACCTGCGGACAACTTGCGGTGTATTCGAGTGTTGGCGTCAGCGTGGGTGGAAGCGTGGGTGTGAATGTTGGTGTAGATGTGGAAGTCGGCTGAGGCGTAGGGGTGTCAGGGATGATCAGCCTCGTAGCGGCGCGGCAGGCTAGGGTGGAGAAAAGCAGCGCTGTGATCGCGAAGGGCATTCTGAGGTCACGAGATACGGTCACGGGATCTGGATCCAGCCTGCATCGAGGAAATATAAATAAATGTATCCGATCAAGAGAATCACCCAGCCCAGCATTTGCAAACGGTCCATCAGGTTTTCAAAGGATAGTGCAAAATTTTCCTGAATGGTTTCGACGATGTTCTCAAGGTTATCAAGCTTGTTGCTGACACTTTCCTTCCAGTCTTTGAGATATAACTCGTTGTGAATGGATTCGTAAAGTTTGGCGGTGTACCAATCACCGATGAGCAGCAGGCTTTGTTCGGCACGTTCGAATCCGAGCATCACCTCGAGCCGGTGTTCCGCGATCTGGCGGATCAACCCGCGCGTGGCGCGTGGACGGCGTCTATTCTGAAAGAAGGCCTCGTTGATCTTATCGAGCATCTCTTCGATGGAACGGTCGAGCATACGATAGCGCAGTAATTGGTAGTTGCCAATTTTTAATAGGGCGATATCAGAACGATAATCTGCCTTGGGGGCAATGATGACCGCGCCCTCCCAGTCGATGAGTGTGAGTTCTTCGGCAGAGTAACGCGTGCGTGAGCCAAGGATCTCGTTCATTTCCTCCTTGTCAAACACATCGCGTTGCGAGCGAATGAAGTTGGCGAGTTTCATATCATTTTTTTCGAGCCATTTGTCGGGTGTGGGTCTTGCGTCATTGACCAGCAGAATCGAATATTCTTCGAATAATCCACTTCTGCGAAAAGATTCTGGAATATAGCGGCTTTGCAAGGCGCTTTGAATTTTTGTTCTCATCGGCAATACCGAAGCCGCGAAAGGATCGGATAAGTCGAAACGGCATTCCACCATTTGGACGAGATCATCATAGCGATGGCGCATCACTGCGACAGCGTAGCCTTCAATGACGACGGTCTCCTCACCCAGGGTGACGAGGTCAATATCCACGGGTTGAAAATAAGGCGCGTCTTTGATCAAGCCTTTGAATTGCTCAGAGGGTAGAGATTTGCCATCGTCGCTATTAGGGAAGGCGAGCAGGTAGCAAATTTCTGGTATAGATGTTGCGGACATTTGACGAGTATAACACTGGTCACATGCTCACATTTTGACATGCCCCAGACAAAAATACGTCGGCACATTGAGCTTTCGTTCCCCGCGCGCCCGAGCTTGCTGGTCCAATCGTTTCGTTTTTTGGATGTCTGCGCCTGAGACCGAGTCTGCCAGATCAGATTCGATCACCGCCCATTCAATCTCCCATTCTTCAACCGACGGTTCATTGTCTACGCTTTGAATTGTTCCTGTTTCGATGATCTTGATCTCCGCCTCAAAAAATAACTCAGCCAGACGCGCACCCAAACCTGGATCTGCGCCTTGTTGTCTCAGTGATTCAGTCTGCCATTTCCCCAATTGGACAAGTTCATCCGGCTGATCGATGCGCTTCGAATAATCAGGCTCAGCAAACGCGATGATATGCCCGCCTGGTTTTGTGACACGCTTCATCTCATGCAAAACCTGTAATGGATCTTTTACCCACAACAACAGAAAATGACAATAGACAATTTCAAATGCTGCGTTTGAATAGGGAAGTGTGAGCGCGTTGCCGCGTATCAGCGCAGCGGCTGAAACGTGGACTCGACATTCGGCGAGCGCGGCAGAATCAATATCCAGTCCATGCAACGAGATGCGATTCGGCAGCTCAGAAAGAATGGCGCCGGTGCCACAGCCCACTTCGAGCACCCGGCTCGCCTCATCAAGTTTGGCTTTGTTGAAGAGATAAGCTCGCAGGTCACGAGTCCATTTGGCTTGCTGGGTGTAGCGTGTGTGCCAATTCATCCCTTAGGAATATATCATCTTCCAATCATCGCGCAAGATATTGCCCAATACTTTATCAGCCTGACCTTGAGTTGGCAGCACATCGCCATCAGGTTCCACGTACAGCCAAACCTTGCCTGCGCAATCAGGCACATTATCTTCCAGTGTCTCGAATGAAACCGGATTGTCGGCAGAGTATGGAACCGGCAGGTCAGACTTAAGCGTGAGCCCAAGGTCTGCTGCTTTATCGCGGATTACGGTGTATTGATCGCGCAGAGAATCATCCGCGATGGTCAGCGATAGACTTTGTACATTGAGTTTTGCCAGTCGTTCAAGAGACGTTTCGGCGTTTTTGGCGTTGCTTACATTCAACGTGAGATGCACCGTGACGAAGATATCCTCAGGCATAATGGTTTCAAGCGCAGTCCATGAGTCTTTGTTATCAGGTTGAAGGATGAAGAGAATGTGATCGAGCCCGGTTTGCAATAACGTGTCAAGATATTTTTTATCGGTCAGTTTCAAACCGTCCGTGAGAAGCCCACAGACTTGCCCGTTCTTTTCGGCTTGATCGATCAAGGCTGGCAGGTCATCACGCAAAGTAGCTTCGCCGCCGGTAAATGTGATGTGTGGGATGCCGACCATCCACGCTTGGTTGAGGACCGCGAGCCATTCTACTGTGGTAAGTACATGCTCAACGCGTTTGGTCGGTGCGTAT
>Ga0137333_1000333_pt1 | contig 12619 bp, 9 predicted proteins | sample EasRivERMLT231_2_FD_102286 | JGI IMG/M metagenome (GOLD analysis project Ga0137333, IMG submission 102286) | Soil microbial communities from meander-bound floodplain in the East River, Colorado, USA - East River MetaG ERMLT231_2 | ecosystem: Environmental > Terrestrial > Soil > Floodplain ... | reverse complement strand
GAACACGTTTTCGCTCATGCCCACCATGCCCGCGGGGAGCGTGAGCGTGGTGCGCTCGCCCATCAGGTCGGGCCGGCCCGCGGACGCCGCGTTGACGCGTTCCAGGACCCGGTCATCAATGGGCAGCACGCGATACTTGCTCGCCTCTTTCATAAAGATGCCTTGCAGTTCCTTGAGCTTCTTCGGATTAGTCGCGGCCAGATCATTCGCAAGGCTGAAGTCCTGGCGCGTGTCGTAGAGTTCCCACGGATCATCCTGCAACTTCTGCCGGGGCAATTTCTCCCACGGCGCCCGGTGGATGGTGCCGGCAAACCAGCCGTCGTGATAGATGGCACGATTGCCGAAGATCTCGAAGTATTGGGTCTTGTGGGTGCTCTTCGCGTCAGGCTGGCTGAAGCTGTAAAGCATGCTCACGCCTTCGATCGGCGACTGCACGGTGCCGTTGACGCTCTTGGGTTCAGGCAGGCTCGCGGCTTCGAGCACCGTGGGCGCCACGTCAATGACATGGTGCCACTGCGAGCGGATTTCGTTGGCAGCTTTGATGCGTTTGGGCCACGAGACGATCATGCCGTTGCGCGTGCCGCCATAGTTGGAGGGAATCTGCTTGGTCCACATGAATGGCGCATTCCCAGCGACGGCCCACCCCGCAGCCATGTGCGGATAAGTCGTCGGCCCGCCCCACTCGTCGTAGTGCTTGAGCATGTCCTGCACGGTCTCCTGGACGCCGTTGAAATAGGTCATCTCGCTGAACATCCCGCTCATGCCGCCTTCGGCACTGGTCCCGTTGTCGCCGAGGATGTAAAAGATCAGCGTGTTGTCGAGCTGGCCAGCTTCACCAATGGCATCGAACAACCGGCCGATCTCGTAATCGCAGTATTCCCCAAAGGCGGAATACACTTCCATCTGGCGGGCGAAGAGCTTCTGCTCGTCGGCACTCAGCTTGTCCCAATCTTTGATGTCCTTGGGCTTGGCAGCCAGCTTCGTGCCCGCCGGCACCACGCCCAGCGCGATCTGCCGCGCCAGCGTTTCTTCGCGCATCTTGTCCCAGCCGGCGTCGAAGCGGCCCTTGTTTTTGGCGATCCAATCCTTGGGCACATGATGTGGCGCGTGAGTGGCGCCCGGGGCGAAATAGATGAAGAACGGTTTGTCCGGCGTGAGCGACTTCTGGAATTTCATCCAGCCGATCGCGTTGTCGGTCATGTCGGTCATGAAGTTGTAGCCGGGGTAATGCGGCGTGGGGATGCGCGCCATGCCGTCATAAAGCGTCGGATTCCACTGGTCGGTCTCGCCCCCAAAGAACCCGTAGAACTTGTCAAAGCCCGAACGCGTCGGCCAGCGGTCAGTGGGGCCGGAGGGGCTGACTTCCCACGGTGCGGTCTCGTGGTTCTTGCCGAAAAAGGCGGTGCTGTAACCGTTCAGGCGCAGCATTTCCGCGAGCGGCGCGACGCTGTTGGGCCGCTGTCCGGTGTTGCCCGGAAATCCCGTGGCGGTCTCGGTGATGCTGCCTATGTTGTTCATGTGATGATTGCGGCCAGAGAGCAGCGCCGTCCGCGTCGGCGAGCAAAGCGCCGTGGTGTGAAAATGGTTGTAGCGCAGTCCCTGTTTGGAAAGGCGCTCCGCCGCCACCATGCGCACCGGCCCACCGAAGGCGCTGGGCATGCCGAAGCCCATGTCGTCCACGAGCACGATGAGCACGTTCGGCGCACCGGCGGGAGCTTTGATCTCGAAACGCGCCGGGGGTTTGGTGTCGCGGGCGTCGAGCACCGTGCTGCGCGGGTAGTCCGGCTCCGCAATGGGGAGCTTCGTCCGGTCGAGTTTATAGTCTGCGGCCTGCGCCGGCGTGAAGGCCGCGCCCAGCGTGAGGCTGAAGACTGCGGCCATGAGGTTTCGTTTGTTTGTGGTCTTCATGTTTCGATTTTTTTGTTTGCAGCTTTAAGTGTTGGATGGGCCGGTCATTACTCGCTCTTGAGCCGGTTCATTCCCTGCACCAGTTTATGCCAGCCATAGGTGAGCGACAGCCGGAAGCCGTCCATCTGGAGATCGGTGGGCTCACTGTCGTTGACGGTTGCCATGTAGCCGGCGGTGAGGGAGAGGTTGTCGTTGATCTGGTAGCCGAGGGTGAAGCCGATGGCCAGGGTGTTGAGCGAATCGCCCGCGTCTCCGTCCACACTCGACTTACCGCCCGCCAGATAGGTTGTGTCGAGGGAACCCCAAAAAGTTTCGGTGAAGTCCCGGGTGAGATGCGCTTCCACTTGCAACTTAGGATCCGTGCTCAACGTCTGGCCCACGAGGTCGTCGTTATCACCGTAGAACCAGACCGACGGAAACACCTCAAAGGTGGTGCGCCGGCCGGGCACCCACGGACCGATCTGCCAGACGATGGGCGCACCCACCCGGCCATACCAGCGGTTCTGGCCGAGGTTCAGCGCCTGTTCGTTGTCATATTCGCCGATGGGGAGCGCGACATCCACGATCAAGTCGAGCGAGAACTTCGGTTCGTAGCGCAGCATGTCGGGGATGTTCTTGATGGCCTTGGGGCCGATCAGGTTGTAACCCACTTCCAGCAACGGGTCGCCGAAGCCAGTGGCGGACTGGTTGTAGCTCTGGCCGGCGATGGTGGTTTCGCCGGAAACCCGCCCCACCGTCTCGAGCACGGCCAGGGTGAGGGTGCGGTCAAACAGGGGCAGCAATTTGGCGTAACCCACCATCGCAACGTTCGCGTCGATGGCGGCATCGGCCGAGACGAAGTTCGCGGGGTCCAGGGGATTGGCATTGCCGCTCAAGGATTGGAAGATGACCGGCACGGCGTTGGCGCCGGAGAGGCTTTTCCAATAGAAGCGCGGAGGAATTTGTGCGAACGCGAATATCGGGCTGAGGATCGTTAGGGCGAGGATCGTGGTAGCGAGGCGCCGTGAGCGCGAGCTGGAAAAAATGTGACCCCCTTCGCGCTGTGGTTTGGGTTCTGTCTTCATGGCATTGGTCGTTGGCTGAATTGAGTTCATTTTGTTTTCGGGTGCGATCACGGTTTCGGGTCCGCCAGCATGTTCGGCGGCGGGATAAACATCTTCTGATAGATGAGCGGCGGGAAACCGTCCACCACCGGATAGCGATCGGGAAGCCGCTTTGCCTGTTGCTCCCAAATGGTTCGGCTGGGCAGGACCACGTTGTTGGCCCGGACATAGTCGTCCCAGAGCGCCAGGAGCGCCTTGACCTTCTCGGGATGCTGGGCGGCCAGATCATGGCGCTCGCCCAGATCGGTGGCGAGGTTGAACAACTCCCATTCCTCCGTGCCGTAGGGTTTATATTGCCAGCGCAACTTCCAGTCGCCCTGCCGGACGACGCGGTTGCCGAAAATCTCCCACGCCAGGTGGTCCTGTTCGGAACGAGGCGACTCTGCTTCACCCGCCAGCGTCTTGACCCACGACTTGCCGATCAACGGCGGCGGCTCCTGACCGTTGACCGTCTTGGGATAACTGGCGCCGGCCACTTCGAGCAGCGTGGGCATGATGTCCGCCACGTGCAGCACGCTCTTGTTGTTGATGCTGCCCTTGGGCTGCTTGACGATCGGACCGCTAACGATGAGGGCGTTGCGGATGCCGCCCTCGGCCAAGTTGCCCTTGTATTGGCTGAACGGAGTCATCGAAACCTGCGCCCACATCGGGCCGTAGCCGACGTAGGATTGCGGATCACCCCAGGCGTTGAAATGCGTCTGCGACCAGGCGATCGAAGCGAACAGGAAATTGGCCGAGCCGCCCGAGCCCACAATCTGTGCGAAGAGGTCGGTTCCTTCCGCGCCGTTGTCCCCGAACACGATGAAGATCGTGTTGTCGTATTCGCCGATCTTCTTGAGATAATCAATCAGCCGCCCGACGTGGTAGTCCATGTTCTCCACCAGGCCGGCGTAGAGCTCCATCTTTCTTCCCATGACAGCTCTTGGCGCGGGCGCCAGGGTAGTGGAATCGGGCAAAAACCACATGCGTTCGGCCAGTTCCGTCTCTTTGGGCACGAGGCCCATTTCAATCTGGCGCTGCAGCCGCTCCTTGCGCACCGCGTCCCATCCCTTGTCGTATTCGCCCACGTGCCGGTTGCGCCAGTCGCGCGGCAGATGATACGGATCGTGCGGCGCCTGGTGCGCGACGTAAGCGAAGAACGGTTTGCCATCCGCCCGGTTCGCCTCGATGTAACCGATCATCTTGTCGGTGTAGGTCTTCGTAGCGTAGTAGTTCTTGGGCAGTTTTTTCAGGTAGCGGCCATCCTCGGTGAAAGTGGATTTCGGAGTGTTGGCGCTGAAATTCGCCATGTTCCAATAGCTGCCCGCGCCGTCGAGCAGCGCGAAGTCACGCTCGAATCCACGCGCGGCGGGGATTTGGTCGGGCTGCTTCCCCATGTGCCATTTGCCGGCCATATAGGTGTGGTAGCCGGAGTCCTTCAGCAGTTGTGGCAGGGTGGCGACACGGTTGTTGAGGTAGCCTTCGTAGCCGGCCACTTCCCGTTGGTTGGGCGCCGTCATCTCGTTCATGTTGCCCAGGCCGTTGAGATGCGTGTCCGTGCCGCTGAGCAGCATGGAGCGCGTGGGCGAACAACTGGCGCTCGTGTAGAACTGGGTGCAGCGCAGCCCGGCTTTGGCGAGCGAATCCAGCCGGGGTGTCTTGATCTCGCTGCCGAAACAGCCCAGGTCCGAATAGCCCAGATCATCGCCGAGGATGATCACGATGTTCGGGCGCTTACCGGAGGCAGGGGCCGAGGGACTGGCAGCCTGCGCGATGGCAGTGGTCATAACCAGCGCGCCCGCTAAGGCGCCGGTGAGCATGGTTTTTGTTTTCATGTTTGGTTTCGTTTTGTTTTGTGCTCGATGTCTTGCGCGAGACAGGGTTGGGCAAGGAAGAGAAGCACGCGTGCGCGACTGTACCCTGCATAAGTGCGCCGCCGGCCAGGTCCACTGGATTCAGTCAATGTGTGCATCTTCTTGAGGGATTAGAAAAACACGTGCCAGTGCGTCGGTTCCGAGGTGGCGGTTGAGCGCCGAGAGTAGATTGTAGAAAAGCAAGGCACCCGTCACGCAAATCGTGTTCGCCCAAACGTGCGGCATGTCGCGGTGTTGGAAAACATTCATGAGGGCGGGGCCGAAGCCGCCCTGCTCATGCCGCGACTCGAAAGCTTTTTCCAACAACATCACCACCAATGTTCCGAACGCATAGAGGAGGGTGCGCAGGATCACGTCCACCAGAACGGGCTGATTCCGCAGCCACGAACCGAGATGAACGTGTTCCAAAATCAGCACGACCTTCGCGAGGATCAACGCGCCGATCAGCACTGCGGAGACACTGCCGAAACGAATCTGATAGTCCTCAAGGATCAGAACCTTGAGCACCATAAAGACTCCCAGCCACGCGGCGAAAAAGAGTGTCACCAAGACTACCGCCTTAAGTTCGTGTTTTAATTTTTCCTGGATGCCCATGTTTCTGAGATGGATGAAATGAAGACGATCAATTGCTGGTTTTCGTCCTGCACGAGCATGCCAGCAACAGCGTGAGGACGGCGTGCAGGCCAACCGCCGGCCACAGGAGGATGCCCGAAAATCCGCCGCTGGCGAGATAGATCGTGACAGCGGCGCTGTAGGTCAACATGCCGATGCGTGGCGTGCCGGGCCAGCAGGCGACTCCCAGCGCGATCAGCGCGATGCCGAGCACGCGCGCCAGCGGGATGGCGCCACCGGCAAGTTCCTCGCCGAGCAGCAAGCGCCCGACGAGGGAAGGCACAACGAGCAATGCGCATCCGGTCGCGATTTCGCCGACGGCGGCAAACTGGATGGCATGTTTCATTGTGAATGGTTTCGGATGCTTCGGAAGTTAGTGCTTCGCGGTGTCAATCGGATCCGGCTCGGGTGCTGCCACAGGCTCCAACTCCGCCTTGGACTCCGGTGCTGCCGCGGGCTGGGGTTCAAGCTTGAAGGTGAGCTTGTTGAGCTCACCGGTGAACTTGAACGGAACATTGTAGCGATGCTTCAGCATCGCTACGCCGGTGCGCGTGTCGCTGCCGATATCAAAGCTTTCATCCTCCGGGTAGGTGATCGGGGTGCCGTTCTTCATGGAGTTCGTGGCCACTTCCTTGCCGTTCACAGAGAGCACCCCTTTTCCGCTTTTGCCCAAGCCCGGTTCATCGGGCTTGTAGTCGAACACGATGGTGTGTTTGCCCTCGCCCAGCGCGGGGCCGGACCAGATCGTGCGCTTGAGATTGAGCAGATTGTAGAGGAACACCGGCTTGCCCCGGCCGATGTTCATGACGCGGGTGGCAAATACCGCGACCACCAGAACTGCGGCGGCGAGCACGATGAGTTTGCTCATGCCCATAATCAGGCCCGACCACTTTTTGCTCCGGCCACGCCAGAGCAGCAACAATCCAAACACCAAGGTTCCCCAGCCCAAATTCCGGAAGAAGTCCGCCTGGTCCCACCAGTGGAAGGCGGGACTCAGAAACAGGCCGTAGCCGCCGAAGCGTCCGCCTTCGGTGACGATCATGCCTTCCGCACCGCCTTTGGGAATTGTGATCTCCGCAGTGATGGTGTAAGCCCGGTTCAGAGTGTTCGGCGCACCGTGTCCGGGAATGCCAGATGCGGGCGCCGTGTAAACGAACTCCGTGCGGTCACCCGTGAGGCTCGGCTTCGGTGCGTTCCACCGTGCCAGCGTCCGGTTGTCGAGCGGCAGCACGTTGTGCTTCGCCGCCTCGACATAAAAGATGTCCTGCATCTCCTTAAGCTTGTCCGGCAGCTTGGCGGCGAGGTCGTCGGATTGGGTGGGATCCTCGGCGACGTGGTAGAGTTCCCATTGGTATCCGGTGATCACATCGGGCGCCGGTTTGGAGCTGAGTTCCCACGGGATGGTGGCCGGGGTTGTGCAGGCCACCCAGCCTTCGTGATCGATGGCGCGGTTGCCGAGCGTTTCAAAGTACTGCGTGGTACGCTTGGAGGGGACGCCGGCACCGGGTTTGTCCCAGGTGTAGGCCATGCTCACGCCGTCCAGGGGGCGCTGCACGACGCCGTTGATTGTCTCGGGCTGCGGGATGCCGGTGGCTTCGAGGATCGTGGGCGCGATATCAATCACATGGTGAAACTGGGGACGGATGCCACCCACGTCCGTGATGTGGCCGGGCCAGGACATGGCCATGCCTTGCTTGGTGCCGCCGAAGTGCGACGCCACCTGCTTCACCCACTTGAACGGCGTGCTCATCGCCCACGCCCAAGGCGCGGCATGGTGGGGGAAAGTTTTTTCCGAGCCCCAGAACGGATACCAGAGGTACTGGGCTTTCACCGGCACGGGCACGCCGTTGAAGGTGGTGAACTCGTTGGGCGTACCGTTGAGCATCCCTTCGGCGCTCGCGCCGTTGTCGCCGCTGATGTAGATGATCAGCGTGTTGTCGAGCTGGCCCATATCTTCGACGGCTTGAATGACGCGACCGATCTCGTGGTCGGTGTAGGCGAGGTAGGCCGCATACACGTCCATCTGCCTGATAAAAAGTTTCTTTTCCACTGCTCCGAGCGATTCCCATTTCGGCAGCGTGTCCGGCCAATCGGTGAGTTTCGCGTTCGCCGGCATGATCCCGAGCCGTTGCTGATTGGCGAAAATGGTTTCGCGCAGTTTGTTCCAACCCTCATCGAAGAGCTTCAGGTCGCTGATCTTCTTGATCCACTCCTCGGTCGGATGATGCGGAGAATGGGTACCGCCGGGGACGTAATACACCAGGAACGGCTTCTCGGGCGCGACCGACTTGAGGTCCCGCATGTATTGGATCGCATCGTTGGGCATCTCCGTCGTCAGGTTCCAGGTGCCCGGCGGCTTGCCCTCGAAGGGATAGATGGGCGTCGTGTTGCGGTACAGGTTCGGGTGCCACTGGCTGGCGTCGCCGCCGACGAAGCCATAGAAATACTCGAAGCCCATGCCCACGGGCCACTGGTCAAACGGCCCGGCGGCGGTGGACTGATAAGAGGGCGTGTTGTGGTTTTTGCCGAACCAGGAGGTCGCGTAGCCGTTGTTCTTCAGGATGTTTCCAATGGTGCCGTTCGCCTTCACAATGACCGAGTCATAGCCCGGAAACCCGGTGGTGACCTCACCCACAACCCCAAAGCCGACCGCGTGATGATTGCGGCCCGTGATCAGCGCCGCGCGCGTCGGCGAGCAGAGCGACGTGGAGTGGAAATTCGGGTAACGCAACCCGCTCTTCGCCACGCGATCCAAAGCCGGGGTCGGGATGACGCCACCGAATGTGGCCGGCGCGGCGAAGCCGCAATCATCCGTCATGATGAGCAGCACGTTGGGCGCGCCCTTGGGCGGCACGACCCGCGGCGGCCACCAGGGGGTGGATTCGGTGGCTTTGGTTTTGATCACGCCACCGAATTTCGGCTCCGGGAGCGGGAGTTGTTTGCCGCCCGTGGTGGTGGTGGCGGGGGGCGAGCCAAGCTCGCCGGTGACTTGCTGGCCGCTGGCGGGCCGTGCGGAAACGAACCCGAGTGCGAGGCTGAAGGCGATGAGGAGGGATTTTGTTTTCACGTTTGGTTTCGTTTCGTTTGCTTGATGGTCTCTTCGTTGCAGCGGTAAATTCATGGGGTTCATTTCGGGAACAGGAACGACACTTGGAAGCGCAGACCCCACTCCGGCACGCCGCTCGGACCTTCGGCATAGTAACGGCCACCCAATTGCAGGGCGATAGGTTGTTTGCCCACCTTCAGCAACTGCTGGACGAACACGTTGATGGGCACGGTCCATTGCGAGCGTTGCCAGTCATACGAGGACTCCGTGTTTGCCCCGAAACTGGTGAAGGTCTTTGTGGTATAGGAAACAAAAGGCTGGAGGAACGTCCGGTTGACGTCGTCCCGCCCGCTCTCGCCGGCAAGGGACCAGATGTGGTTGACCAAAGCGCCATAGGTCCAGTGTCCCTCCTGTTTCAAGACCACTGCGGTCGGGCCGGCGCCCCACTTCTCCTCGCCCAGCAGGTCGTCCGTGGCGGTGGGAATTTGCAGCACTGGACCGGCTCCCCAAATCCACCCGCCCTTGGTCGGCTTCACCGGCGAAAAGAACAGGCTCTGGACGGTGTCGGCGAGACCGGACTGGCTGGAGGTGCCGATGTAATTCTCCTGATAAACGTAAGGCAGAATGGTCCGGGAGATGACGTTCCAATTTTCGTTGAGTGAAATGGGAATCACCGGTTGCACGGTCAGCTTGTATTGGAAGCCATCGTCATTTGGCCCGGCGCCCCAATCGAAATTGTTTTGCACCGGCACACTGATCAGACTGGCGATGGGATTCAGGGTCGCCTTCGCCAAGGCCGCGGCTTTGGCTTTTTCGTCGTCAACCTCGACGGTGTTTTGAGCGAGCACGGTGCTGGCCGCGAACGCGCAGGCGAGCATGAGGGCGTTGGCTTTCATGGTGTTTTGTTGAGGCTTCGTTTTTTGGATTGCGGACGATTAAAACAAGAAGCCGAGTTTGAACCAAACGTAGTCGCCCTCCATGCGATTATCCACGTCGAGTTCCGGCAGCCATTTGAGTTCGGCCAAAAGCTGCGCCTTGCCGATCGGCCGCACGTAGGAGAGCACAGGGCCAACACCGTAGGTCGTTCCCTTGAAGTCACCGAGCAACGCGGCGGAGCCACTGTCACCCGTGATCTGTTCATAGTAAAAAGCGTTTGCCCCCACGCCCACGAAGCCGCCCAACAGGGGCAGATGCTGCGCCACGGTCAGGTCGAAGTGCAGGGAGGTGCCGCTCGTGTAATCCATGTCCGCATTCTCCGTGTTGAAATCCACCCCAGCGTAGAGGCTGACCTCCGTGCCGATCTTGCTGCTGAGCCAGCTCGCCATGATGCCCGGCTCGAAGGTCCAGTAATTCTTGCCCACGTTGGCGAGCTGACCTTGTTCATATTCGCCGGTGGGTGCGTAGATGCTCAGGCGCAGATCGAGCTTCAGGTCCGGCGCGATATTGGTCCAGCCCAGCATGAATGGAATAATCGTCAGGTCACCAATCCCGTTGGCGCTGTCGCTGGTGGGGACACTCGGTCCCAAGGTTCCGTCCGGCTGGATGCGCCGGGCCTGGGCCTCGACGTCCAGCCATATGTAGGGCACCGCCACGCCGAATGCGAAGCCACCACCCAACACCTCCCAGGGCGTCTGGTAAATGGCAGCAATGGTGTCGGCATACACCGTGGCGTCCACGTTGGCCGCGAGAAATCCGCCCAAGGGCAGTTGCCGGTTCGCATCCACGCCGGCGTCGTAGTAGGTGAAATAGTTCAGCACCGCGAGGCCGCCGGGCTTGCCCGGGAAAGCATCAATGAAGGACGCCGCCGTGCCCGGCAGATAATGGGCGCTGCCGCCCTGCTCGGCGCGGGCAATGGTTGCGAGCGCCAGAGTGCAGGCGATCGTGGTGTTTAGAATCGTCTTCTTCATAAGCGGTTTCATTGGGTTTGTTTCTAAAATCAGATTGTTGCCGGAAGACCTGCTAAGGCTTCTCGACGCTAATGGCAATCATTTCGGTAACGCGGAACGTCACCTTGTCGCCCGCCTTGCGCTGGCTCAGATCCACGTCACGGCGCACTGGCAAGGTCTTGGTGGAACCGTCCTCGAACTTCAACGTGGCGGTGCGTTTGCCTGCATCAATCGCTGTGATAGTGCCGGTGACCTGGACGGCCTCGGCGACCACGCCGCCGGGCTTCGCGCCTTTCGGCGCCAACGCCACGAGCGCCGCGGCTTCGTCGGTGTCTCCCGGGGCACTTAGTTCCACGACGAGTTCTTCGCTCGCCGTGACCTTGAGTTGATCGCCGACGCGAATCTGGTCTAAGTTGATGGCCTCCGGGCCGACTTTCACGACCTGCTTGATACCGTCCTCGCTGACAAGGGTGACTTTGCGGTTGGCCTGGTCAATGGCGGCCACTTTCGCGGTGATCTCCAGGGTTTGAACGAACACGCCGCCGGCGGTGCCTTCCACGAAAGCCGCCCCGGCCGCAAAGCGTCCGGCGATTTCACCCGTAATCGGCACGAGCGGAATGCTGGCGGCCAATTCGAGACGCATCGCCAGGTCGAGCCGCGATTCCACCTGGGCAAACCGCAACGTCTTGGTGGCAGGCAGGACCTTGGCGAACTTCTTTAAGTACTTGGCCCGGGTGGCAACCTGCTTCTTCTCCAGGCCAGCCAGCTCCTTGAGCATTCGCTTGGCGCGCTCATCGGGCACGTCCGGATAGAGTCCGGCGTATTCGAGGGCAAGATGTTTGACGCCATCGCCCACCGTGTCCATCTCTGCCCGATACTGATGGTACACAGGCCAGAATGCCTCGGCTTCGGCTGCGGTGAATTGCATGGTGTCGGTGACGACGGCCTGGCGGTCGGCCTTGATCACGCTGCGGGCGGCTTCGATGATCTCATCGTCGCTTTGCGCCAGCGCACTGGTGAAAGGCAATGCCAGCGCGGCGGCAAGGAGCAATCCGTGGGGAACGATTTGGAGTGATTTCATGTTCATGTTTGATGTCTTCAGTTTGGTCAGGAGGGAAGTATTTGATTTCTACATGCGGCGATAGCCGGAGTTTTGGACCGCCACTTGCAGGTTCTGGCCAGGGGCGTTCAGAGTGATGTCCGCGGCATACGTCGCGTTGTTGTCGAGCGTGCTGAAGCGCACATCGAGCGTCACAACGTCCGCTTTCGTATCAACGTAGGTGCTGATCTTCGCGCTCACCGGACGGTTGCTGGCCAGATCCAGTTCGAGCGCAAGGCTGTCGCCCGGTTTGAGATAATCGGTGAAGGTCAGCCGCGCCTTCTTTCCCGGCAGCGGTTGCACGGTCACCTTGCCGGTGTCCTTCGCCTTTTGAATCAACACCGGCTGCGGCGGCACATACAACTTCACCAAGGCCACCGCTTCTTTCATGTAGTCCGTCAGTTCCTCCTTCTTGGCTTCGGCGATCTTGCCGCGCAGGCCACGCTTCTGCTTTTGTGGCGGGGGAGTGGTGAGCGGAATTTTTTGCACTTTTCCGTCGGCGCCGTGGTAACAGCGATTCAACTGGCGGGATTTCTCCTCACCCTTGAAGCTGATGACCGTGGTCTCGACCCACTCGTATGGTTTGAGGATGGCCTGACTGGCGGCGAGGGAAGCCTTGAGGGCCACGACCCGTTCCGGAACGGACTGCTGTTGAGCGAGGGCCAGGCTGCCGGAGGCGAGCAGCACGGCAATCTGGGTTAATGTTGCGAGGGATGTTTTCATCGTTTGGTTTCGGTTATTGTTCTGTTCGGTTACGACTGGTTGCGGATAGTTAGTGAATGATTGGTCATCGAGAGTTGGTTCATCTCCGGCCGCCTCCCGAACGCCCGCCTGAGGACCGGCTGTAAGAGCTCGAACCGGATGACCTTCCGCCCCAGCTATGGCTGCTCCCCGAGCTTTGATACTGACTCGTGCGCGCCGCCTGCTGATTGCCCGACTGACGCGCCTGGGCCTGCGATTCCATGCTTTGCTGGTTTTGACTCCGGGTGCTGGAAGCAGACGATGTGCTGGTCGTCGTGCCACTCGCGGATCTTTGTGCCTGGGCGGAACTGGCCTGGATCTGGGCCTGGGCTTGCCGGCTGGAAGCGGAACCGCTCGAACTTGCGGCGGTG
>Ga0137333_1000332_pt1 | contig 12625 bp, 9 predicted proteins | sample EasRivERMLT231_2_FD_102286 | JGI IMG/M metagenome (GOLD analysis project Ga0137333, IMG submission 102286) | Soil microbial communities from meander-bound floodplain in the East River, Colorado, USA - East River MetaG ERMLT231_2 | ecosystem: Environmental > Terrestrial > Soil > Floodplain ... | reverse complement strand
GGGGCTTGATGCGGCCCAGAGTTTCGGCCGCTGCCGGACGATGCGCCGGCAGATTCCTACGAACCGGCCATTTGCGCTGCCCAAGCCAGCATAAGCTTGACGCCTTCCTGCCGTGTGAGGCGCGGTTTCCAGTTCAGCAGGTGTCTGGCTTTCCCGATGTCCGCGACAAAAAATTTCTGGTCGCTGTGCCGCCACGGCAGCCGGCGATAACTGAGTTTCACGCCAACAAATTCTTCCAGCAGTCGAAACAGTTCGAGCAGCGAACAACTGTTCGCCATGCCGCCACCGATGTTGAAAGCCTGTCCGCGGACCTTGTCAATATGCTCGACCGCGGCGAGATAACACGCCACCGCGTCGTCCACAAACAAAAGGTCGCGGACCTGTTTGCCATCGCCGGAAATCGTGAAGGGTTTCCGCTTTGGATTTTGCTTCACCGCGAGGGCCTGCTGACAGAACCACCCCACCCAGCCCTGGTCGAACGTCGCGAACTGCCGACCGCCGAAAATCGTGGAATGCCGGAACACGACCGTGTTGAGGCCGTAGCCGCGGGCGTAGTCGAGCATGTATTGATCGGCAGCCCCTTTCGAGCAGCCGTAAGGTGTCTGAAAATCCAGGGGCGCGGATTCGTCAACGCCACGCGGGTGGCTCGGCGAAGCGTAACGAAGCTTTTGCTCCTTCAAGTGCACCTCCGCCAGCCCGCCATACACCTTGTTGGTCGAGGAATAAACGATGACCGGATTCAAATTCTGCTGACGCACGCCCTCCAATACGTTGAGCGACCCCACGGCGTTGGTTTCAAAATCCCGGCGCGGATCCGCCATCGAAGTCGTCATGGCCACCTGGCCGGCGAGATGGAAGATCGCCGCCGGCTTCACATTCTGGATGGCGCGCGCCACGGCCGGCGCATGCTGAATACTGCCCCGGACGAACCGTACAGGCCCTTGCGACCGGAGCCATTTCAAGTTTTCCGCCGAGCCATGGCGGCTGAGGTTGTCGAACACCGTTACGCGCCAGCCGTCCCGCAGCAACCGCGCGGCGACGTTGCTGCCCACAAATCCGCAACCACCCGTGACCAGAGCTGCTTTCTTCATTTCAATTCAACGCCTTTCCCGGCGGGCTTCGCCCTTCAATTTCATCAAGCGCATCAGGGTCACCGCGTAGCCGATCGCAAAAGTGAGGAGGTTGCGCTTGGTCCGGCCCGCCTTCCGTTTCTCGAACACAAAAGGAACTTCCCGGAGGATATAGTCGCGGCGGGAGAACACCAGCTTGACGAGAATTTCCTCGACGATGTCAAAATGGTGGCATTTCAAGCGCAGCGCCCTAAGGTCGTCGCCGCGATAGAGGCGAAAGCTGTTGGACACGTCGAAGCACCTCAATCCGAGGAACAGCCGGAAGACGTAATTCACCGCGTGGCTCATGAAAATGAGCACGGCGGGATTCTCGGTCCTGCCCCCGCTGACGTAGCGCGACGCAATGACCAGGTGGGCGTCCTGGCGGTGCTGCCACAGCGAAGGCAGAAAGGCCGGGTTGTGCGAACCGTCGGCGTCCATGAACATCACATATTTTCCCCGGGCTTCGGCCAGGGCCGTGCGGATGGCGTGACCGTAAAGATTGCCATCCCGGCGGGCGACGTAACGCGCGTTGTGCTTGCGGCAGACTTCCGGCGTATCGTCGAGCGGCGCTTGCGTGTCCACCACGATGATTTCGTAGTCGGGGGTTAGCGGTCGCGCCGCGGCGTGGAGTTGCGGGATTAATACGTCCAGATTCGCGGCCTCTTCGTAAGCCGGCAGCACGATGCTCAATTCGGGAATGTAGGCAACCGGGTTTATGGCGTCCTCTTCGGTTCGGTTACTTTCAGTTCGGGAAACGATTCCCGCGCCAGTTGCCAGACGGCGTGGGCGAAACGCGTCTGCGGCGACCAACCCAGCAGGGCGCCGGCGCGCGTCGTATCAGCGACGAGAAACTTCGGCTCATGCGGCGTGTGCGGTCGCGCGCCGAAATTCAGGGCCACCTCCAGACCCAGCTCGGCCACGACGCCTTCGACGAGCTGGTGCAGTGCGAGCGTGCTGCCGCTGCCAAAGTTGAAGATTTGTGGCCCGGCGGAAGAATCGCTGCGACGGGCGACTGCCAGCGCGATGCCGTGCGCAACGTCGGCCACGGCGCAGTGATCCCTCACCTGGTCGCCGGGCGAAAGCTCCAGTGGCATTCGCTTTGAAGCAGCGTTCAGCAGCGAAGGAAAAAGCCGCGAGCCCGCATCCCCCGCCCCGGAGAACGAAAACGGTCGCACGACGGTGAGCGGCAATCCGAATTGGGCGGCCGTGGCGCGCACCAGCACGTCGGCCGCCGTCTTGGTGGCGGCATAGGGATGTTGCGAGTCCAGCGGGTCTTCCTCGCGGAGTGCGCGCCCCTGTTCCCGGTAGGCCAGCCCGCTGCTGACGTGGACGAAGTGGCAGCCATTGATTTCTCCCGCCAGTTCGCAAAGCCGCACGCTCACGTCCACGTTGAAACGGATGAGTTCATTCCATGGTGGGCGCGGTTGTTGCATTCCCGTGGCAGCAGCATGAATGAACGTCGTGGGTTGAAACTTGCGCAGCGTCGCGGTCAGCGAATTGCGATCGAAAAAGTCCACGCGCTCGGTCTGAACGGATTCGAGAACCGCACCGGGTTTGGAACTGGTCCGAACAAGCGCCAGGATTTGCGTATCCGGCCAGGCAGCCAACTCCCGCACGAGGTGACGGCCCAGTTGCCCGGTGATGCCCGTCAGGGCGATGCGTTGCGATCGGGTGCGGCCAACCGGACTTGAATGGGCGGGCGCATCCATGCCGGTGTGAATCAACTTTGCGCCCAGGGAAGACCGGCCCGGCGGGCGGCCAGTGTGTAGCTGGCGATTTGCCGTTGCGTGAACCGATGCAATGCGGCAGCCGAGCGAGATTGTTGCGCCGCGCGATACCAGGCGATGGTTTCGCGGACGGCCCCCGCAAATTCCCAGACTGGCGACCAACGAAGCAGCGCGCCGGCCTTATCAGTGCTCAGTTGCAACAATCCCGCTTCATGCACGGCCTGGGGATCACTTCGGTCTTCCGAACGTCCCGGCCAGTGTTTCAAAACCTCCTCCACCAGTTCGCCCACCGTGCGATTCGCATCCTGGCCGGGGCCGAAATTAAACGCGGAACAAAGCCGGTCGAGGCCGAAAGAACCGGACGACGGCCTGGCCAGCAACGCCGCCAGCCAGAGATAGCCGCTCAATGGCTCCAACACGTGCTGCCAGGGTCGCGTGGCGACTTTATTCCGCACCGGGATGGGGCGGCCTGTTTGCAGCGCGCGAATACAGTCCGGCACGATGCGATCGCTGGCCCAATCGCCGCCGCCAATAACGTTGCCCGCGCGGGCGCTGGCCACTTTGACGGGATGCCGGTTGAAAAATGATCGCCGCCAAGCCGCGATGGCCAGTTCCGCCGCCGCCTTGCTCGAACTGTAAGGGTCGTAACCCCCCAGCGGGTCTTCTTCCCGATAACCGTAAACCCACTCGCGGTTTTCGTAGCACTTGTCCGTGGTGACACAGATAACCGCGCAGGGCTGCTTGGAGGCGCGGGCCGCCTCGAGCAAATGGATCGTGCCCATGACATTTGTCTCGTAGGTCTCGACCGGGGTGCGATACGACTCTCGCACCAACGGTTGCGCGGCAAGATGAAAAATGAAGTCCGGTTTTGCCTCAGCCACGGAACGAGCCAGCTTTCCAGCATCACGAATATCTCCCTCGATGTGGCGCAGCCGTTTCTGCAAACCCAGTTGCCCGAACAAGGAAGGATTCGTGGGTGGCGGCAGACTGAAACCCGTGACCTTCGCACCCAGGCTCAACAGCCACTCGCATAGCCACGCGCCTTTGAATCCTGTGTGGCCCGTGACCAGGACGCTTTTCCCGGCGTAAACCCCGGCGAACAACTCCCTTGCCGGCGGGTTGTGCGATTTGGATTTTGGTTTCGCGGGCATCAGCCGTGGGATCGGGGATTCACCAGACTTTCCAGGGCGCTTTGCCTTCGGTCCACAGTTTGTTGAGATACTGCGTTTCCTGGTAAGTGTCCATCGGCTGCCAGAAACCTTCGTGGCGATAGGAATGCAACTGGCCCTGGCGGACCATGCTCGTGATCGGTTCACGCTCAAACATGATGCCCGGATCCTCGGGCAGGTGGCGGAACACTCGGTAATCGCAAACCATGAAGCCGCCGTTGACGTAAGCCCGCTCCATTTGTGGCTTCTCTGCGAATTCATGGATGGTGCCATGGGGTTCGATGATGAGCGCGCCGAAACGGCCGGAGGGGTGCACTGCGGAGAGCGTACAGGTCTTGCCGGAGCGTTTGTGCTCCTTGATCGAAGCGTTGATGTCAATGTTCGAGAGACCGTCGCCGTAGGTGAACAGGAAAGTCTCACCCTTGCGAAGGTAGCGCTGGACAAGCTTGAGCCGGTAGCCGGTCATGGATTCCAGTCCGGTATCCGCCAGCGTGACGGTCCAATCTTCCTCGGCATGACGGTCATGGAACTTCACCTTGGGCTGGCGGCCCAGCGAAAGCGATACATCGCAGGCCTGCCACAGGTAATTGCGAAAGTAATCCTTGATCATTTCCCCCTTGTAGCCGAGACACAGAATGAACTCCTTGTGCCCGAAGTGGGCGTAATACTTCATGATGTGCCAGAGAATGGGCCGTTCACCAATGGGCACCATCGGCTTGGGACGGAATTCTGTTTCCTCCCGCAGCCGCGTGCCTCGTCCGCCGCACAGAATGACAACTTTCATGCAAAACTCTGCGTCCCCCCGAAAGGAGTCTGAATCAACACTTCGTCCGCTCCGCCGCGCTTCGAGCGGCGCGGGTTCGAATCGAGGACTCAGATTAGGCAACACCCTCTGAGAATCAATGCCAAAGGCTGGCCGCATTAGAGCGCGTGAGAGTGCCACCGCGGGATGCGCTTGGCTTGCGCGCCGGCTCCGGCTAGTTTGGCCCAGGTGAATGTGAACCGGACGCCGAAACGTGAGTTGCGCTGATGGAGTCTCCTGAATCATTGCCAAAGCTGCGCATGGCTGCGCCCGAAACCGCCGAGGAATTGGCGCGACGCATCGAGCACGAACAACGTGCCGCCCATCGGCAGCGAGAAACCAACCTCGAACAATCGCTTGCCCCGTTCCGCGTCGGCTCGGTCGAGGCGCTCAACGCCGTGCCGCTTACACGCGGCCTTGAGGAGGAAATCACCTACGCCACACCAGCCAGACTGGCCGAAATGCTCAAGCGCGATGAACTCGACGCTGCGCTGGTCAGCGTCGTCGAAGTTCTGTTCAACGATCGCTACGACGTGCTGGATGAGATTGCCGTGGCCTCGCTCGGGGAGGTCAGAAGTGTTCTGCTCGCCCACCGGCGGCCCATCGAGGAGGCCGGGGAAATACTCTGCGACCCTGCCTCGCTCACCAGCGTGCGACTGTTGCAGGTGTTGCTGGCGGAGCGCGGCCTCAAGCCGGAGTTCAAGCCGCTGCCCGATTACAACTTTGCCGCCGCCCCGGATTACTTCATGTTGATCGGTGATCGCGCGCTGGATTTCGCGCTCGGACCGCACGAGCACGAAATCTGGGACTTGGGCGCGGCGTGGTACGAACTCACCAACCTGCCGTTCGTGTATGCGGTGTGGGCATTGCGCCGGGGCGTCGAGAACGGGTCACTGCGCCAGCAACTCCGGGAGGCAAAAGATTTCGGCCTGGACACACTCGACTCCATCATCCGCAACCGGACAGAGTACGACTTCGATTTCCGGAAGGATTATTTTGGCTGGCACATTCACTATCATCTTGGCTCGGACGAGAAGCGCGGCATCGCGAAATTCATGGAGTTACTCAACAAGCACGGAATGGGACCGGTGTATGAGCCCAGGTTCGTTTATTGACTGCAGACCGGATCAAGGGCCGGAGACGCGATAGAAACGCTGCGGAAAGTTGGTCGCCTCCAGGTCGAGGAGTTGAAACATGCCGTCGCTGCCTGCAGGCCTGTTGGTCAGTGTCACCCACTCAATCGGGACGGTGAGATTGGTCGTCGCGCGCAGTTCGTAGGCCAACCCCGCCGCGCCGGTGCCGGCGAACTGGAAATTACCGTCACTCAGCCGCGCAATGTCCGTGATCTGCGGCGGCACGGCAACAACTGCCAGAATGCCGTTCGTTAATCGCGTGGTGTTCCAAAACAGTCCCTCGCTCAGTGACGGGAGATTGAACGAGGCGAATGAACCATTGTGGGATGCGGCTTGAAACAACTGGAATGAATCGCCGGATGCAAGGGCGCCGGCCAGATTGGTGACGACGAGCGTGCCGCCGTAGCTTAACGATCCTGTTGCGCGCAAAACATCGTTTGTACCCGCAGCCTTGCTGATTTCCATCCGCGTCGTGCTGCCGGCTTGCAAGCTGACGTTGTTGTTAACCGTGAGTCTGCCAAAGCTCGCGCCGGGCGACAGCGTGCTGCCGGACGGCATCGTCACGGCGCTGTTGATGACTCCGTCACCGCCGAGTGTAACGCCGCCGTTGATGGTCAAACCGCCCGATGGCAACATGCCGTTCACCAGCAATGTGCCGCCGCTCACGGTCGTCGTGCCGCCGTAGGTGTTCGTGCCGAACAACGTCAACGTGCCTGGTCCGGACTTCGTCAGGGAGATCGGTGCGCCATTGGTGGAGTTGCGGATCGGCCCGCTCACCAGGTGATGGCCTGCGCCGGAGAACGCGTAGGTGCGCGCGCCGGTGAGGCTGCCGGTGTATTGGTTCGTGCCGAGAAAAACCAGAAGGCCCGCGTCGGATTGGAGGTTGAACATGTTGCCACCAACGCCCAATGCAACGAAGCCCGTGAAGGTATTCGTGCCGGAAAGATTTTGAATCGTGGGCGTCGTGCTGTTGTTGCGACAGGTCACGCTGACGGATTGTGCGATCACAAGGTTGCCCGCCGAACCGTCCAGTTGCAGCGTCGCGCCGCCCGCGGTGGAGACGCTGGTGTTGCGGATGTTCAACGACGTGACGTTTGCAACGGCGTTCGGGTGCGAGATACGCGTGATACCGTCGTTGTGGTTGCCGTCAATGCCGCGGTCCAGGTTGAGCGGGCCGGAGAGCGGATTGTTTGCGCCCAAAATCAACGTGCCCGGGCCGCTCTTGACGAAACCATTCGTTCCGGCGAGCGGGGCAGAAATCGTCGCGGTATTCGTCACGACCAGCGCTGGCGGTGTGCCCGAAGCCGTGTTCAGCGTCAGCACGCCCACGCCATTATTGGTGATCGTCCACGACTGGCTGCCCGACGTATCGCCGAACTTGAGCGTGCCGATGCTGCGCGAGGCATCGAGCGTGACGGTGCGATTGCCGGTGATGTTGATGGTGCTGAAGTCGGCCGTCTGTCCCGTGCCCGTTGCCACCACGCCACCGCTCCAGCGAATGGTTTCGTTCCACGGAGCGCTCGCGTCAGAAATCCACGTTCCACTCGCAGTCACAGTGGTAACGCTGATGGTAACCACAGCAAATGCGTTCTGCCCGGCGGCGTCTGTCACACGCACACTAAAGTAATTTGTGCCGCCATCACCCGAAGTCGGCGTGCCGGTAAGCGTGCCATTGGCGGCGACGTTCAACCACGCGGGGCCAACGGCCTTGCTGTAAGCGAGCGTGTCGCCCGCGTCGGCATCGGTGGCCGAGCCGGCGATGCTGTTGCTGTAGCTTTGTCCTTCCGTGGCTGAGCCGCGCGCGAGGAAGTTCGTGGTGAACTGCGGCGGCGTGTTGGTCTGCAACGCGGCAATCTGCGCCGCCGACAGCGCGTAGTCAGTGATCAGTAGTTCGTCCATCAAACCCTTGAAGAGCGGATCAGCGATGAACTGGCTGTCGCCGAGAAAATTCACGCGCGGCTCAAAACTGGCCGGGTTGATGGACATGCCGGTGTTGGAAGCGGTGGGCACGCCGTTTACGTAGGGCCGTGCGGTGTTGCCACTCAACGTGACTGCCACGTGCCGCCATTGATTCGCGGGCAGTCCGGTGGTTTCGACCATCTGTTCGCCACCACCGTTCTTGATGGCGAAGCGCAGTGTGCCGTCGCCGGAACTCGGTGTGAGGAACAGGTAATGCGTGGTGCTGTTGCCGAAATCGAAAATGCGCTGCCAGTTACCGCCGCCGCCCCAGTTGAGCCAGGCGGCAAAGCTGAAAGCGGAACCTCTGGCGACGTTGGGCGGCAGCGTGACGAGCGTGTTGGTGCCATCGAACACCAGCGCCTGTCCGTGGCGGCCGTTCGCGTAGGCGGGGCTTCCCGAAGCCAGGCCGTTGTTGCCGTAGCCCGAGGTGTCGAGCGAGTTGGTCTCGAACCGGAGTTGCGTGAAGCTCCGCGTGCCGGTATCCGGCAACGCTTGAACGTGACCGATTGGCGAATACTGGTCGCGATACGTCACGCCGGCGGAAGTGAGCGAGCCGTCGTCCCATTTCACGCGGCGCACGTCCTCGACCCAGTTGTAGAGCGAGTAGCGCTCCACCCAGGGCGTGTTGTCGATCATCTGGATCATGGCCGCGACGGCGGCTTGTTGCTGGGCGAAGTTCGGGTCTCCGCAGCCGGTCCAGTTGGCGCCATTGTTCCATTCGGTGACCCAGAGCGGGCGCTTGACCTGGTCGTAAGTCGCCTTGAGGAAATTGTAGAGTTGATTGGCCGCGCCGTTCGGATCGGCCGGGTTGAAGCACCAGTAATAATGCACGGCCACAAAGTCCACGCGCAAACCATCCGCGTCCGCCTGTTGCATGAAAGGATACAGCCAACTGCTGCGACCACCGTCCGTGACCGCCGGCGACCCGACCCGCAGACCCGTGCCAAGCAATTCCGGCCACGACCAGATGGCGTCGCCCACGGCCATGTTTGCCTGGTCTGCGTGGTCTGGTTCGTTGTAGCCGAGCAAAGTATTTGCGCCGCGCGTCCGCCAGTTCTGCGCGAGGTCCGGCCACCAGCGCGTCTGGCGAATGGATACATACTCCAGATCGCGCGAGGAATTCTGGTCCAGATTCCAATTGTAAAACCATTGCACGTTCAAGCCGCTCGCAATATTGCCCGCGATGCCTTTTTTGCTCACCCAACGCCACGGGAGGACGTACACGAAGCGCACGCTGTTGTCGAAAGCGGCAGGCAGCAGGCTGATCTCCAGGTCGCCGTCCTGCGCAACGTAGCACCGGATCAGGCCGGTTCCGTTTTCATTTTGTGCGAAGGTGGCCATGTAACCGCGCTTCAACTTGAAGGAACTGACGGTCGCGTTCAGTGCGCCCAAACTCGCGCCACGGTAATAGTTGTATTGGCTGAGCGACGACGAAGCACCAGTGAAATGCGGCCCGCTGAACACCTGCAACGGCTGGAACGACGGTGCGTGCGGAATGACCACCGTGCCAATGCCATATTGCACCACGCGACAATTGCTGTCCGCGACCGCCACCGCGCCATTCACGCGAACCTGGGAAAGGTAACTCGCCACCACGGTGGACGGCTGGAGGTTTTGCAGCACGAAATAGGAATCGGCGGAATTGAGATGAATGAGACAGCCGGGGATCGGGCTGGTTGTCGCCGTAATGCGCAATTCGCTCCGCCCGGTCATCGTCACTGTCGTGTTGGTAAGCGAGCCGTAAATCCGGACGCCGTTGGTGAGGCTTAACGTCTGCGCGGCGGCCAATCGTGGCCACATCGCGAGCAATGCCAGCAACAGCATGACCGTTTGCAGCCCAGCGCGCCTTGTTCGCCGGTTATCCCTGCGTCCTTCTCGTCTGGTTGGGTTCATGAAACAATCCAGTCCATTTCAAATGGCCGCGATTTGAAGGGCCGGTTGGGGCGGACGTGAGATCACTTTGAGCAAATCAGCCCGAACTGGCCGCGCTCGATCCACCCCGCGTTCCGGTTGGTGCGGATGAAAAGGAAATTCCCCCGCGTGCGCACCCAACGGGCCGGCTCACCTGCGGCCAGCCGGGTGACCGCTTCGGCCTCAGCGGTCGGCGTCAGGCGCAATGGCGTGTCCTTCTCCAGCACGAAGCCGAGGCGCGTCCGCGTGAGCACGCCGAAATGTGCCGGAATGCTCAGCAGAAAAATTCCCAGCCCCAGCGCCGCGACAGCTTGTTGCCAGGTGGATTTGCGCCAGCGCAGGATTCCGGGCAGCGTCATCATGCCCACCACCAGCCACAAACTGGCGCCCGCGATCCACGCCCACCAATTCGCCGGCAGCCAGCTCGCCGCGGCTTCGTACCACTTCAACTCCGGAGTGTCGAGTTGGGCCGACGTCCGCGCGAAACGCAGGTTGTTCCGCGCGTGCTTGTCGAACGGATTCACCCACAGGGCCTGTTCCCAGGCGAGAATGGCGGCGCCAGTCCGCCCGAGTTGCCATTCGGCATTGCCGAGATTTTGAAGCGTGCCGGACGCGGGCTCCTGGGTGGTGGCATCGCGAAAGGCCTGCGCAGCCCGTGCAAAGTCTCCGGCCCGGTACGCTTCCGCGCCGGCCTTGAACTCGTTGGGGATGGAAGCTGCTGTTGCCTGAAGTGTACAAAGGAACAGCAGAGCAATCCGACATCCATAATCCAACATCCGGTTCCCAACACCCAGTGCCGCGACCGTCTGCGGGGTGTTCGACGTTCGATGTTCGGTTTTCGATGTTCGATGTTTCCCCTTTTGGATCACAACCGCGCCTCCAGTCTTTCCAGCAAACCATCCAACTCGGGTTTCAGGGCGAGTAACCCGTCGCCGTCCGTCGCCGTGGCGGAAAAAATGGACGCGTCCACGACCGCGAAGAAGCGGCGCACCACTTCGCCCGGGCGTCCGGTTCGCTCCGTTTCCTCCAGCGAATCCAGCACGTCGCGACACACCAGCGCCCGCGGTTCCGCCGGATAATGAGGCGCACAGGCCACGCGCATCGCGCTGACGGCGATGGTCGCGAAGCGAAGCTTGTCGCCGGCGCGGGCGGCCTTGTGCAATTCCCGCCGTTCGCGCCGCAACGCGCGCCGGGCGCGGCGCCGCAGTACAATGTCGGGATGCTGCTCCAGATAACGGCGACGCCGGTCCCACACCCACAGCGCGGCAAAGCCGAGCACAGGCAGGCATTGCACGACCATGAACCAGCCCTGCTGTTGCAACGGCACGAGGCCGGTGGCGATGCGGCCCGGCGACACGGCCAGGGCGCTGAGGGTGAGCTTTTTTTCTTCGCTCGGGGAAGCGATTTCGGTGGGCGCAGCCTCCGTCCCGGGCTGTGAATCAGCGGCAATTGTCATTCCTGGCATGACGGTGATCGGCATGGACGGAATGGTCAGGTCCACATACGCTCCGCGCTTCGGGTCAAAGTAACTGAACGGTATGGCCGGCGTCGCCTGAACCGCGGTGCTGAGCGGAGTCAGGGTGTAAGTGAAGGTCACGAAATTCCCGGGCAACGGCGGCATGCCGGGGCGATTTACAACCATCCCGCCGCCCCGTGCTGCATCGGACACCTGCCAATTGCGCACCATCGGCGCGGACGGCGGAACGAACCGGACCAGATGGCCTTCGCCGCGGAAGGTCACCACCAGGTTCACCGAATCACCCAGTCGCACGCGGTTGGTAGCCAGCAGCGGCGGATCGCTGGTGTAGTTGCCAATCACGCCCGTGAATCCCGGCAACGATCCTGAACGTGGCAAGGGCCGGACGCTGATGGTAACCGGATCGGAATCGAGCAACACATTTTGCGGCGGTCCGCCGGGAATGGTCACCTGACCTTGAATGACGATCGGGGCACCGAAGCGATTGCCAATCGTGAAACCCTGCGCCGAGATCTCGAGCTTGCCCGCCACCAGCGGCGTCAGGACGGTTTCAAACACATAGGTGGATACGCTGCGGCCGCCGAGTGGTAAGGCCGTAATGCTCTGACGCGTCACACTCTGGTCCACCAGAAATCCGTCTCCGTTGAGTTTCACGCTTTGCAGACCTTGCACGACGTTCGAGATGGAACCCGGCATCAGCACGCGAGCGGCCAGGGGCTGGCCCGCGTAGGCGTTGGTTTCGGACAGTTGCAGCACCAGCCGTTGTGCCGTCGCCGGCACAGCGGCGGAAGCGGGCGCGACGTCCAGGCGGGCCGCCGGCACGTTGATCCGGCGGCCATAAACTTCCACGGTGAATTCCGGGATGGTGAACGAGCCGGGTTCGGCCGCGCGGACATGATGATTGATTGTGGTCTGGGGCTTCAGTTGGTTGTCCGCGTGTTGAAAAATCTGGCCGCGCGCGCTGAGGCGCAGTTCCAGTTGCGGCGGAGCGGGAATTTCCTCCGGCCAGACGATGGACTCATCGAGGGCGTTGAAGGTGACGCGATAGGTTGATTTTTCTCCAGCCCGGATCACGGGCGGATCGAACGACGAAACCGCCACGACGTTCGAGGCAATCTCGATGGACGGTTGCGTCACCATGAGCTGGGAGAGCGGGTCGGGTTGCGGGGCGCGCGACAACTGCGCCTGAGCGGTTACGACCGCGCCAGATACCACCAGCAGGACTTGCAGCAGCCACAAACCTCCAACACCGAATGCCATGATTGCCTGCCGAACTCTCGGTGTTCGATGTTCGATGTTCGATGTTCGATGTTTCCTCACAAAGATTCCTGGCCT
>Ga0137333_1000330_pt1 | contig 12659 bp, 10 predicted proteins | sample EasRivERMLT231_2_FD_102286 | JGI IMG/M metagenome (GOLD analysis project Ga0137333, IMG submission 102286) | Soil microbial communities from meander-bound floodplain in the East River, Colorado, USA - East River MetaG ERMLT231_2 | ecosystem: Environmental > Terrestrial > Soil > Floodplain ... | reverse complement strand
CTCACCTTACGCAATCATACCTGTAACGCGAGATTTATCTCGCTTCTCAAGTATTTCTTGGGCAAGAGCGACATAAATGTCGCGTTACAGCAGTCAACATAGCCTGTTTTGCGTAAGGTGAGTCATTAAATCAACCCGGCCGCCACAATGATAATAAACGTCGCAATAAACCAATGAATAATAAACGGATATAAAAACGATTTAGTTCTATATGCAACCCAACCAAATGCAAAGCCGCCAAAAATTGTTGAGAGAGTCTCCACTTCAGGTTTACCGTTATGCATCAACGCAAATGGGACCGCTTGGACCCACAGAGCTTCCGGTCCAAACTTGCGAGCATAACCGAACAAGATCCAGCCGCGGAAGATAAACTCCCAGCCGATCAGATCCAGGAAGGTCGTCCAGGGAAGTCCGTTCACATACGGCTGATAGTACTGCTTCATCGATTCATCCCCATGTCCCAGGTAATAAATTACAGGCGCCATAAAAAGAATACCAATAGCGGTGATGATCAACCCAGCTTTCCAGTCACCGAGTCCAAAGCCATATTCTTTCGGATTCTCACGAAACAAGAAAATGACCACCACCAACGGAATGACAAAATATAAGATGACACGGTCCCAATACTTGTAAGGAGTGAGCCTGTGATAATAATCCACCATCAACAACAAAGTGCTGACGATGGTGATGGTAACGATCTTCCAGTCAAAGTGAAGTTTTTCGCCGAGGAGATATTTCATAGTGATAAGAGAGTAGAGAGCATGGATTAGAGTTTAGTAAGGGAAATAACTTTGGTTCCCAGTCGGTCCAAGCAACTGCGCTATTTTATCCGCATCGCGAGTAAGTTCAAGCCCCCAATTGGTAAGCAAAAGCAACGCCGCACAAAACGCAATAACGACCATGACTTTTCCAACCCGCGATTCATTCCAGTGAACACGCAAAGGCACAAATCCATTGACCCAGATCTGAGATGCCAGAATGGCTATATAGGGGATCAGTGCAAGATGAAAACGGTCTTCGGAGAGAATGAACACATGCGGAAGTATATAGCTAACCAACAATAGCCCAAGCAAAATATGCTCAGACTTCCAACGCAGGAGAGATAATCCCGGCGCTGCCAGCACCGAAATAAAAACAAACGGTATTAATAAAATCGCGGAAATAGTCAGTAACCACGGAAGCGAAATGTATCCGATAATGTCATTCCCATAGAAATACATCAGCACCCGTTTTTCGAGCCCAAAGAAAAATCCCAGCCGATTAATGGCAAGCGGCAAAAATCTTTCTGGCTGCGTTTTGATGAATTCAATGGCTTTTTGCGTGCCCACTTTATCGCGTTCGGCATCATCAAGAATTGGAAGTAAATCCAATGACGGGCCAAAAACAAACGAGCCATTTCCGTTTGGATGGTAACCAAGATACAGGTTATAGCCCATGGATGTCTCGACACCTGTCAGCTTGTGATGCAATAGCGAATTACGAATGATCCACGGAGCAATTGTCAAAGCAAAGGCAATCGCTACAAGAATCGCGCCGTGCTTCTGTTTATTCGCAAACCAGACCCAGAGAATTGCCAAACCTGCAAACGGAAGAATAACAGAACGAGTGAGGGTTGTAAGACCAAGAAAGACGCCGGAAAGTAGAAAGTGCAAAGTGGTTGGCTTATCTATAGAGGAAAGAAGAAAGAGGAAAGAGGCGAGAAGGAGAATGAAGAATGGGTTTTCGGTTCCGAGTCCTAGAGGATAAACGAGAAGCATCGGATACGCCGCAACGATCCACGCGGACATACGAGCCATATTTTCTTTCAGCTTGCCTCGTTCAGTAGTCAAAGCAAGAGGGAGAGGAAATAGTCGTTGAGCCACCCAATAAGTTAACGGTGCCAGTGGCGCACCCAGGAAAATCGCTTGTGCCAGGCGCGCGGCGAAGAAACGCGAGAAACCTGTGCCACTAAAAAAATAAACGATAGCAAGAAAGGTTGGGTATAGCGGCGCACGAAACGAAGTGGGAATGCCGAGGGTGGGATCATAGTCCTTAACGCTGGTCAGGTCGAAATCCACGAAAGAGGCGAGTTGTTTTAAGTCCGCTTCAGCGTACCAGCGGAAGCCATGTCCCCCAGCGAGACTGCGCGCGAGCATGTCGTATTGGAACATATCGTCGAGACCGATCCCCAAACTGCGCGCAAGGATGACGGGGATCAAACGCAGAACAAGTGCAATGATAAAAATTCGGAATGCAAAGGTTTTAAACATAAAACGGATTGCGCTGATTTTACTACGCAATCCGTTTTATCTTTTTAGGCGAGCACGTGCATCTTGGCTTTGAGCGCTTCGATGCGTCTTGCGAGATACGGCATGAAGTAGCCGTCATATTTCTCCCATAGGTTAGGAAGCGACCAATCGGTGCCTTTGACTCTGCCGCGGCATTTTTCGCTGCCGCAATAGCAATCGAACTCATCATAGTTCGAGCCGTCGCACATGGCGTAATCGAAATTGAGTTCTTCGCCCGCATGGATATCACGCATGGCGACTAAACCAATCTGACCCGTAAACCCAACATTAGGCTCGCAGGAATGATTGAAACAATCGGTGGGCTCCAAAGGCAGTGGCGCTTCAAGATACAAGCCTTCTTCGATCTGAAGAATGCGTTGCGTGAAGTACTGCATCTTGGGGTTGAGCTCGCTTTCAGCCACGATACGTCCGCCCCACAGGCTGATCAACTCACCCTTCTTGATCGGCTCGCGGGCAAACACCCCGCATCCGCCTTTTTCTTCGAACTCGCCCGAATCACATTTCGGGTTTAGATGGGAATAAAACTGACCGGTCATTCTTTCCTTTCGTTTTGGTGAAGGCATTTCGCCCAGAATAATCTTTGGCAGAATTCGCCAAAGTACAACACATTTTTCTTAGCCACACATTGTCCCGACGTTTTTCGGGAGAAAGCACAGAGAATTTTGAGAAAACCTTTAAGAAATCTCAGCGAAATCAGTGGGCTCTATGGCTAAATTTTCCTGCTCCACAGAATCAAAAACAGCCAATACAACAGCTCTGAACCACTGTGTTGACTGCTCATTACCTTAAGCAGTCCCGCCGCCTCACCAAGTATTAGTTGGAGGGCGGCGGAAGCCAGATTTTATTCGTGGCGTAATTTAGATAGAGGGCACAAGCATCTCTTCATTCACACTCGTGCGAGTCGTTAGAATATCGAACGCTCCTTTTATAGTATTGAACGCAATTGTAATTGGTTAAATCGTGATGTCAATATTTGTGAAAAATGAATTTTTGGATGTGAAACCCGCTTCGCTCTCAGCCGGTGGTTGATTCTGTTTCGATTAAAATTCTGGAGTCCGACAGCTTGCTGTCGAAATTCGCAGGAGCACACCCTAGCGGGCACACGAGTTCCTGCACTCCAGAGTCCTTACTTATTTTCCCCTTCTGTATCCGAACTCTGTGCAGAGATCCTTTGTGCAAAAAAGATCGGCAGGAAAGTAATGAGAATAACAAAGGTGGCAACCACATTCGTCACAGGTCGGTCGCGCGGACGAGCCAACTGACCGAAGATCCAAATAGGCAGCGTGGATTGCTGTCCCGCGGTAAATGTCGTCACAATCACTTCATCGAAGGAAAGTGCAAATGCCAGCATTCCGCCAGCCAGCAAGGCTGTGGCGATGTTCGGCAGCACAACGTATCGAAATGTTTGGAGCGAGTTGGCACCCAAGTCCATCGAGGCTTCGATCTGCGAGCCCTGCATCCGCCTGAAGCGCGCCAGCACATTGTTATAAACAACGACCACGCAAAATGTCGCGTGACCGATTACGATCGTCCAAAACGAGAACGGGATATCGAGACCTCCGATCGCGGTGCGCAGGGCGATACCCGTCACAATGCCCGGCAGTGCAATCGGCAAAACCAGCAGGAAGGAGATGGCTTCCCTGCCGAAGAAGTTACTGCGATACACAGCCGCCGCGGCTAGAGTCCCGAGCACGAGCGCAACCAGGGTTGCTATCCCAGCGACTTGAAAACTCAACGTGAGCGCATCCCAAAGATCCTCGCGTTGCAACGCAATTCCGTACCACTTGGTTGTGAAACCGGGGAGCGGGAAGGTGAAGGTCTGTTCTTCGGGGGTGAAGGTGTACAGAAAGATGATCCACATGGGCACATGCAAAAACAATAACGTACCCAACGCCGCGATCTGCAACAGGATTGGCGCTTTCAAACCTGAGGAAGAGTTAGATTGCATCGAACGCTCCAAGTTTGCGGGCGATCAGGAGATAGACGATCATAATCACAACGGGTCCCATTGTCATTGCCGCGGCTAAGGGAACATTGCCTGCCGTACCTTGATAGGAATAGACTGCCTGTCCGATAAAGAATTTTGAATTCCCCAAAACAAGTGGGATGATGAAATCACCGAGAGTCAGTGAAAACGTGAATATGGATCCCGCTACAACACCAGGGAAGGATAACGGGAGAATCACATTGCGGAAGGTTTGGAACGGTCTTGCACCGAGGTCACTCGAAGCATCCAGTAGAGACGCTGGCACACGTTCGAGGGAAGTCTGGATGGGAATGATCATGTAGGGCAGCCAGATATACACAAAGACAATGGACATGCCGATCGGCGAAAGTGCGAGGGACGAGCCTCCGATGCTTTCGATGCTTAGTAACCAGTCCAATGGTCCATTCAAATGCAGGAGGTTGATAAACCAGGACAAGATGCCCTCCTTCGCCAGGATCAACTTCCAGGCATAAACCCTGACGAGATAACTTGACCAGAGGGGAATGGTCACTCCGATAAGGAGCCAGGTCTTTAACCGTGATGAGGAGAACTTTGCAATGTAATAAGCGAGTGGAAAAGCAATAATAACATCGATCACTGTGACGACCGCCGCGATGGAAGCAGTGCGAATAAAGATCTCGCGGTGCGCCGGGGTGAACAACTGACCATACGTCTTCAATGTAAATTCACGAATGATCATCCCGGTAAAATCGTCTATGGCATAAAAACTATACGCCAGGAGGGAGAACATCGAGCCAAGATATACCACCGACATATAGATCATCGGGGGTCCAAGCAGTAAGGCTAGGACGAGTCGCGGGCGGTTGTAGAAGAAGGTGGAGATACGCGTCAACAAATCAACCTCCCACCCGGCTCATGTGATCTTTATGCCAATGCAGGCGTACTTTCTGCCCCTTCGCTGAGAGCACGTCCATCGAGGTTGTCTTCAGGTTTTGTTCGATCACGACGATATCACTGCCCTGGTCGAGTTGAACAAGGTAGCGGGTGTACAAGCCGAGATAAATAACATCTCGTATCAAACCGTCCACGGAGACCATATTCGAATCGGGAGAATCTCCCGCAGAACCAAGATGGATCTTTTCCGGACGAACCGAGAAGACCTGTTCAGACCCGGTGATACGTTTCGCCAATTCCCCGCCGATCAAATTGGACGTTCCAACAAATCCCGCCACAAAGGCAGATGCGGGCGTCTCATAAATTTCTGAGGGAGGACCGAGCTGCTCTATTTTCCCTTCATTGAAGACGGCGATCCGATCGCTCATCGTCAGCGCTTCTTCCTGGTCGTGTGTGACAAAGATGAAGGTGATCCCGACCCGCTGTTGAATCGCTTTCAATTCCACTTGCATCTGCTGACGAAGTTTCAAGTCGAGGGCGCCGAGAGGCTCATCGAGCAGTAAAACTTTGGGATGATTGATCAAGGCGCGGGCGAGCGCGACGCGTTGTCTCTGTCCGCCGGAGAGCTGGGAAGGTTTGCGATTTCCAAACCCGGGTAGGCGCACTAGTTCAAGCATCTCATCCACCTGCTTAGACCGCTCCGCTTTCGAGACACCTTTGATCATCAACCCATAGGCGATATTATCGTCCACCGTCATGTGTGGGAAAAGCGCATAATCCTGAAAGACTGTGTTCACATCCCGCTCGTATGGAGGTAGATTCGAAACATCCCGCCCATAAAGAAAAATTTGACCGGATGTGGGTCTGTCAAAACCGGCGATCATTCTCAGGCAGGTAGTCTTTCCCGACCCTGAAGGACCCAGCATGGAAAAAAACTCCCCATCTCGAATCTCAAGAGCGGCATTGTCCACCGCTTTAACTTCACCAAAATGACGGCTGACGTGATCGAAACGAATGGCGGGCGTTGAAGTGTTTGTCATTGAATTATTAACTCACAGAAAAACATAAGGAACCGTCAGGCGGGAGAACTCCCGCCTGACGTTGAAGACCAAACCAGACTAACGACCGCCAATGACCGCGACGTAATTCGTCACCCATTCATGGTAGGGAACACATTCAGTAGCAGCAGCATCATCACCGCAGTCTGAAGTGGGCGTACGCCACCACAGAATCTTATCGAAGTCGTCAGCGCCATTGAGCGAGCAACCATCCGGTCCCAGCAAGGCATTGCCTTCGCAGGCATCCAGGCGAACTGGGATATTGCTGAACCAGGAAGCCAGGTCACCCTGCAGTTTGGGATTGAGCGACCACTCGAGCCAGGCGTATGCGCAATTGGGATGCGCAGCATCCACATGCATCATCGTGGTATCTGCCCAGCCGGTTGCGCCTTCGATAGGAACAACCTTTTCGATCGGCTGGCTGCTGAAGTATTTCAGGTAATTCGCCTGGAAGGGCCAGGAGCCCGAAACCGCCACACCTTCGTTGGTGGAGTCATCCATTTGAGTGAAGGCATTGTGCCAGTAGCGGTTGATCAGGGAGCGTTGCTGACGGAGCAGGTTGATCGCGGCATCGAATTGCTCGCGGTTCAAGGCATACGGATCCGTAATCCCAAGTTCAGGATTGTGGTACATCAAATAGACCGCGGCGTCGGCAACATAGATCGGTCCATCGTAAGCCTGTACGCGCCCTTTGTTCGACTGCCCATCAGGAAGCGTCGTCTCCTCGAAGACAACGCTCCAGCTTGTAGGAGGCTGGTCGCCGAAGATGTCTGAGTTGTACATCAGAATGTTTTGTCCTGATGAATACGGCACTCCATAGTGAACACCATCTACGGTGTGCCACGGTGCGTTTTGCAATCTCGAGTCAATCTTGTCATAGCTGGGAACGCGGGATAGGTCAATCGGTTGAACTCTACCGCCCGAGATCAGACGATTCGATGCATCACCCGAAGCGGTGACCAAGTCAAAGCCGCCTTCGTTCATCAGCGCAACCATTTCATCAGAGGTGGCGGCGTATTTGGGTTTCACCATACAACCCGTGTTGGCTTCAAACTCGGTGACCCAATTGTAATCTGGGGAAACTTCGCCGCGCTCAAGGTATCCATCCCAGGCAACGATGGAAACTTCACCCTCAAGTTCGGTTGAAACAGGCGGTTCAGTAGCGACTGGCGCTTCGGTCACCACCGGGGCATCTGTTGCCGCAGGTGCATCCGTTGCGACGGGGGGGGCTTCCGTCACCGCAGGACCACACGCCGCCAATATGAGACCTAGCAAGGCAAGCATGGAAATTACATTAAACCATTTGGACTTCATTTTCTCTCTCCTTTGGAATATTTGGTTGGTCAGCAAAAAATAAAGGTGATTGGGACTTTTAGAATCGCGCCTCCTTTCATGTATTAGATAAATACACTCCAAGCTTCATTTAGTAGATACGAACTATCCAATTCAATTATATGAAATTATGGGATGCAAAGTCAATTGGGAATTTCCGATAAAGACACGTTGCCTCTGGACAAAAAAGCCGCCTCATTCCAAGCCGCAGGTTGATCCTGTTAGATCAGCCCATCGCCAGCATCACCATCGCCCTGAAACCGTTATACGCTAAAGCCATCTCCTGAGCCGTGAACGAGACACGCGTCCCGTCACGTTGTGTGAACGGGATGCGTGTTGCCCGGTCTGCCATATCTGAAGTAAAGAATTCAACTGTCACACGCACTGGCATATCCAACACAAATGGATCCGGCACGTCACCTTCTGCCATGCGGTTCACTGCGCGTGCCGCAGTGGTGAAGAGCAACTCTTGCGAAACTTCCGGCGTTAGGCATTCGGCAGCATAACGTCCCGTTGCTTGTTTCACAATAGCGATTTCCATATCTCCCAACTGTTCAACAATTTGCCCACATGCAGTCTGATCACCAGACGCCATAATTACCGGAACACCAAAATGACCCGCCAACGCCCCATTCAAACCGAACTCGCCTGTCAAAATATCGTTCAACCAAACATTCGCCACAGTCATTCTCGACCAGGTATGATCGAGAACTGCGTTCGGTGTGCCATTGCGCGCATGATATCCAATGAACATCACCCCATCCACACTTTCATCAATACCCTGCATCATCGAGAACGGTGATGGCGAACCGCTGTTCAAGCGTGCTCGTGGATCAAGCTCCTCGACTAAAATGTTCGAGCCATTCCAGTGTCCATCTGCCACAACGATCTCATCCGCCCCGGCGTCACACGCACCGCGGATCGCAGCATTTACATCCTGCGTCATCAACCTGCGAAACCGTGCATACTCGGCATGCCCCGGTGTGACATGATCCCATGTGGTGACGCCAGTAATCCCCTCCATATCAACAGCGATCAAGATCTTCATTTGAGTTTCTCCTCACTAATTAATTATGTTCCATCGAGATCTCAGACCCCGATGAGGATTTCAGCAATCGTTTCTCAACCAACTTCCCAATAACTGGATATCGATAACTATCACCTTTCAACACACGATAGCCTGCCCATTGCCCCATAATATGAAACAAAGGCACGATCAGGATAATGACAACAACGATCAACATGAGAACAATAAAAGCTACAAGACCAACCATCCCGGTTGGGGTGCTGAGACCGGCGTCCCCGCTTAAGCCTATGGCACCCAGTAAAACAAACGCTCCAGCTACATACAGGAACATGCCTCCAAAAAACAGCAAGGTCACGCTTATTTGAAAAAACAAAGTTTGTATGGTTTGGAATCTCAAAAAGAGACTGCGCTTGCCCTGTAGTATCCATGCGGTTACAGGGATCAGAATCCCCCACAACATGATGATTACCGAAAAATGTCCCATGGATGTAACCCAACGGTCTTCATGATTTTCGTTCAACCATTCCTGTTCAATGCTTGAGCTATATTCTAAATAACCAGCTAGCCGCTTTCCCATGAACGGATAACGGAAATCCTTTCCAAGGGCGCAGGCGATCGCCCCAATCACTGGCAACGCGAAGTAAATGCCTATCAACCCAAACATGAGCGTTGTATGGGCGATCATGATCCCCATCATCTCGCTTTGGATATTCTCAATATTTGCAATACCAACCACAGCGGCAAAACTGGTAAAGACCACTACTACCAAAGTAACTAAGATCCAAATCGTATACCCCAGCGACTGATACCCCAATGCCTGCAAACACTGGAACGAAGCATAGTTTGATTTACGTCTTTGTTCAGACCAACCAATCACGGGCAATAATAACCCCATGCCCATGGCAATGGCTGAAAGATGAGCGATCACAGCCCAGATGCGTTCTTCGGTAGATGGAGTAGTTTTCATAATGCCCGATTTTCTGTATATAGGACGATTTACTCAGGCGGATTATCAATCCGCCAACAACATGCCTCTTTATTTTATCAGAGAGGGGTGCGAGGGTACGTGTACTCTGAAAGGGTATAATCACGCCAGAATACTGATCGGAGGAACTACATGTCTGACCTTGCCTTATATCCCCTGAACGAAGAACAAAAAATGATCCGCGATGCGGCCCGCGATTTCGCCCAAAATGAGATCGTCCCCATTGCAGCTGAATTCGATGAGAGCGGAGAATTTCCACACGCCACCATGAAAAAAATGGGCGAGATGGGTTTCATGGGTATTGAAATTGCCGAAGAATACGGCGGCGCGGGGTTGGATACGCTCGCCTACGTGCTGGCGCTGGAAGAAATTTGTAAAGCGGATGCATCGCATGGCGTGATCATGTCAGTGAACAATTCGTTGTATTGTCACGGTATTATGAAGTTCGGCACCGAAGCGCAAAAAAAGAAGTTTGTCACACCGATCGCATCGGGCAAAGCCATTGGCGGATATTCCCTCACGGAACCACAATCCGGTTCAGACGCTGGGACTATGAAATCCCGCGCCACCCGCGACGGCGACTTCTACGTTTTGAACGGACGTAAATCCTGGGTCACCAGCGGACCTGTTGCAAGTTACTTTGTTGTCTTTATGATGACAGACCCTGATAAAAAGCAAAAAGGCATCAGCGCATTTTTAGTGGAAGGTAACACGCCCGGACTCACCCGCGGCAAAAAGGAACCGAAACTCGGAATCCGCGCTTCGGCGACCAGCGAATTGATCTTTGAAAATTGCCGCATCCCCGCTGAGAATCTTCTTGGCAAGGAAGGCGAAGGTTTCAAGATCGCCATGACCGTGCTGGATGCCGGTCGCATTGGAATTGCGACGCAAGCGCTTGGGATCGCAGAAGCAGCTTACGAAGCAGCGAAACACTATGCGGCTGAGAGAGAAGCGTTCGGTCAACCGATCGGAGCCTTCCAGGGCACGGGCTTCAAGATCGCTGATATGAAAACCCGCATCGAAGCGTCCCGTTTGTTGATCTATAACGCGGCACTCGCCAAGGAAAAATCCAAAAAGGACGGCAGCCGCTATTCGCTGGAAGCATCCATGGCGAAATTGTTTGCATCTGAGACCGCGATGTACGTGACGCACCAGGCAGTACAGATCCACGGGGGTATGGGCTACAGTAAAGAATTGCCCGTTGAGCGTTATTTCCGCGATGCAAAGATCACAGAGATCTATGAGGGCACGAGCGAGATCCAAAGACTGGTGATTTCGAGAAGCGAGTTGGGATTCAAATAAATAATTTCATAAAGAGCTGAACAGCATGTCTGTGAGTGCCTTGCCTGAAGAACCAGTGCTGGAAAAAGAAAATCAGTCGCTCAAACAAAAAGTTGACGAACTGGAACGGACTTTAAGTGAAATGGAATTAAACAAGAGCCACACCACCCACCGAGTGAATTCTTCATCCTGGTGGGAGAAGGCGCTTTTTGTAATTACGGTGTTCATCAGTGTTGTTCCAGTATATTTTGTAGTGCAGGATAGATGGTTTGAAAAACTAATCAGCATTACGGCAATTGATGAGCTTTGGTGGAGCATCATACCTTTAAGAACGCTGGGGTATCCGCGCTATTTCTTGATCATTTTTATCGTTACAGTTGCTACCACGCTGATCGTTTTCTTTTGGCGTAACAGACCGCTATTGGTATTCTCCAACTTAAGTCTTGGCAAGCCAGTATCATCCGACAATCAGGTTGATGAACAACAAAATCGCATAGGTCGTTACCTGCTGATCAGTGCGCTCGTCATTGCAGATATCAGTGCCGGGTTTGTGTTCATCAAGGGACGAATACCTGGCTGGGAATTATTACTAGCGTTGATGCTATACATAAGCGGGCGCATCCTCATGGAATATCCAATAGAGGGGCTCAGGCAATATCTTCAGAAACGCGGACGTTTCATCTTGGATGCTTCGATTTTTATTATCGCCCTTTGCAGCGTACTCTACGCTTTGTACGGGGAAAGCAAATCTAATCTCATTTTCTATTTACTCTTCTTTGTCGCCAGTATAAATTTTCTTCGTCATAAAAAAGAAATCTCCATCATTTTTGGGGTAAGTGTGGCGTCGCTGATCGCGCTGACATGGAAAATTAACAGCTGGGAATACGTGGTCATCGGCGATGAGTACAGTTTCTACAACGAGATCCGTAACATTCTGGAGAATCGCACCGTATGGCAATTGGTCAACAATACTTTTAACGGAAACTTTGTATACGGGACACATCCCTACTTCTCGTCCTATATCCAAAACTTCTTTATGAAACTGTTCGGCAATCATAATTTCGGATGGCGCTTTAGCAATCCGTTTTTGGTCGCAGCTTCACTCTGCTTCTTTTATTCTTTCTTCAAAACTTTTATTCCGCGCCGAACTGCCTTGATCACAGTAGTCCTGCTCGGAGTTTCACACTACCTGCTGTCTTTTTCAAAAATCGGTTACAACAATCTACAGGCATTGTTTGCGCTTGGCTTGATACTGGCTACATTCGTATGGGCGCTCAAAGCCATGAACTTTACAGCCTTCTCCTTGCTGGGATTGTCCATCGGCATTTGTTTTTACATTTATCCAGCCGCGCTATATATTATTCCCTTGCCATTCTTGGGCTTGCTGATATTTCTCCCGCCCACAAATAAAGACGCGTTCAAACGCTGGGGCTGGACAATTATTTCCCTGGCTTTGTTGGTCTATCCGCTAATCTCCCAGCCCAAATACTGGTCAACAAAAGTTGCAGGCACCTTTCTCTATACAGATGTCAGTAATTCTGTAGCTACGCTCATCAAAAACATATCGCTCAATATGTTGTACACCTCCCTGTCGTTTTTATATATCCCGGAACAAACACATTATGTTTCCACTGGATATATAGACCCGCTCAGCAGCATCTTCATCATGATGGGATTCGCAGTTCTGGCGAAGCTGGCATTTGGTCGCAATAAATCAGCCTTATTCCTCGCCTTGAGTTTCCTGTGGATGTTCTTCATCGTTGGCGCCACACATGGACGCAACTTCCCCACTGCCACACGCATGTTCCTGCTTCTGCCGTGGTTCGCGCTCTTTACTGCCTTTGGG
>Ga0137333_1000329_pt1 | contig 12661 bp, 9 predicted proteins | sample EasRivERMLT231_2_FD_102286 | JGI IMG/M metagenome (GOLD analysis project Ga0137333, IMG submission 102286) | Soil microbial communities from meander-bound floodplain in the East River, Colorado, USA - East River MetaG ERMLT231_2 | ecosystem: Environmental > Terrestrial > Soil > Floodplain ... | reverse complement strand
GAGTGGAATCGCCTCATCGATCTTTCCACGCAGATCGCGCCTGCCATTGAAACGATCATGACCATCGCTGAAATGTCGGGGCACCTGCGGCGTCTCGCGATGTTAAATGATTTTGCTTTGACGGTTTCATCTGGTCGCAATCTGGATCAAATTGCGCGGCGTGTGTTTGCCATCTTGGCGCGCGCCTTTGGAACGGAACTGATCATCCTGTATTTGCTTTCCTCTGATAATCGTATCCTGCACGAATACCGCGTCAAAGATGGGAATATGACTTCCACGTTGCGCAGCGTGGAGGAGCATCGAGTTGCGCCGTTGTTGCAGGGTAGTCAAAAAGTGCGCCTCGGCGAATCGCAAACTGGTGTTGACCTGCCGTTGTACGAAAATGCTGCTTCAGGCTTATATATCCCCTTACGGTTTCGGGAACAGACGATCGGTTTATTGAGCGTGGAAAGTTCACATACGAATGCGTTCAATCCCTATGATGAAAGTTTACTGGTCGTGATTGCCAGCCATTTGGCGAGCCTTGCCGATTACACGCGATTACGTGAAGAAGCAGAGGGACGCGCGCGTAATCTTGAACTCATCCATGAAGTGGTGCAACAAGTCATTGGGCTGACAGATTCGCGTGAAGTCGCGGCGATCACAGCCGACCTGTTGGCGCGCTATTTTGCTTATGAACTCGCGGCAGTCTTTATTGCAGATTCATCTGGCAATCTGACAATTGGCGGTTTCGGCGGTGCGAGTCAAAATGTAGTTAAACGTGCGATGAAGTCGGTGGAGTATCCGGTCATTGGTGGGGTGACGGGGCATGTATTTGAAACTGGTGAGGGCGTGGTGATTAACGACGTTCTGCAGGATAAGCGCTATACACCCATCAAAGGCTGGCAGGCTGGTTCTGAAATGTGTGTTGCCATCCGCGAGGGGACGAAGATCCTGGGTATTGTTGATGTCGAAAGCAGTTCACGCAATGCCTTTACACATAATGATTACATCGCTTTGGAATCGCTGGCAGGCATTCTTGCTACAGTGATCACCAGCGCAGATCAATATCAGCGCTTGCAAATCACGATCAGTCAATTGCGTTCCATGCAGGTGGAGTTGCATGATCGGATGGAAGCTCAACGTTCAGCCGAGAATCGCCTGATTCAGGCGGCGAAGTTGGCAGCGGTGGGTGAGATGGCGGCAGGTATTGCACACGAGTTAAACAACCCATTAACTTCGGTGACAGGTTTTTCTGAACTTGTGATGGAGAGCCTGCCAAAAGATACAGAAGCCCATAAAGATCTGGAGTTGGTATTAAAAGAGGCACGCCGGGCGCGTGACGTTGTCCGCCGGTTGTTGGACTTTGCGCGGCAGAGCGAGAGTACGCGCTCACACGCCTCGCTCAACGAAGTTGTTGATGATATCGTTGCCTTGAGTCGTCACCTCATCCACACAAGCGGAGTAGAATTGACCGTAAATCTTCAGCTTGATCTCCCCTGGGCTTCAATGGACAGCAATCAGATGAAACAGGTATTGCTCAACCTGGTACATAATGCCCTGCAAGCCATGCCCGATGGCGGTGAGATGGAGATCAAAAGTGAAACTGCGTCACGGAATGACCGCGATTGGGTTATGGTTTCTGTCCGTGATACTGGTGTTGGAATTACGCAAGCGGAGCAGGCTCGAATTTTTGAGCCGTTCTATACCACAAAAGGGAATCGCGGCGGCACAGGCTTGGGACTTTCAGTGACCTATGGGATCATTACAGATCATGGCGGGCAGATCGATGTAGAAAGCCAGCCGGGTGTTGGATCTAAATTCATGGTGTGGTTGCCGTTATAAGCGACCAAGGGCTTAAATCTTATTATGGAATCTGCTTCTGTTCTTGTTGTCGATGATGAACCCGGCATTGCGCTGTTATGTAAACGCGTATTGAGTCGGGCGGGATATTCCGTGGTTGCGCTTACCGATCCGCGCGCGGCGATCGAACATCTCCAGCATCAACGCGTTGACCTGTTGCTCGTTGATATTCGCATGCCGGAGATCGATGGTTTCGATGTGATCTCGCGTGCCCAGCGCGCGCAACCCGATGTCGCTGTGTTGGTGATGACCGGTTTTGGAACCGTTGAAACAGCCATCCGCGCATTGCGGCAGGGTGTGGATGGCTTGGTGCTCAAGCCCTTCGATCACAGCGAAGAGTTGCTTGAATCGGTCAAGCAAGCCATCACCGATAATCGCCGCAAACGCGATACGGCACGCGCGCAGGCGTTGCGTCCGCTGTTTGATGCCACTGAGTCGTTGTTCTCTGAAACGGATATGAATAAATTATTTCCGTTGATCGTGAATGAGATCTGTGTGCATCTCAATTGTACGAATGCCGCCTATTATCAAGTGGCTGGCGCAAAAATTTCCGCGCTTGCGCAACGCGGCAATATCCTGGATGTGAACGAATCGGGCTTTGCGAAACATCTCGTCAGCAGCGTGGATTCAGATGGCAACCCGATCATCGTCAACGCAACAGGACCGGGGGAGGCCGAGGCGCAGGCGCTTCTTTCGTCCCTCAAGCTGGGTGCGGCGATCCTGATCCCGATCGCACGCTCCACGCCTTCGGCAGTGCGTGGCGTGCTGTTCGCGGCGCGTGATGCCAGTGTTCCGCCTTTCCGTGGTGCCGACCTGGAGATGTTCCTGGTGTTGGCACGTCAGGCATTGGTGGCGCTGGAGAATGCGCGGTTATATGCCGACCTGCGGAGTTATGTGAAGCGGGTGGAGGATTCGCAGGAGGCGTTACTGCGTGCTGAAAAGATGGCGGCGGCTGGTAGGTTGACCGCGTCCATCGCACATGAGGTGAACAATCCGTTGCAATCGGTGCAGAATTGTTTGCATATTGCCGGACGCGAAGATGCCTCACCAGAGAAACGCAAGGAATATTTTGATCTGGCGCGTGAAGAGCTGGACCGCCTGATGAAGACCATGCAACGCATGTTGGATTTTTATCGCCCCGGTGCGGTGAGAGTGGAGCGCGTGGATATACTGGAACTGCTCAAGCATGTCATGAGTCTCACATCGCAGCAATTGGGTCAACGCCATATCGATGTGAAAACTGAACTACCAGAGTCGCTGCCGCCGGTCTATGTGGTCAATAGCCAGATTCAGCAAATATTTTTCAATCTTATTTTGAATGCCCTGGATGCCATGCCGGGTGGTGGAAGCTTAACCATCCGGGCACGGGCTGTGGATGACGGTATTGAGATGTTATTTGAAGATTCAGGTCCTGGTATCCCCGAGGAACAGCGCAATAATATTTTTGAACCTTTTTATAGCACGAAAGATGGAGGCACTGGACTAGGACTGACAGTGAGTTACAATATTGTTACCGCACATGGCGGCACGCTCGATCTGATTGACGGGCGCGACACCGGAGCATGCTTTCGATTATTTTTGCCAATGGGAGATAAGAAATGAAATCGAGTATTCTTGTTGTAGATGATGAGCCTGTTGCACGCCAATCACTTTCAGAGATCTTACGCCTGGAAGGATATGCCGTGAATTCAGTGCCGAATGGGCAAGCCGCGGTGGAGTATGTGCGGACTCATCCCATCGAATTGATCATCGTGGACCTGCGTATGCCGGGTATGGATGGCTTGGAAGTGATCCAGGTGGTCAACCAGATCTCGCCCGAAACGGAAGTGATCCTTCTAACGGCGTTTGGTACAACCGAATCCGCCATTCAAGCGTTACGTTTGCGTGTGCATGATTACCTGCTCAAGCCTGCGCCGCCTTCACAAGTGGTCAATAGTGTGAAAAAAGGCTTGACGCGTCGTGAAGCCCGCCTGAAAGCTCGTGGCGGCACAGCCACCATGGAAGTGGATGAAGGTGTATTGGAGATCACTTTGAAAGATGGCACGCACATTGATCTCTCCCGCCGGCAGGTTCGTAAAAAGGATAAAGTGATCCATCTCACGCCGGCTGAAGGGCGTTTATTGCGGGTGTTGATCGAAAACCCCGGGCGTGTCTATTCGCACCGTGAATTGGTTCTGTTGGTGCAGGGTTATGACACTTCTCAACGTGAAGCCCCTGAGATACTGCGTCCCTTGGTCAGCCGCCTGCGTCACAAGCTGGAAGCTTTCCCGTCGCTTTCAGATCGCGTTGTGAGTGTGCGTGGTACGGGATACTTGTATGAGGGCGATAAGTAGGATTTGACTCTGGATGCAATCAGCTTGCTGATTGATGTGTGCAAGCTATATGCGTTTTATCAGATATTTCGTAGGCAGAGCGACATAAATGTCGCATTACGAAGACAGCCCACCTCAAGCGAGGTGGGCTGTCTTCGTAACTATATCAATCGTTGGCTTAGGCTTGAGGCGTTTTCATTTCCGAATGGATGGGGACGGTGAAGTAGAACGATGTCCCTTTGCGGAATTCACTTTCAAACCAGACCTTGCCGCCTTGCAGCTCGATCAAGTTTTTCGTGATGCTCAATCCAAGACCGGTACCCGGAGCTTCGCGGACCTTGTCATCTGCCGAGCGGAAGAATTTGCTGAAGAGTTTCTGTTGGTCCTCGGGGGTCATGCCGAGACCGTTATCCTCGATCTTGATCTGGATCATACTGTTATCGCGTGTGGCATGGACAATGATCGCGCCGCCTTCCTGCGTATATTTATTGGCGTTGCTCACCAGGTTGGTAAGAATTTGCGCAAGACGGTTGCGGTCACACCAGGCTTTGGGAAGTTCATGCGGGATATCCACAGTGACAGTTTGATTTTTCTGGGTTACCTGTGTACGGGTCAGCGTGACGACTTCATCGATCACATCCCACACAGGAACCTCACGCGGTTCAAGGCGTAGATTGCCGCTCTCGATGCGTGAGATATCTGCCAGATCAGAAACGAGGGTCGCCATGCGATTGACGTTGTTGCGGATCGTGGTGAGAAAACTGGTCTGGTTCTCGTTGAGTTGACCGGTGGCGCCGGAGAGCATGAGGTCACTATAGCCTTTGATGGAGGTCATCGGCAGTTTGAGTTCATGCGAAACGATGGACACGAATTCAGATTTTGATCTATTCGCAGCAACAGCATCATCACGGGCGTCCTGCAATTCGTGCGTGCGTTGTTCCACTTTTTCTTCCAGGTTGGAATACAGTCCACTCAAATTTTCAGCCATCGAGTTGAAGTTTTCACTCAAGACCGTGATCTCATCCTTGAATAGGATATAGGACGTGTTCACTTTTTGGTTCAAGTCGCCCTTACTCATGTTCGTAGTAGCTTGCGTGAGTTGCGCCAGTGGGCGGGTGAAAGCGAGAAACGCCGCGACCCAAAACCATAAGGCTGTGAGACCAAACACGCTGGTGACTGTCAGCAGGATCACCTGAATATTACGGCTGACGGCGAACAGGCTTTCGATAGGCTGGGCCACCAGAACAAAACCTTGCTGGTTCTCTGAAATCACCAGTGGGTGACCCAGGAGACGATATTCCTCATTAGTACTATAAGTTACGTTCGTTGCGGGCGTTTCAGCTGAATTGAGAAAACCCTGATTGATCAGGCTTTCATAGTTCGCGCCTTCATCGATCGTCGAGACAATGACCGCATTGTCTTTGACAATGGCAACATTGGTATTGATGATCTTGCTGATGTTGTCAATATAGTTTTGATCCATGTAAAAGGCGGTCAGCACAACGCCCACAACATTTTGTGTCAGCGGGTCGTGTACCGGCGCCGCGCCGATAATCTGGGAATTTTGTGGAGCGATCGCTACGCTGCTCACTGCGACCTGTTCTGTGAGCGCCCTAAGGATCAACTCTTCGCGAATCCGATCGGCATCTGCGCTGACTTGCAGACGGCGTGTTACGACGGGTCCGCCGTAGTAATAGGCAAGACCGCCTGATTTGAAATCAGCGGTATATAGCGAGAGTTCCTGTAGGTTCAATGTATTTTTGTTGCTGGTCAAAAGCTCCGTGTAGGTCCCAAGATCCAGGAAGGCCCCTTCCACTTCTGGTTGATTGGAAAGCAGAGCGGCATGGTTGCGGACCAGAGTTTCAGAATTCTGGATCAACGAGCCAACCGAGTCAGCGATCTCGCTCAACCTGCGATCGGCTTCCTGTTCAATGCGGCTGTTTATGAGGCGGTTGGTTAAAGGCGAGAGCACCACCACCAGCAAAAGAATGGTGATCGCAAGTGGGAAGACCAGCTTGGCCTGAATATTGAGATACTTTTCTTTTAATAATTTTTGCATTGGTTCCAACATAATTACGCAGACTTCCGCCTCAAGACAAATACGACAAGTGAAACCAACAGGATAATCGCGATGCCCACAACCACCAGGATGATGGGGGATAACGCGTCACTCCCAGCCGATACTTGATTCGGTTCATCGGGCGCCATTTGCTCGAATCCCTGATTCAACGAAGCGACCGGGATCTGGTTGTTGACTGCCGGTAAGACATTCTTCAGATAGTAGACAATGGCATCTGCATCTTCGGCTGTGAGTGCTGAATAAACAAACCAGGGCATAAGGATCAGACGGCGACCGTCATTACGCACGCCGGTGAGAATGGCGCGTTTCACTTCTTCATCTGTCCAGTTGCCAATGCCGGTTTCGTTATCGGGTGTGATATTGCCACCATAGACAATGCCCCACGGACCCTCATAGGGTTGTTTGCCGGCAAGATATTTATCCATTTGCGGTGCGCCGGTCGTGGGATCAACTGGTGTATGACAATCTGTACAACCCATCACGCTGTTGACAAGATAGCCGCCACGTGCAGCTTTGTCTGAGGCATCAGGGGCAACGATGCCCGTTGTGTATGGCGGTGTGGGGAAGCCTTCGGTTGGAATAGTGCTTTCAGGAACCTTATTGCTGACGGCGTTGACTGAACGCAGGTAGGCAACGACCGCATCCATATCTGCATCAGCCATGCCATTGTAAACATGATATGGCATCACCGGGAAAAGAATCTTGCCATCATGATTGACGCCGGTCTTGACAGCGAGTTTGACCTGTTCATCTGTCCATGCGCCGAGACCGGTCTCTTGATCGGGGGTCAGGTTGCGGGTGAATAGCACACCAGCGGGACCAAGGTCGAAAGGTCTGCCGCCGGAGAGTAGTTTGGTTTCATCCAATGCAGCAGCGGCATTGAAGGAAATGACCTGAAGTTGTTCGAGTGTGTATTTGGAAGGGTCTTGATATTCCGCCTTAAGAGGGGTGTGACAATCTGTGCACCCTGCAATGGTTGCGATGTATTTACCGTGTTGGAGTACATCATCCTGATTGTTAGGGCTGGCACCTGCGGTTGTGACAAATGCTGTGATAAGGGTTAGTGAGAGTAAAAATGCCAATATAAGTAAAGTGCGTTTTTTCATAGTGTTGCCCTTTCGCTATGGACTGATTTGTTCTGAATTGATAAATTATACAACCACATGCGGTTGAGATGACATTCGATTTTGATAACAAAGTAGCCCATCGGTAAGGCTAAGGTGATCGAAACGGAAACAGGTTAGAGCTGAGGTTGAGGCGTTGTTCGAGCCAGGGAGATGCGGTTGAACAGGAAAATGCCCGAGACGCTGGTGAGTCCGATGAGCAGACCTCCAATCCAAATTGCTTGTGGAGAAACGTTATCGTTGAGGAAGCCGCCGATGATGGGGGATAGTGTGCGTGCCAAACCCCAGCCGAGCCAGTGCATAGACATGTAGCGGCCGCGCAGGTCGGCGGGGGCGATATCAGCGACATATTTGCTGGCGGTGGGGACAAGGGTAAGTTCGCCGAGGGTGAGAATGACCATGCTCAACCAAAAGCCCCAGAAGCCGGTCATAAGCGCAACACTGCCGGTGCCGATGGCATAGATCAACATACCCACGCCCACAACGGGCAGGGTTTTGTGTCTGCGGGTGATGCGCGTGACAAAGTATTGGACAAAGACACACATGAGCGCGTTGGTGGTGGGGATCCAGCCGTATAAGCCTTCAGGGATGCCGTAATTTGTTTTGGCATAGACAGGCATGAGTATCCATATGAGGGTGGGCGCGATCAAGCCGATGCTGACGAGCGCAACAAAGGTCATATAAGCTTTATCTTGAAAGACGCGTGAATAACTTTTGAAAACTTCCCTGCCGGTGAGCCGAGTGGTGGTGTCATGCTGTTCGGTGATCACCAGCGTTTCTTTGGCTTGAAAGAACAACAGCAGACTGTATGTCATGAAGCCAAGCGCCGCGCCGTAAAAAGCGAGATTGTAGGAACGTGTGGCAAGAAAACCACCCATGGCGGGACCAAGTGCAAAGGCGGCGTTGTTGGCGATGCGATTGATGGCGTAAGCGTCTGTCCGTTTTGCGGAGGGGATCATATCGGCAAGCATGGCATCGGCGCCGACTTGATACAACGGATTCGATAAACCGATCAGCACCATGAGACCCGCAAAGTGGAGATAGGTCACAGCGTTGATGAGCAGTAGATACGCAATGCCGTTGACGGTGAGACTGAAAACCATCACGGCTTTTCTGCCGATCTTATCGGCAAGTGTGCCAGCAATGAAGGACGCGATGAGACCCGTCCCAGCGTTGATCGAGATCAATGCCGCGACTGTGCTCAATGGCATGTTGAGTTTGTTGCTGGCATAGATCACAAGGAAGGGCCAGATCATGCTCCCGCCAGCCGTGCTGATGACGATGCCGGTGATCATGAGCCAGTATTGACGAGGGTATTCGTGATAGAGATTTCTGAGTGAGTTAAACAGTTTCATATTTGAATGAGTTTAACATAAAAGGCGGGTGGAGTTCATCCATCCGCCTTTTATGTTCGGTGTCGAAAGATTATCTGTGTGTCTCATGGCATTGAAGGACTTCGGATACAGCCTCTGCCAAAACACGATCCACTTGTATTGTAGCGAGGGTGGTCTTGTCAATTTCTGCGCTGGGGGCGAAGGATTTTGCCGCATCGATCACCCAGGTTGCTGCTACATCTGCAGGAAGTTTGCCTGTGTTGATGACGAGATCGAAGGCGTGGATTGAGTCCCAGGATACTCGGTAAAACTCCTCGACAAACGCCAATCGTACTTTGTCGTTGTGTTTCACGTCTGCTTCTGCCTGCTCGAATGATATCTGTTGTTGTGTCATGATTCGTCCAACTCGAACAGGGAAGGGCGCTTGCAGCCGCACATGGAGCACATCGGCAAATCCGCCGAGAACTTCAAAACCACTACGTCCGAGGATCACCACGTTGCCGTGACTGGCTACAGCTTGGGTCACCTGGTTGAGCATGCCTGCCATGGCATCACGCTGTTTCTCGCGTTGGGCATCGAAGCGCTCCCAAAAGGTGGGCAAGGTCGCATACTCTTTATCGAATTCGACAAATCCATACTGACCAAGTATGACACCGATAAATTTTCGATCGACAAAATGATAGCCCAGAGCTTGAGCTACCTTCTGGGCAATGTAATCACCCTCACTACCAAATTCTCTGGAAATGGTTATAACGGACATGGTTATGCTCCTTTCCTTCATTGCGCAAGACACTTGTCTTAAGGGCAATTAAAGTATTGCACGAACTACACGGTTTTTCAAGAGCTTTTCCATAAGACTTAACATCTACCGAATGATATAAAAATCCAGGCGGAGCTAGGTAACTTCGCCTGGTGCATCAGGTGTGAGCAAGCTACTTGATGAATCTTCTTGGATACCCTTTGGACATGATATCGCCTCTGCGGTGTATGAGGTGAGTTTATATATCCACACTATCCCTTGACGTAGGACAACTTCTCGCAAATGAGACCGTCCCGCACTTTGAATACATCCACACCGCGGACGTGTCCCTTTTTGCCTGCTGCATCCACCCAGCTGTATTTCCAGCGCATCACACAGCGGCTATTGCCCAAGCCAAACGCCTCTTCGATCTCGATGTGCGCCTGCGGTGACTCGCGAAAGAAGTCCTGCCAAAACTGAGTAACCACTTCCTGCCCCGCATAGGCGGTGCCATCAGGGGCGGGATCAGTATTTTCGAAGAGACAATCTTCCGTCATCAGTTGCATCATCCCTGCTACATCGTGATGGTTAAAGGCTTCGTTGAACTCAAGCACAGTGCGGAGCGCGCCTTCTATTTTTGACATGCGGATCGGACTCATACGGATAGCTCCTCTCTCATTAGAAAACTGATTAGCAGTCAAAGGTCTTAATATTTTTCAGCTAGTATATCAGCGACTATGCTTCGGCTTATTCTTGCTCGATAGATCCGGCTCGCCGCCGCCGGGAGGCAGAAGCGCCTTGTCCTCTGCAGCGACCCAGATATAAAGTGGTTTTGAATTGCCGCTCTTGTGAGCTTTGCCCTTGTAACGTCGCACATGGAATCCACAATTCATCAGGAGCTGCTCGAAAACCTTACTTGGTTCAGATGACCAGATCGCCAGACTCCCTGATTTGCGGAGTGCGCGGCGACAGGCTTGGATTCCAGCCTGACTGTATAGGCGTTGATTGCCCGAATCGGTTACCGCGCTGGGACCATTATCGACATCCAGCAGGATCGCATCGAACTGGTTGGATGATCGCACGATCAGCGGGAAGATATCGCCAATGATGAGCTGCGTACGTTTGTCATCCAATGGCTGACCGTTGAGTTCTTTGAGATATTCACGATTCCAATCGGCAACAGCGCTCAACAGTTCGCTTACAACCACAGTGGCATCGGGACCGAGCATATCCAGCGTTTGGCGTAAGGTATAGCCCATGCCCAAGCCGCCAATCAGTACCCGGGGCGATTCGTGCGTAGACAGATGTGCGCACCCCAGCCGCGCCAATTCCAGTTCCGACTCATGCCGGCGGCTATTCATCAAGCCCTGACCATTGACCTTGATCAAAAAATCGCGGTCATGCTGAAAAAGCTCCATCTCCCCGCCATCTGGCGTCTTGGCTGTTGCTAATTTTATTTGCGGTTTCATTTGTTTTCCTAATTACGGGGATGGAATGCTCGTTCTTGCGTCAATGATTGTCGATCTCTTTTACCATGCGAACAATTGCATCGATGATGATCTGTGGGTCGTGCATGGAAATAAAGTGGTCGGATGTGTTGGCGACCATGAAGACACCCTGCGATGATAAGGTTGCCAGATCAGTTTGAACCTTGAGTATGGTTGCAGCAAGTTGTTGCCTAACAATTGGATCGAGTCCACGCCAATCATCGGGTCCGGGGTTTTGACTGATAACGATCAGTGGGAGATCCCCGAGCGAGCCTGCCTGACGAACTTGTTCTGCGCTGGTGATCAGGTCGAGTGCGCCAAACGTACTGGGGGAGGGCGCCATTAACAGATCTTCCCGATTACGTGTAATGGCAGGTGCTTCATTCGGTGAGTAAGTGGGGAAAGCTGTGGCAAGTATTTTTATTGTATCCTCATATATAGTTGTCGTATCTACTAATATAAGTCCCGCCACATCTTGGGGATATAGATGTGTATATACGCGCGCATGCCAACCGCCGAGGGAGTGTGCAACAATGATATAGGGACCCGATAAAGGGATATTGTTGAGTAGAGCGTGCAGATCGCGTGCCGCATTCTCGCTGGTGCGGACTTCCGCACGATCATAGATACATATCCGAGTGGTGTTATATACACCCTGGATGACCGCCTTCCAGGTGAAAGAGACTACTGGTTTATCGCCTCCGCCAGCCTCAACGATGACAGTTGGCAAGCCTTCACCATAGCATTCATAGAGCAATTTGTATCCGCCCACATCTACATTGCCCGCCGTTGTGGGAGTGGCAGGCAGCGGCGTCGTTGTCGGCAAAGGTGAGTTTGTGGGTAACGGAGTGTCCTCCGGTATTGGCACCGCTGTCGGTGAAGTGACACCACAGACAGCGGTGGTTAATACAATCGCGATCGCTAAGCTTATAAGGATGATCTGCCTACGGTTTGACATTGTTCTCTTTTCAAATAACTGACCTGGTTTGATATATCTTTTTGCTTTTCACAAGCTGCCCATGGTTTGATGTAACGAATAGGCATTGTGTTAGTCAGTTTTACGAGTATCACTTTGTAAATCCCTCAACATCCTCGCGGTTTACCGCAATTCCTTGTGGTTGATACACTGCGATTTGAGGTACGTAATAGAACATTTTAGATGGGTCTTTGGCAAACCTGGTCTGTACCATATCAGTGGTCCAAATCTCGGCGGTCTTTTCCAGGTTGGTTGAAGTTCGTGGTAGAGAAACCCGTTCACCTCTGATCGCTGTTTAGCTTGGTAACTTGCCCAACGGTTTGTACTGGTGGGTGGACTCTGCTTGGGAGCAGAAAAAACTCGAAGCCAGAAAATGAATAGGTTTGCACTAAACGCTAGGCTAACCACGATATTACTGCGGTAGCCGCCTGTTGATATCCACCTGCTTCGTGGAAAGAACGACTCAGTCGTTCGGCATTAAGGCGATAAGTTGGGTCTGCTAAAACTTTGTCTACGATACGTCGTAAAACACGAGCATCAAGATGTCCATACGGCGGCGTGTCAGCCAGAACAACACCGGCTCCCTGGTGAGCAACTTGCCTTCCATTGAATGCCTGCTCGATTTGTTGCGGCACAATTACCAGAGGCACCCCATAGTTCAAGCCTTCATTAACACTATTCATCCCGCCGTGCGTGATAAAAAGATCTACTTTTTGTAGTAGCTCCAGTTGTGGCACGCTGGATTGAATAATGAAGTTATCAGGGAT